>Ga0070741_10004422_pt1 | contig 32857 bp, 30 predicted proteins | sample Coa_R1_4_FD_66440 | JGI IMG/M metagenome (GOLD analysis project Ga0070741, IMG submission 66440) | Surface soil microbial communities from Centralia Pennsylvania, which are recovering from an underground coalmine fire - Coalmine... | ecosystem: Environmental > Terrestrial > Soil > Unclassified ... | reverse complement strand
GGGCGCGCGAAACCACGGAATTCACCTTGGTCACGGTCATCGGGGAAATCTCCTCCCCCGCCCTCTCAGCTCAATGAATCAGGCGCTACCACTGCCTCGCCGGAGGTTGACACAGAGGGCCTCGGCGTCGAGGTCGATTCGACCGACCAGGTCGCCGCCGCCCACCAGCGGCTCTCGGCCCAAGGTCTCGCCACCACCACCGAGGACCAGGTCTCCTGCTGCTACGCCGTCCAGGACAAGGTCTGGGTCGACGCCCCCGACGGCGAACCATGGGAGATCTACACCGTGCTGGGCGACGTCGAGCACCCCACCGGCCGGCTGCGCACCATCGAGCCGGGCGCCGACAACCGGTGCTGCGCCACCGCGGTCGAGTCCGCCGTTCACTGCTGCTGATCCGTCGACCGCGAACTCGCCTGCAAGGCGGCCCCGAAGCGGTCGGCACCGCTCTGCTGGTGACGCGTCGTTCGGCTCGGGCGTCTTCTCGCGACCCGCTCGATGAACAGGAGCCGGGCTGAATCGGGGCGATTCGAAATCTGGCTCCCAGCGGGTCCGGAACGGTCAGGCGCCAAACTCGACGATTTGGCGGATCCCGACGCCGTGGCGGAGGTCGTCGAGGGCGTCGTTGACCGTGGTGATGTCGAGGTGCCCGGTGATCATGGCCTCGAGGTCGAGCCGCCCGGCACGCCACAGCCGGAGGAGCCGGTGGAAGTCACGGCGGACATCGGCCGAGCCATAGAGGCTGCCCAGGAGCTTCTTCTCCATGTAGAAGAGCTCGAACGGCGTGAACTCCACGACTTCGTCGAGCCCGCCAGCCCCGACGTTCCTCCCCGCCGGACGCTGTCGTAGGCGTCGCGGATGGTCTCCGGCCGGCCGACGACCTCGAAGGCGTAGTCGAAGCCCACGCCGCCATGGAGGGCGTCGGCCGTCTCGGTGAACCCGCCCGGCGTTACGGCGTGGGTCGCCCCCATGGCGAGCGCCTCCGCGAGCCGGGCTTCGACGAGGTCGACGGCCACGATCTCGGCGGCCCCGGCGAGCCGGGCACCCTGGACGACGCTCATCCCGACTCCTCCGCAGCCGAAGACGGCGACCGAGGACCCAGGAACGACGACGGCGGTGTTCAGCACTGCACCGACGCCGGTCATCACCGCGCACCCGAGGATGGCGGCGACGTCGAAGGGCACGTCGTCGCCCACGACGACGACGCCCTCGGCCGGGAGAATGACTTCCTCCACCAGCGTGCCCACGTTGGCGAAGGGGAAGATCATCTGGTCGCCGATGCGGTGGTGGGGCACGATCTCGAATGGGTTGTTCACCTGGTCGCAGAGGTTCGCCTGGCCACCGAGGCAGAACCGGCACCGCCCGCAGGGCGGGACCCAACTGACAACGACCCGGTTCCCCGGCTCGACGCCGCCGACGCCGGGCCCGACGGCGACGACCTCTCCGGCCGCCTCGTGGCCGATGATCGTCGGCAGGGGCGCCGGGAGCACACCTGTCATCCCGGATAGATCGGTGTGGCACAGCCCGGTCGCCCGGATCCTGACCTGGACCTGACCCGCGGCGGGGCCATGGAGGAGCTCGATGTCGTCCCGGACGTCGAGGTGCTCGTCACCGACCTTCCAGCAGATCGCCCCCCGCATGGTCAGGGAAAGACCGGGTCCATGTCGCACAGCGTGTTCAACAGATAGCTGAACCGCTTCATGTGGCGCAGAAGGACGGCCTGCTTCCCCTTGACCTTGGCCTTCCCGGTCGCCATGGCGACCGTCGGCTGCAGTTCCTTGCGCATCAGCGCGGCGAAAACCGAAGGTTCGGCGGTGATGACGAAGTCGACCGCCCCGCGCTCGTCAGGAGTGGCGAGTTCCGCGACGTCGACGATCTCCCCCTCCCGGAAGTCGAGCAGGAAGCTCTTGCCGATGGGCGGAAGATACTCGTAGACCATCGAGTACGTGATCGGCCTCCCGATCTCCCGCCAGCGGGGATCTGCGTTGAGCCGGTCGGCCAGCTCCTCGTAGAGTCCGAGCGTGCCGAAGACCGGTCGTTGTGCCGTCTCCACCGGGGCCTCCTACTTAGCCAACCAGTTGGTTGAATAAACGTAGGGCGCCCCCCGCCCGACGGTCAAGGGCCAGTCAGCGGGAGCGGGCCCGGGTCGTCTTGGCCGGACGGGCGGTGCGGGGCCGGGAGGCGGGCCACTTCGCCGGCGAGCCGTCGGGAAGGGTGAGGAGCCCTCTGAGGGCCAGAGACACCATGGTGTCGGCGAGTACGGCGGTGGAGTAACGCGAGGAGTGGCCGTGCGTCCGGTACATCCACCCGGCCATGCCGATGATGGCCGAGACGGCCAGGGCGGCGTCGACCTCCCGGAACGTCCCCTCGGCCATCCCCCGCTCGACGACCCCCTGGACCCGGGCCACGAACTCCGCTTGCTTGGCCCGCACGATTTCCAACTCGTCGGCCGTCAGCCATTTCGGCAGCCAGTGCAGTTCCTGGAAGAACACCGTCACGTAGTCGGGCGCCGTGTTGATGGCGGCGAAAATGGCCCGGACGATCGAGGCCAGCGCCTCGTCGGCGGGGGCATCGTCGTCCCCGCCGGCGAGCCGGTCGGCGAGGTCGTCGGCCGTGGCCAGGAAGATCTGGTAGAGGATCCCGGCCTTGGAGGAGAAGTAGTAGTAGAGCATGGCCTTGTTCAGGCCCACCTCGGCCGCGATGTCGTCGACGCTTGTCGCCGAGTACCCCCGCTCGGAGAACAGCCGGGCGGCGACGTCGAGAATTTCCCGCTCCCGGTTGGCCCGACGGTTTGCCACCATGCCGCACGCTCCCCGCCCGGCGTCCGCCGGGACATCCTCAGGCTACCCGGTCAACTAAACGTTGAGTGACCTGGCCGCCGGTTCAGCCGGCCACGGCACCGAGATACCGCTCGAAGACGCCGCTCTGGCGGCACTGGGCCGGTTCGCCGACGAAGGCGATCTGCCCCTTGTGGAGGATGTAGACGTAGTCGGCGATCTCCAGTACCCGGTCGACGTACTGCTCGACGATGAGGAGACTCCGGCCCTGGCGGCGCAGTACGTCGATGGTGGCGAGGATTTCGTCCACGATCACGGGCGCCAGGCCGACCGAAAGCTCGTCGGCCAGGATCAGCTGGTAGTCGCCGAGGAGGGCCCGGGACACGGCCAGCATCTGCTGCTGACCACCCGACAGCGTCCCTGCCCGCTGGGAAAGCCGTTCGCCGAGGACGGGGAAAGCGGCCGTCACCGTCTCGATGCCGGCCGCGGTGTCGCGCCCGGCACAAAACATGGCGATGTTCTCCCGCACGGTGAGCGGGCGGAAGATGCCCCGGCCCTCGGGGATCAGGCAGAGGCCCCGGCGGGCGCGCCGGTGGGGCCGGGCGGAGTCCGCCTCCCGGCCGGCCAGCCTCACTGTTCCGTAAGTCGTGCCGAGCAGGCCGGCCGCCACCCGCAGCAGCGTCGTCTTCCCGGCGCCGTTGGCCCCGAGCAGCGCCACGGCGCAGCCCTCGGGAACGGTCAGGTCGACGCCGCGCAGGACTTCGAGGCGGCCGTAGCCGGCCCGCACGCCGGACAGAGTCAGCACACCGCCTCCCGCCGGTCGCGATGCCAGGATTCCTCCCGACGCCAGGCCACGCGGGTGGCCAACGCCGAGAAGTCGGGGGGGTGGAGAAGTCCCACTAGCCCGTCGGGAGCCTGGGCCAGCAGTACGGCGGCGACGCCGAAGAAGATCGGTTCGTAGTCGCCGAACCCGCTGATCCGAGTGAAGAACGACGGCACGGCCACGAAGAGGAACGCCGCCAGCACCGATCCCCCGAGGCTGACCGCACCCGCCGTCACCAGGACGGTGAGCCACACCAGCGACTGGAAGAAGTCGAGCGTGTAGGTGTTGAAGCGCTGGTAGAGCGCCCCCAGCAACCCCCCGGCGACGGCGGCGAGGAAGGCTGAAAGGGCGAAGACGAGGACCCGCGATGCCGTCGGATTGATGCCGATGCTCATGACGCCGTCCGGAGAGTCGGCCAGGGCCCGCAGGAGGCGGCCGAGGCGGGTCCGCCGGACGACCTCCACCGCCACGATCCCGAGCACGACGACGGCGAGCGTGAAGTAGTAGAAGGCGGCGTCACCTCGAAGGGAGATCCCGAAGGCGCCCGGCCGGCCGATGATCGCCCGCTGGTCCTCGCCGAAGAGAAGCCCGGTGGAGAACAGGAGGTACTGGGCGGCGACCCCGAAACCAAACGTGGCGAGCGCCAGGAAGAGTCCCGAGAGCCGAAGGGCGGGGATGGCGATCAACGCCCCTACCGGAGCGACGACGAGGCCGGCGGCGAGCAGCGCCACCGGGAATGGCAGGCCGGCGGAGAGCAGGTGCGCCAGCGTGGTGGCGCCGATGACGGCGAAGGTCGCATGGCACAGCGACACCTGCCTTGACAGGCCGACGAGGAGGCCGAGGCTGGCAAAGATCAGGACGAAGGCCACCGTCGCCGTCGCCGTGACGAGCTGCGAGCCGGTGAGCAGCGACGGGAGGGCCACCGCTGCCGCCAGCAGCAGGACACCGGCCCGAGCAGAGAGCGGGCGGGTTCGCCGTTCCTTCCGCCGAGCGGTACGAGCCGACGTTTCGACGACCTCCCGGAACGTCCCCTTCGGGCTGAGGACGAGGACGCCGAAGAGAACGAGGAACGGGAGGCTGCTCGGCACACCGGCCAGGCCGCGGTACTCGGTCACGAACTTCGTCGAGAGCGCAGCCAGGATGCCGATCCCGAGGGCGCCACCATAGGTCAGGGGGAGGTTGGTCAGCCGGCCCACGCTCGCTGCCCCGAACGCCTGCACGACGAGCAGCGTGAGGATCACCGCATCGAGGCCGATGCTCGGGGCGAGGAGGATGCCGGAGAGGGCGGCGAAGCTCGAGCCCAGCATCCACGAGAAGGTGGTGATGCGACGGCTGTCGGCGCCCACGAGCTCCGTCAGCTCCCCGTCGGCGATCACCGCCCGGGTCTGGAGGCCGAGGTGCGTCCGGCGGAAGAACAGCGCGAGCGCCACGGCCGCGACGGCGGCGATACCGACGATCCAGGCCTGGTCGTAGCCGACGTTCACACCGGCCAAGCGCAGCGTCCCCTGGGGGAAGATCGGTTCGGCCTGCCGGAGCCGGACGTCGAAGACAACGAGCGCCGTCCCTTGCAACGCCACCAGCAGACCGAGCGACGCCACGACGTAGACCGACGGCGGGGCCCCGGCCAGGCGGCGGAGGAGGACGGAATCGACGAAGGCCCCGAACAGCGGAGCGAGCACCAGCACCACCAGCACGAAGGCCAGCCAGGTCGGCATGGCATCGCGCCACTGGTAGAAGACGAAGGTGGCGAACATGCCGGTGGCGCCGTGGGCAAAGTTGAAGACCCCCGAGGTCGTATACGTGACGACGAGGCCCATGGCAGCCAGGGCGTACACCGACCCGGCCGTGAGACCGACGACGACGAACGGCCAGTATGCCTTCACGAGGTGAAGAGGTCGTCGCAGAGCCGGCACCGCGCGAGCCCTGCCCGGGCGGCGGCTCCGGCGTCGACAAGACGGATCTCAACACCGGACAGCGATTGGCAGCCGGGGTGGTGGAAGCGGGTGAGACCGTCGGCGACGGCGACCATTCCGGGCCCACTCCGGACCGCCCCCGGCTGGTTGGTTGCCGCCGTGTCGAGGACCGCAGCCCAGGGGCCGAGGAGCCGGACCTGGCGGCGCCGCGCCCTCCGGCGCAGCGCCAGCGTCCAAGACGCCGACGTCAGCCCGGCCACGGCAAGACCGGCGATGCCGAGCAGCAGCCCGGCGAAGGCCGTGTCGTCGTGGACGGCATTCGACGTGCCCACCGAACCGGCGCCGACCAGGGCGGCGGCGACGGCGAGCCCGGCCAGCGGAAGCAGCGCCGCCGACGGCGCCGCGGGCCGGACGGTCACCGTGCCACCGCCCGTCGGTTCGAGTGCCGCCGCCAGCACCGCCTGGACGGGAGGCGTGGAGCCGCCCGCCCCGTTGGCCGTGAGGGGCGGGACGGCGGTGATGGGGGCGGCGGAGGGGCCGTTCGCCGCGCCGAGGCCGTCGGCCAGCCGGTCGATGGCCTTCTCGATCCGGTCGAGCTTGCGCCACTCGTCGTGGAGGGCCGCGGTGATGAGCATCGTCGAGCCGACCGCCACCAGGAGGAGGCCGAAGAACCCGCCGGAGGCGATGAACGACAACGCCTGCGGGACGTAGGCCGCGCCGGCGACGCCGGCGTAGCCAGCCGCCAGGCTGCACGCCCCGACGACGATGAGGGCGACGCCGGTGACACGGTCCCACTCCGACCGCAGCCAGCTCACGAAGCCCGCCACGACACCCCCTTGGTACACCACAGGGCGGCCAGGCCGACGAGGAGGAGGGCCCCGAGGGCGAGCGCGCCGTACAGGGAACGGACCCGGCTGAGCCTCACCGACGCCGACGTCGACGCCAGCACCGCAGGCGCCGATCGCCTCGACGCCGCGTTGCCGGCCGCCGGGCCCGGAGCCGCAGCAGCGATGGGCGCGGCGTCGAAGATGTGGCTGACGGACCCGGGGACGTATCCGGCCGGCATTATGCCGGCCGGTACCTGTGCCGGTGCCGGTGCCGGTGCCGGTGCCGGTGCCGGTGAGAACGCGATGGTCGCGGTCGGCGACATGGAGACTGACGCCGAAGGCGTCGGCGATGGTGTGCTGGGACTCGAGGCAACCGGCTCCCCGCCGCCGGCGGCCTCGGCCGCCTTGGGCTTCGGCGCCGGCAGGAACCCCGTCCGGGTGAGCGAGGTGTCAACCCGGCCGATGCGCCAGCTGAACGTCCCCTGGGGGTTGCCGGCGAAGGGAAGCGGGTGACGGTCCTGCACCTCAAGAAACTCGGCCGCACCGCCATGCCCGTCCGAATCCTCGACCACCCGGGCGGACACCCCGGCCTGGCGGAGCGCAGCGCTGACCTGATCGGCGGCGCCAGCGATCGGGACCGGGGCCGATCCGCTACCGGCGTGGACGCCGCCAGCGTCGATCGTGACCGCCTGCCCGGCGACCGTGGCGCCCTCGACAACGAGCGCCCGGCGGGTCACCGCCTCGGTGGCGCTCGGGCCGAGGGTGGTCTCGGCGGTGCTGCGGACGGCGGCGATCCGGAGGGCACCGCCGCCGAAGGACAGCGCCTGCGTCACCGACTCCGCTCGTGACCGCGCCGAACCGTCGGCGGCGGCAATGACGGAAGCCTCCGCGCGCGATCCACCCGACCCGGTCTCGGGCGGGCCGAAGATCGCCTGGGCCAGGCTGGCGGCGGATCGTTCAGCGGCCTTCGCCGACAGCTTGTACTGGCCGGTCGGGTCGGCGAGGGTGGTCTCCGGCGCTGTCGGGTACTCGGCCGCCACGTAGAACGGATACGAGCCGGGGATGGTCTGGCCGGTCACGGTGTAGAACAGCCCCGGCCCGGCGATGACGACGTCGCCGGGGAACGGGAGCGACGCCGACGAGCGAGCCACGCCCGAACCGAGGGTCGCCCGGGCGAGCGGGCCGCCGCTGTCGACCGGCGTGCTGGCGGCCAGGAACTCGGCCGGGACCTCGTAGGTGAGCCGGACACCGGAGGCCGACGCCTCTCCGGCCACCGTCACGGGCCCGTCCGCCGCCGGTGCGTCCTCCGCCGTCGCTGCCACCGGCAGTCCCACCACTGCGATCAGCAGCGTGGTCGCCAGCACCCTTCTCATCACGACCTCCCTTGCACCGGCGCCGCTCATACCGGTGCGCAGCGGAACGTGTTGCCGAGCGGAGCGCGGATCTTCTGGCCGTCGAACATCAGCGGCACACCGCAGAGGTTCACCCTTGTGCGGTCGGCACTGTGCGGGAACGTCACCGGTGGGATGAGCCCGCCGAGGGTCTCGCCGTGCAGGCTGTAGAGCGAATCGATGACCTTCCGCGTCGTCGGCTGGTCACCCCACTGTGGTGCGAGCTTCTCGACGAGCTTGGTCGCCACCCACCCGGCGGCACCCGTCCCACCCATCGGCCCGCCGGGGACGTACTTGGCCACGGCGTCCCGGTAGTCGGCCATCCACGGCCCGTCCATGTAGGGGGCGGTCCCCTGCGTCACCGTGATCAGGCCCTTGAGATCGGGCGCCTTGACGGTGACGTCGTCGTTGGCGGCCTGCGTGGCAAGGAACACCGGGTGCCAATCCTGACGCAGGGCGGAGCGGATGATCCGCACGCCGGAGGCGGCGTCGGCGATGTTGGCCAGGACGTCGGCACCGGCATTGCGGGCCTGGAGGACCTCCGCCGTGTAGTCGGGCTGGGCGATCGAGACCTCGGCTTCGTAGACGACGTTGACGCCCAGCTTGTCCTGGTTCTCCTTCAGCCGCCGCAGCCCGTTGGGGCAGGCCTTCGTCTCCCGGCAGTAGAGGACGGCGATCTTCCTCTTCTCCGACTGCGCCTTGAGGGACTCGATCATGATCGACACCCACCCGAGGTCGCCTCCCACCATGGGGTTGAAGACGATCGAGCTGTGGTCCTCGTCGGGAAGCCCTCCCCCGCTCATGACGATCGGGACCTGCTTCTGCTCCAGGTAGGGGATGACGGCGTCGGCGGTGGTGACCTGGTAGAGGTTGAGGAAGAACAGCACCTTGTCCTGCTCCACCATGCGGCGGGCGATCGACAGCGCCCGCGTGCCGTCCCCGCCATCGTCGCCGTAGAGGACCTGGACCGGGTGGCCGTTGACACCGCCCCGGGTGTTGACGTCGGCGACCCAGGCCCGTGTGGCCGTCTGCACCGGCGCGAACACCGCCCCGATCGGACCGGAGCTGGTCCCGAACGACCCGATCACGATCCGGCTCTTCGTCGCCGGCCCAGCTGACGGAGCGGCAGGACCGGGCAGGGAGCCGGCACCCGAACCGGGCGAGGCGCCCGCGTTCCCGGCCGGCTCCGGACGTCCGGCCGCGCTGGCGGTGCGGTTCGGTGCCGCCGCCGTCGTTGCCTTCGCCGGAGCGGCATTCCCTCCGGCGGCGGCCGGCGGGTGGGCCGAAGCGGCTGCGTTGTCCGCGATTGCGGCCGCCGCCGCACTCTGCGCCGCGGCCGGTGTGCCGCCCGCGGCGAGCTCGGACGGCACCGCAGGGGCGCCGCCCGCAACCGGTGCGGCCGCCGCGTCGGTGGCGGCCGTCGGCGCCGACGCCGCACCCGGCTTGTCGCCCGCCGCCTTGGACAGCCGCTCCGAATCGACGTTCGACCCGCAGGCGGCGACCACGACGGCCGAGACGCAGATCAGGGCGACGGCGGTGCCGCGCCGGGCAGCACGACGATGCGGCAAGAGACCACGTGGGCTCATCTGGTCCTCCCCCCGGGCCCGTGACCGGGCGCTGGTCGGTCGAAAAGCCAACCAACTAGTTGGTTCACATTACGGTCGGCACGCCCGAGCGTCAAGGTCGCCGGAAGTACTCGAAGCGGCGGTAGGTCTCGGCCGGAGCTGGGTCCGAGCCGGCCCGGGCCGCCCACGGCACCCCGGGCCCGGGGCAGTGCCCGTAGGGCTGGCCCTCGTCGCCGCACCAGCCGTTGTGGAGGTCGGCGGCGTAGCCCGTCGGGAAGGCGTCGGTGTAGAGCGGGCCGAGTTGCGCCAACCCCATGGGAAAGGCGAGGAAGACGACGTGGAGAAAGCCGGTGATGGCCAAGAAGCGGGCCGCCGTCCGCCGGCGTCCCGCCGGAAGGGCGTCGGCGCCCCGCTCCACCGCCGTCAGGCCATGACGGGTGGAGACGACCAGCGCCGCGGCCGCGGTCCAGAACAGCGAAGCCCCGAGGCATTCCACCAGCGGGAACTGGTACGTCCGGCCGCCCCACACCGACAGCGCCCCGGTGGCGGCCGGGTAGGCGAACAGACCCGTCCGGCAGAACGGCAACTCGAGGGCCAGGTCGAGCAGCACGGCCAGCGCCAGGGTGGCGGCGAAGAGGACCGGCGCCGGCGCCGCCCGGTACCGGGACTGCAGCCGGCGCCAGAAGGCGGCCAGCAGCAGCGTGAAGGCCAGGAACACGCCGGCGTAGGTGCAGAGCTCCCACAGGATCGGCTGCGGGGTGAGATTGACGTAGGGCGCGATCTGCCCCGGGACATGGCCGAGCCACGACTCCACGTTGACGAAATTGGAGCTGTAGTAGAAGCCCGGCCGGAAGAAGTTCAGCATGGGGTCGAGCCACACCAGGGAGGTGCAGCCGAGGACGAAGAGCAGGTGGAAGGTCGCCTCGCGGCGCCGCCGAGCCTCGCGTCCCACGAGGAGGACGACAACGACGAAGAACACGGCCTGAGCGACCTGCATGACGATCGCCCACGTCCACGACGGCGCGGCGGTGTTCCGGAACCGGGTGATCTGCCCCGGCCCCGACGCCAGGTACGAGGCCCAGGTCCAGGCCTGGACGGCGAGAACGACCGCCCCGACCGAAGCCCAGATCAGGACGGCGGCCGACCGACGACTCGGCGCCGGGGGGACGGAAGCCGACGCGGGTCGGGAGAGGACCCGCAGGTTCACGACGGCCCCCGCCGGGGGGCGAGCAGGGATCGGACACGGCCGGCGAGGTCAGGAGCGGCGAAGCAGTCGCGCTGGTTGCGCCATTCCAGTTCCAGCTGCTGCTCGACCGTCCGCTCCAGTGCCTGGCGAACGGCGGCCACGGTGGCCTGGGCCGCCAGGGGCGCCAGCGCCGCCAGACGGCCGGCGTAGGCCAGGGCCTCCTCCTCGGCCCTCCCGGGCGGCACGACCCGCTGCACGAGGCCGGCCGTGCCGGCCTCGGCGGCAGACAGCCGCCGGCCGCTGAGCAGCAGGTCGGCTGCCAGGCCTGGACCCACGAGCCGGGGCAGGAACCACGACAGGCCCATCTCCGGCCCAACGCCGACGGCGGCGAAACCGGCGGCGAACCGGGCCGTCTCGGAGGCGATGCGGACGTCATGGAGGGCGAGCAGGGCCAGTCCGCCGCCGGCCACCGCGCCCTCGACCGCCGCCACCAGCGGCTTCTCCAGCGCCCGGAAGGCAAGCACCCAGCGGCCGATGCCGAGCCGGTCCAACCGCCGGGCGGCGCCGGTTCTGGGCGGAAGGCCCTTCTCACCGCCGACCACAGAACCGTGGAGGAGGTCGTCGAGGGGGACGCCGACGTGGGCGACGAGGTCGTCGAGGTCGGCGCCCACGCACCACGCCTCCGGGCCGCCGACGGTGACGACGACCCGCACCCGGTCGTCGGCGGCCGCCTCGGCAGCCGCCTCGAGCAAGTCAGCGAGCAACGCTCCACCGATCGTGTTGTGGTCCGGCCGATCGATCCTCCAGCAGGCGACGCCGCCGTCGACCTCGACGCGAAGGTCTTTCACGGCGTCGGGTCGTGCGCCGTTTCCGGCAGGGTGCTGGGCCAGCGGGGCGGGCGGCGCTCCCGGAACGCCGCCGTCCCCTCGGCCAGGTCGGGCTGGGCAAATGTCCGGGCCTCATGGGCGACCGACAGCGGCATCGCCATGGCCACTTCGCGATCGAGAGCGGCGTTGACGGCCGCCTTGGTGAAGGCGATGGCCATCCGGGGGCCGGCGGCGAGGCCGGCGGCGAGGCCGAGGGCGCGGTCCATCAGCTCGGCGGCGGGCACGACGTGGTTCACGAGCCCGATGCGCTCCGCCGTCGCGGCATCGAGCAGCTCACCGGTCATCAAATACTCCTTCGCCCTGGCCGGGCCCACCAGGGCCGGCCACAGCACCGTCCCCCCGTCCCCGGCAACGATCCCCATGTTCACATGAGTGTCGCCGATCCGGGCGTTGTCCGCCATCACCACGATGTCGGCCAGGAGGGCGATCGTCGCTCCGAGGCCGGTGGCGGCGCCGTTGACGGCGGCCACCAGCGGGGCCCGCAGGGCGAGGAATTCCCGGACGAGGGTGATCGCCTCCTCCAGCGTCCGCACCGTCCGCCGCCAGTCGTCGGCGGCGATGGCGTCCAGGAGGTCGACGTCGCCCCCGGCGCAGAACCCGCCTCCTGCCCCGGTGAGGACGACGGCGCCGACGTCGGGCTCGCGGCGCAGGGCCCGGAGCACGTCGACGAGCTCGTCGTGCATCCGCCGGCTGACGGCGTTGCGGCGTTCCGGCCGGTTGAGCGTGACGAGGATGACCCCGTCGGGGCGGCGCTCGACGAGGAGCGTCTCCAACTTCTCGGTCACGGCGACACCGTGGCGGCGGCCGGTTCGGCCGCGTCGAGGTCGACCTCGCGCCGGGCCGGGTAGAACTGCCGGGCGAAGCGCCGTACGGCGGCGAAGGGTCGTTCTTCGGAGCCGGCGTAGAGCGGCCGCTCGACGTAGCGCTGGTTCTCCCAGATGTGAAAGTCGTGGGTGATCTGCTCCTGTTGGAGCGCGATCCACTTGGCGGCGACGCCGACCGGTTCAGGCTCACCGGGTATGCGGTTCGTCGTGATCGTCGAGAACATCTCCGAATGCTCCTCGTCGATCGGTGTCGTGGCCACCAGCTGCGCCACCGTCCGCCCCTCGACCATGAAGCGGGCGATGCCGAGGCCGAGGCCGAAGGCCTCCGATTCGATGATCCCGGCAACGGGCCCGTTCGGGGTGAGCCAGCTCGGCGGGGAGTTGGCCCCGAAGTTCATGGAGAACTTGACGTTGAGGTAATGACCGGCCTCCTGCCAGTCGGCGTGGGTGCCGGGTTCACCGGCGCCGTGGACATAGGGAAAGTGCTCGGTGTCGGCGAAGTTCTCGAGGATGGACTGGGGCATGATCCGCCGCTTGCCGTGCCGCTCGGCACCGTACGGGAAGATCGGGTAGAACTCCTCCTCGTTGCGGAACTCAGGCACCCCCGACCACTCCCACGATGGCGGGTCGCCGTTGACGTCGTACCAGATGATAACGATGCCGTCGACCTCCCGCGTCTCCCACACCGTCAGCGATCCTCGCTCTGTCGGCCGCTCCGCATAGGGGATGTGGGTGTTGACGCCCGTCGCGCTCCAACGCCAACCGTGCCAGGGGCACTGCACGTCGTCACCGCAGACCTTGCCGCCGTGGCCGAGATGGGCCCCGAAGTGGGGGCAGAAGGCGGACAGGACCTGGGCCCGCCCGCTCTCTCCCCGGAAGAGGACCAGATCCTCCGAGAAATATCGCAAGGCCTTCACTTCGCCGCAAGCGAGGTTGGCCGACCAGTCGACCTGGTACCACCCGGTGGGATGCACCTCGAACGGCCAGTCCTTCATCTGTTCTCCTCGCCGGTTAACCAACTGGTTGGTTGATGATTGTGAGCATGGGTCGCCCCGCCTGTCAAGCGAGAAGGCGTCCGATCAGGCGCTCTCGAGGATCCCGTAACGCTGCGAGGCCTCCTCGAGGAAGGCCAGCGACCTCCTCGGGGGGGGAATGGTGGCCGGGTCGTAGCCGGGGCGCATGCAGCCGCTCAAGATCTTGGGGAGCATGAAGCCAAACAGCCGGGCCAGCACCCGGGCCATGTTCAGCTGGCTGCGCACCGCTCCCCGGACGCCGCCCGGGATCCGGCCGCGGGCCCGGTCGGTGCGCAGCAGCCTGAGGGCGGTGCGAAATGAGTACCCGAAGAGGTGGACGGTGGCATACCAGAAGACGCCGACCCGGAACCAGTAGTCGTCAAACACCTCCCGGTAGAGATAGTTGCAGACGGTGCGGTGCTCGTACTCTTCGGCGAAGTGCCACAGCCAGAGGTATGTCGTCGGCTCGTCCCAGTCGGCCATGAGCACGCCGGCTCGCTCGAAGAAGAACGTCGACACCAGCGGGCCGAAGGTCTCGAAGCCCTCGCTGTAAGCGAGGGCGAACTTGAGGCTCCGTCGGGTAAGGATCCGTTCGAAGTCGGCGCTCATCTTTCCCGTCGCCGCCGGCAGCCAGTCGTACCCGTCGGCGGCCAGGACGTCGTTGAACCGCTTGTGCAGCTTCGAGTGGCGTCCCTCCTGGGCCACGAATGCCTTGACCTCGCGCCGGAAGCCGTCAGGCGCCGAGTCGGGCAGGAGCGGGATCGCCGCCCGCACCGCCCTGATGAGCAGTGCCTCGAGGTCCGGCAGCATCGAGCTGATGGCGTTGAGGAGCTGGCAGTACTCGGGATCGGCGGGATTCCAGTAGACCTTCGCGGCGGAGAAGTCGAGCTCGACTTTGCGGACCTGGATCATGGGCTCCCCCGGAAGAAGTCGAAGCGGCGGTAGACGTCGGACGGGTGTGGGTGGTCGCCGGCCCGGCGAACGGGCCAGGCCACGCCGGGGCCCGGACAGGGTCCGTAGGGCTGCCCGGCGTCGCCGCACCAGCCGCCGTGGAGATGGGCCGGGTAGCCGGACGGGAAGGGGTCAGACCGCGCCGGGCCGACCTGCGTGACACCAAGCGGCAGGGCGAGGAACATCACATTGACGAATCCGATCACCGCCAGCTGCCGGGCCAGCGGCGACGTACTTCCCCGCTCCACCGCCAGGGGGCCGTCCCGCCCGGCACAGTGGACGAGGGTGGCGCAGGCCACCCAGAAACCCGGGGCGCCCACCAGTTCGACCAGCGGGAACTGGTACGTCTTTCCGCCCCAGATCGACCAGTGGTGCCAGGCCGCCGGATAGGCGAAGGTTCCCGTCCGCAGGGCCGACAGCTCGAGGGCGAGGTCGACCGCCGCCGCCGCCAGCCAGGCGAGGGCCATTCGGTGCGGCAGGCGTGAGCGGGGGAAGCGGGCCTGGGCCCAGTCCATGAGCCGTGCGACGGCCAGCGTCACCGGCAGGAACATCCCGACGTAGGTACCGACGACCCAGATCCAGGGCACCGGCGTCAGCGACGAGTACGGCGCCAGCTGCCCCGGGATGTACGACACCCAGGACTCGACGTTGGTGTAGTTCGAGGTGAAGTAGAAGCCGGGCCGCAAGTAGTTGAGCAGCGGGTCGAGCCACACCACGCTGGCGAATGCCACCACCAGCATGGCGTTGCGGGTTAGGCGACGCTCCCGGCGGACTTCTCGACCGATAACCACGACCGTCCCGACCAGCCAGGCCGCCTGAGCCAGCTCGAAGGCCCGCGCCCACTTCCACGCCGCCGAGGAGGGGTCGCGGAACCGGGTCAGCTGCTCGGGGCCCGACAACAAGAATGGGAGCCAGACCCGGGCCTGCAGCGCGACGGCGAAGACGCCGATGCCGGCCCAGATCCACACCGCCGGCGACGCCCGGACGCCGGTGGCGTCCCCGGCGACGGCCACCCCTCCGTCGATGCCGGCCGGAGGCACGGCAATCTTCACCGAACCGCTCGCCTCACCGGCGCTCGTCCCGGCCGATCACGAGGCCGAGGGCGTCGAGGTCCCACGTGGCCGCGGTCACCCCCGACTCCCGCAGGACGTGCTTCATCACCCGGCCCATGGCGTTCACCGGCAGGGCTTCGACGACCTCGACGTAGCGCGGCACGGCGAAGTACGGCAGGTTCTCCTTGGCGTAGGCGAAGAAATCGTCTGGCGTGATCGTCGCCCCGGGCCGCAGCACCAGGCAGGCCTTGATGTCGTCCTCGGTGAGGGCGGAGGGAACGGCGTGTACGGCGGCTCGCTCGACGGCGGGGTGCCTTAGCAGCGCAGCTTCCAGCTCCATCGACGAGACGTTCTCACCCCGCCGCCGGAGGACGTCCTTCTTGCGGTCAACGAAGGTGATGAAGCCGTCGCCGTCCGCCCGGCCGGAGTCCCCGGTGTGGTGCCAGAGATTCCGGAAGGCGGCCACCGTCGCCGCCGGCCGGTTCCAGTACCCCGAGAACATTACGTCCGTGTCGCGGGGGCGGATCACGATCTCGCCGACCTCGCCGACCGGGACGTCCCGGTCGTCGTCGTCGACGAGCCGCACCTCGAACATCGACGTCGGCCGACCAGCGGTGTGACGCTTGCGGATGCCGACCACCGAGTTCATGGTGATCGGCGTCGCCTCCGTCTGCCCGTAGCCCTCGGAAATCACGGGGATGCCGAAGCGGGACTCGAACGCGGCCTGGTCGTCGGGGCTCATCGGCACCCACATGGCCAGCCGCACGTCGTGGTCCCGGTCGTCGGGCGAGGGCGGCTGGGCGAGGACGGCCATCCCCATGGCACCGACTCCCCACAGGACGGTGGCGCCGACCTCCCTGGCCCGGCGGATGAAGGCGCCGGCGTGGAAGGCCGGTTCGAAGGCGAGGGCGGCGCCTTCGGTCAACCCGGCCATGAGCGTGATCGCCTGGCCGCTGGTGTGGAAGAGCGGAAACGGGGTGAGGATCGTGTCCTGCGCGCCGTACCACCCGTTCTCGAAGTAGGGCCGGGGGATGGCCTGGTAGTAACCGTGGCTCATCATGCAGCCCTTGGGCAGGCCGGTGGTCCCCGAGGTGTAGAGGATGGCGGCCAAGTCGGACGGGCTGAGCGGAGGCCGGGGCGCCGGCCCGGCGGCCGCCTCCAGCTTCTCAAAGGCGACCACCTCGACGGGAAGGTCGGGGAGGTCGTCATCGTCGAGGGCCACGGCCCGGCGCAGGGCGGGAAGCTCTCCGGCCAGGCGAGCCGCCTCCCGCAGCCCCGGCCCGTCGGCGATGAGCGTGGCGGCCGCCGAGTCGCCGAGTTGGTGGCGGAGGAACTCGCCCCGCAGGTATGTGTTGAGGGGGACCTGCACGGCGCCGAGCTTGGCGCAGGCGAAGAAGGCCAGCACGTACTCGATGCGGTTGAGCGCGAGCAGCGCCACCCGCTCGCCGGCTTCGACACCGAGGTCAGCCAGCCCGGCGGCGATGCGGTCGGAACGCTCGTGCACGTCGGCGAACGACAACCACGGCCCGCCGCAGCAGACGAACCGGCGGTCCGGCTCGGCCGCGGCCCACTGGGCGAGGCGGTCCCCGATCACGCGGCTGCGCTCCGCCATCCTTCCCTACCTTACCAACTAGTTGGTGAACTAGCCTGCCCGGAGCGGGGAGGCACTGTCAACCACTCCGACGCCGGCGGCGCCCGACGCCCGCAGCTCCTCGATCTCCGCTGAGGTGAACCCGGCCTCGGCCAAAACGGCGTCGGTATCGGCACCGAGGGCCGGCACCGTCGTCGCCGCCGCGCCGGGTGTCCGGGACAGCCGCGGCGCCGGCGCCGGCGTCATGGCTTGACCGTTGCGGACGACGGTCCCCCGGGAGGCCAGGTGCGGGTCATCGGGAAGCTCGTCGAGGTCGAGGACCGGCCAGACGCAGGCGTCGGTGGCGGCGAAGACGGCCGTCCATTCGTCCCTGGATCGGGAGGCGAAGCGCTCCTCGAAGAGGCGGCGCAGCTCCGGCCACTGCCCGGGATCCTGGCGGTCGGGTAGTCCGGCGCCCTCGAAACCCAGACCCTCGAGGAGCGCAGCCCAGAACGCCGGTTCGATCGCCCCCACCGAGACGAAACGGCCGTCGGCGCACCGGTAGGTCCGGTAGTAGGGGGCGGCGCCGTCGAGGAAGTTCGTGCCCCGCTCTGCCCACAGGCCGGCCGCCCGCAGCCCGAGCTGTCCGGCCAGGAGCAGGGCGGAGCCGTCGACCATGGCGGCGTCGACGACTTGGCCCCGTCCCGAATGGTCCCGTTCCCGCAGCGCCAGCAGCACCCCGAGCACCATCGACAGGGAGCCGGCGGCGAAGTCGCCGACGAGGTTGGCCGGCGGCCTCGGCGGGTCCCCGCCGAGGATCCCGAGGACGCCACCCACGGCGATGTAGTTGATGTCGTGGCCCGCCCGGGCCGCGTAGGGGCCGGTCTGGCCCCAGCCGGTGAGCCGGGCGTACACCAGGCTGGGGTTGTCGCCGAGGAGGCGGTCGGGGCCGAGGCCGAGCTCCTCCATGACGCCGGGGCGGAAACCCTCGACGAGGACGTCGGCCCGCGCCGCCAGCCGGGAGACGATTCCGACCCCGCCGGGGTGGCGGAGGTCGGCGACCAGGGAGCGCTTCCCCCGGCCCAGGAAAAAGCGCGTGCCCCACGGATCGGGACGGCTCCGCTCGACGGCGACGATGTCAGCGCCGAAGTCGGCCAGGATCATCGTGGCGAACGACGATGGACCCGGGGCGGCGATGTGGACGACCCGGAGGCCCTCCAGCGGCCGGTGGCCTTCGCCGTTCCCGGACGTCATGCCAGCCACGGAGTCGGAGCGCCGGCCTCGACCGGGTCGACGAGGCAGCCGGCCAGCACCTCGAGCTGGGCCGCCTGGGAGCCGAGCCGCAGCGCACCCGCCTGGGCCCGCCGGTAGTAGAAGTGCAGCGGGTAGTCCCGGATGGCGCCGATCCCGCCGTGGAGTTGGGCGGCGGTCACGGCCGCCCCGACGGCGCACTGGCCGGCGAGCCAGCCGGCCACCGCCGCCGGCCGCCGGCACGACTCCCCGGCCGCGGCGGCACTGAGCCCCTCCCAGGTAGCCAGCCGGGCCGCGTCGAGGGCGATGGCGACGTCAGCCAGCGCGTGCTGTACCGCCTGGAAGGAGCCGATCGGGACGCCGAACTGCCGCCGGGCCGAGACGTGGGCCACGGTCATGTCGAGCACTCGCCCGGCGCCGCCGACCAGTTCGGCGGCACGCAAGAGCCGGACCAGGCCGAGGGCTTCGGCCACCGCTACGGCGTCGGCGACCGCCCCGGGGACGAGATGTCCGCCGTCACCGACGGCGACACCCGCGAAGCGCACCCAGGCCGCCCGCTCGTTGTCCGACGCCAGCACCGGAGTCATCTCGACGCCCGGCGTGTGCCGGTCGACGGCCACGGCGGCGATCCCGCCTGCGGCTCGGGCCGCGTCGCCGGCCAGAGGAGCGAGGCACACCATCGTCGCCGCGGAGGCGGCCCACTCCACGGCCACCGGTCCGCCGTCGAGGACGACGCGGTCGCCCTCGATCCGGGCGGTGACGGTCGACGCCGCGTCGGCGGGCCAGAGCAGCGCGGTGGGGGTGCCGTCGCGAGCCACGGCCTCGACGATGGTCCGGGCGGCCTTCGTCGAGCCGAGATGGGCGACCACGAGGGCGGCGCTGAGGGTGGGCAAGAACGGCCCGGGGCAGGCGGCCCGGCCGATCTCGGCCACCAGCACGCCGAGCGAGACCGGCGTCCCCCCGCCGCCGCCGGCGTCGGCGGGGAGCGCCAGGCCGAGCCAGCCGAGGTCGACGAAGCGTTCCCACAACTCCGATGAGAAGCCGCTCCCGCTCGCTTCCCATTCCGCCAGCCGTTCGGGCCCCGCTTGGCGTTCGAGCAACGCCCTCGCCCCCGTCCGGAGCAGTTCGTCCGCCTCGTCGAGCCGCAGATCCATAGCTTCCTAACGGGGAAGGCCCAGGCCGCGCTGGGCGATGATGTTGCGCTGCACTTCGTTCGTGCCGGCACCGAACTTGAACGTCGGCGACGAGCGCCAGGCCCGTTCGAAGTAACCGCCGCCCAACGCGCCGGGTTCGCCGTAGCGGACCTGCCCGGCGGTTCCCTGCAACGCCATGGCCTGCTGCGCCAGGCGCTGGCGCAGCTCGGAGTAGGCCACCTTGGCCATGGACGCCTCGGCATAGGGCGTCTCCCCGGCGTCGATCATCCACGCCGCCTGCAGCGTAAGGAGCCGCACGGCCTCCAGTTCGGCGCCGAGCCGGGCGAGGGCCTCCCGCCGGTGTGCCGCCTCGCCGCCGGCGGCGCCGGCGCCGGACCGCACGACCTGCTCGTACTGCCAGCGCAGCAGAGAGCAGGCGAAGAGACGCTCGAAGTCGAGCTGCAGGGTGATGGCCTCCCAACCGCAGTTCTCCTCCCCCACCCGGGCGTCGACCGGGACGGCCACGTTGTCGAGGAATACCTCGTTGGTGCGCTCGTCGCCCTGGGTGACGAGTCGGTGTACCGTGATCCCGGGAGTGTCCATCGGGATGATGAACAGCGACAGGCCGCGGTGACGGCTGTCCGGCGGACCGGTGCGCGCTGCCAGCCACAGGTGGGTGGCGATGTGGGCGCCCGTCGTGTACACCTTCTGCCCCCGGATGACGTAGCCGCCTCCACTGCGGTCGGCCCGAGTCGAGAGGCTGGCCAGGTCGCTGCCGGCGTCGGGTTCGGTGTAGCCGATGGCGAAGTCGAGTTCGCCGGCCAGGATCCCCGGGAGGTAGTGGCGCTTCTGCTCCTCGGTGCCGAGCCGGGCCAGCACCGGCCCAATCGAGCTCACGGTCAGGTTCCCGGTCGGGAGGCGGCGGTAGGCCATCTCCTCCAGGAACAGCCACTGCTCGAGCGCCGAGCGGCCCTGACCGCCGTACTCTGCCGGCCAGCCGACCCCCAGCCAGCCATCCCGGCCCAACCGGCGCACGAACTCCCGGGCCCTGCCCGTGATCTGGGTGAAGTCGACTTCAAAGGCGTCGACCACGCCCGTGGTGTCGAGTCCGTCCAGATAGCCGGCGAGTTCGGCACAGAAGCGGGCCTGGGCATCGTCGAGGCAAAACCTCATGCTTGAATCCTAACCGGATAGTTAGTTGAATTCCTAGCCCGGCCCGCCGCCGACGACGGCCTGGCCGTCGGGGTCTCGCCGCGCCCATACTGGAGCGGCGCCCGGGGGACGGGAAGGCGAACGGAGGGACGGATGGAGGGGCTGGTCGCATCGGGAGTCGTCGTCCGCTTCGGCGGGCTCGTCGCCCTCGACGGCGTGGACGTCGAGGCCCGGCCGGGTCGGATCACGGGCCTGATCGGGCCCAACGGCGCCGGGAAGACGACGATGTTCAACGTAATGTGCGGGTTCCAGGCCCCCGACGAGGGGACCGTCACGCTCGACGGTGCCGACATGACCGGCCAGAGCCCGGCCCAGCGGGCCCGCCTCGGCCTGGGCCGGACGTTCCAGCGGATGGAGCTGTTCCGCTCCCTCACCGTGCGGGAGAACATCGCCCTGGCGGCGGAGTCCGTCCACGTCGGAGACGACCCGCTCACCCAGCTCGGCGTGCTGAAGGGGGGCCGGCGGGTGAAAGGCGAAGTGGCCGCCATGAGCGAGGAGCTCCTCACCGCCACCGGCCTCGGCCCGGTCGCCGACCGGCTGGCCGGGGAGATCTCCACCGGTCAGGGCCGCCTGGTCGAGCTCGCCCGGGCCCTCGCCCGCCGGCCCCGCATCCTGCTCCTCGACGAACCGTCCTCCGGCCTCGACGCCAAGGAGAGCCACGCCTTCGGTGACCTCCTGCAGCGGCTGGTGGCCGACGCTGGCCTCGGCATCCTCATGATCGAGCACGACATGAGCCTGGTACTCAACATCTGCGACCCGATCCACGTCCTCGACTTCGGCAAGCCGCTCATGGTCGGCTCCGCCGCCGAGGTTCGAGCCAGCGAAGTCGTCCGGGACGCCTACCTCGGCAAGGCCGCGGTCGGCTGAAGTCAGCTGGCGGCCGGGGGTCTCGCCGACCGGCGAGCGTCCGGCCTGAACTGCGGGATACCGAGAAGGTAGAGCTGCGTGACCCGCTTCGCCGCCCGGTGCACGTCGATGTCGACGCCCCGCAGGAGCCCGTCGAGGGCGACGCCATAGTTCAGGCTCCACATGGCGTGGTTCACGACGTCGAGGTCGACGCGGCGATCCGGCCACCCTTTGATGGCGGCCAGCAGCTCCCGCGTCCGGTCGTAGACCCGGGGCCCGATGGCCGCGGCATAGAAGGAGTCCTCCAGCGCGAGGTCGGAGAAGAGCGCCAGACCGAGGTACGGCACCGCCGCGACCATGAACTCGAGCATGATCTCGTTGAGCCGGCCGACCAGCTCCGCGCCCGTCATCCCAGCCGTGGCGGTGAGCTCGTCGATGTTGGCCTCGAAGTCGTCGATGATCCGCTCGACGGGCTCGTAGACGGCGGCGTGGTACAGCTCCGTCTTCGACGTGAAGTACCGGTACAGATAGGCCTCGGTGATGCCGGCCCGCTCGGCGATGTCGCGCAGGCGGCCGCCCGCCTGGCCGTTCTCGACGAAGACGTCGCGAGCGGCGTCGATGATCAACTCCCGCCGGGCCTCGGCCGACAGGCGCCGGCGCCTCGGCCGCTCCTCACCGTCCACACCATCGACGTTAACAGAGGCCCCTTGCCTACAATCCTTTGATGGCGCAGGCCACCACACCCAAACGGACCCGGCTCCGGGGCGAGGAACGGCGGGAGAAGATCCTCGACGCCGCCCGCCGGGTGTTCCTGGAGAGCGGCTTCGCCGGCGCCCGGACCCGCCGCATCGCCGAGGAGGCGGGCATCACCGAGGCGCTCCTCTACCGGTACTTCCCGTCGAAGTGGGAGATCTTCCGGGCCGCCGTCCACGAACCCCTGGAGCGCTTCGTCGACGAGCTGCTGGCCACGACCCGGGACATCGACCCCGGCGAGGGCGACCGGCGGGAACGCCTCCGGCAGGTCAACGAGATGCTGCTGCAGTTCATGGCCGACTCCGCTCCCTTCCTGGCCGTGGTGCTGCTGTCCGAGTTGAGCGAGGCCCGCCGCTTCTACCAGGCGGAGCTCCACCCGACGCTGAGCCGGCCGATCTACGAGGTGGTGTCGAAGATCACCGGCTGGCGCCAGCGGGACGGGACGCTGATCTTTGCCGCCATGTTCGGCGTCCACATCGGGCTGGCGCTCGACGCGCTGCTCCAGGGCCGTGACATCGACGCCGCCCGCATCGCCGCCCAGCTCACCCGCCTCTTCTCCGACGGCATGCCGGAGGCGGTGCAGGCGGCCCCGGTGTCGTTCCGCCGGGCCCGCCGGGCCCCCTGAGCCGTTGCCGCCTAAAATGATAGTGAGTACTCTCTAATTTATGAGAGAGCTCCGGGACAAGGTCGCGGTCGTGACAGGGGCAGGGGCGGGAATCGGACGGGCGACGGCGCTCGCCCTCTCGGGCCAGGGCGCCGCCGTGGCGGTGTGCGACCTCGACGCCGCCGCCGCCAAGGAGACGGCCAACCTCATCCAGGCGGCCGGGGGCCGGGCCAGCATCCACCCGGTCGACGTCTCGTCCGAGGACGACATGCGGGCGCTGGTTGGCGGGGTGCTGGCCGAACACGGCGTGGTCGACATCGTCGTCAACAACGCCGGGATCGCCGGCCCGACGATGCCGACGGCCGAGGTCCCCCTCGACCGGTTCCACCGGGTCATGGACGTCAACTTCTGGGGCGTCGTCCACGGCTCGGTCCTCTTCACGCCGCATCTGGTGGAGCGGCCGGAGGCCAACCTGGTCAACGTGGCCAGTAACGCCGGGATCCTGGCCTACTCGCGGATGGCCCCCTACAACTCCAGCAAGTTCGCCGTCCGGGGCTTCACCGAGACGCTGCGGATGGAACTCCGCTCGACGCCCGTCCGGGTCACCGTCGTCTGTCCCGGCATCACCGGGACGTCGTTCGTGGCCCACAGCCCGGTCATCGACGAACCCGAGCGGCGGACCATGCAGGCCCGGTACGACAAGACCCCCACCACCAAGCCGGAGAAGGTGGCCGCCGCCATCGTGGCCGCCATCCGCCGGGACAAGCCCCGCGTCCTCGTCGGCCCCGACACCGTCGCCCTCGACGCCATCGTCCGCCTGCTGCCGGCCGCCCACAGCCGGCTCCTGGCCAAGCCGGTGGAACTGCTGTTCCGGCGGGCCCTGGGCCAGGAGGCCTGAACCGGTGGACGCCGACGACCTCCTGATCGAACTGCTCAGCGAACCGCAGACGCAGGACCCCTATCCGCTCTATCGCGCCCTGCGGGAGGCGGCACCCAACCATCCGAGCATGCTCGGCGTCCGGTTCGTGACCAGCCACGCCGGCTGCAATGAGCTGCTCCGCTCCCACGACTTCACCACCGGCTTCGGCCTCGCCGGCGACGGCTTCGAGGACCGCCCGTTCATCAAGAAGACGATGGAGATCCTCGTCTTCACCAACGGCGACCAGCACACCCGGCTCCGGCGCCTGGTCGGCATCGCCTTCTCCCCCCGCATGGTCGATGCCGTCGCCCCCCGCCTGCAGGCGTTCATCGACACGCTCCTCGACGACCTCGCCGCCGCCGGCGGCGCCGAGTTGATCACCCAGTACGCCATGCCGATCCCGGCCATGGTGCTCACCGAGATGCTCGGGGCGCCTTTCGAGGACCACCGGACGATCCAGGGCTGGGTCGACGCCGTGGCCAACTCCATGAAGCCGGTGCTCGAGGACGAGCTCGTCCGGCTGGCCGACATCGCCACCGTGGAGTTCGACGGGTACATCCGCGACCTCATCGCCGAGCGCCGCCAGCACCCCGGCGACGACCTGCTCAGCGCCCTCATCGCCGCCGAGGAGGAGGGCGATCGCCTGACCGAGAACGAGTTGGCCAACCTCCTGTTCACGATCATGGCCGCCGGAAACGAGACGACGACCAGCCTCATCAGCTCGGGCACCATGCTGCTGCTCGAGCATCCCGACGAGCGCAAGAAGCTGGCCGCCGATCCGTCGCTCATCGGCAACGCCGTCGAGGAGATCCTCCGCTACGAGGCCCCGATCCAGAACGCCTTCATGCGGATCGCCGCTCGGGACACCACGCTCCTCGGCGAGGAGGTGGTCGAGGGCGAGATGGTCGCCGCTCTCATCGGCGCCGCGAACCGGGACCCTGAGGTGTTCTTCGAGCCCGACCGGTTCATGGTCGACCGGCCCGGGGCCGACGCCCACCTCTCCTTCGGGGCCGGCATCCACTTCTGCCTGGGCCGGCGCGTCGGGCTGCAGAGCGGCAGGCTGGCCCTCAGTTCGCTGCTCTCCCGGTTCCCCGACCTGCAACTGACCGAGCGGCCGGTGTGGCGCAAGACCATCCCCACCCGCCGGCTGGAACGGCTCGAGGTGACGACGGGCTGACGGGCCGCCCGACGGTCAGCCGGCGGGCTTCCAGCCCGGGGCGCAGATGAACGCCTCCGAAACCGGCGTCAGGAACTTCTTGTCCTTGAACGTGACGGGGATGACGCAGAGGTTCACCTCGCTGCGGTCCTTCTGGCGGGGGAACGTGATCGGCGGGAGCAGCCCGCCCAGTGTCTCCCTCTTCAGCGAGTACATGGCCTCGGTGATCTCGGCCGGGCTCGGGTCGTCGTCGAGCAGCGGAGCGATCTTCGCCTCCAGCAGCTGGCCCATGACGTAGGCGGCCCCGCCGAGCTCGCCGAGTGGCGCCTTCGGCTGGTACGTCCGCATCGCCTTGACGTAGGCGGCCATCCGGGGCGAGGTGTAGGGCGGGATGCGGGAGTAGGTCAGCAGCCCGTCGAGCTCGTCGGCGTAGTTCAGGGCGTCGGTGTGCTGCATGTTGTGGGTGGCGGAGAGGATCGGGTGGTAGTTCTGCCGGTGGGCCGACTGGGCCACCCGGTTCACGGTGGCGATGTCGGCGAACGTCATGAGGATCTCGACGCCGGCCTGCTGGGCGCGCAGCACCTCGGCGGTGTAGTCCGGTTGGGCGAAGGAGATCTGGGCGTCATAGACGACCTCGAGGCCCTTGTAGCCCGACAGCTTGCGGATCCCGTCCTTGACCAGGGAGCAGGCCGCCACCTCCCGGCACCACAGGATGCCGATCTTCTTCTTGTCGGTCTGGGCCGCCAGCGACAGCATGAAGCCCCAGGCGGTCCCCTTGTCGGCGGCCATGAAGGGCTGGAACACGGCCGAGGAGTAGTCGGCCATCGTCTCGGCGCCCATCTGGCCGAGCACCGGGATGCCCTTCTCCTCGAGGTAGGGGAGCACCGGGACCAGCGTGCCGATGGCGTAGGGGTAGAAGAAGGCGACCACCTTGTCCCGCTCGACCATCTGCCGGACGACGGCCTGCGCCCGGGCCGGGTCGCCGCCGTCGTCGGCCAGGATCACCCGGACGGGGTGGCCGGCCAGCCCGCCCCGGGAGTTCACGTCGGCGACCCAGGCCCGGATGGCCGGCGCAGCCGGTCCCGAGATGGTGCCGAGGGGCCCGGCCTCGACGCCGAAGGAGCCGAAGACGATCTCGCTCCGGTGGGTCTGCGTCTGGGGCTTCGGCCCGGACGGCGCACCCGGGGTCGGCGTGGCCGGGCCGCCGCTCGGCGCCGCGGCGCCGGTCGAGCCGGACGGGGCTGCTCCCGACCCGGCGCCGGAGCCGGTACGGGTCCCGGCAGCCGACACCGGGGAGGGGGCCGCGGCACCGCCGGCCCGGGCGGCAACGGTGCCCCCGCCGGCGGCCGTCGCCGCCGCGCTCGGCCCGCCGACGGCGTTGGCGGCGACGGCGCCGGCCCCCGGCCCGGCCGCGCCGGCGTCGGTGGTGGCCGCCCCGGTGACGTCGGGTGCGCCGGGGGCGCCCGACGCGGCGCCGGCCCCGAGCGGTCCTGCCGCCCGGTCGGCGGAGATGCCGCGGGCGGCGAGGCGTTCCGCCCGGGTCGTGACGTTGCCGCACGCCCCGGTGAGCATGGCGGCGCAGGCCAGCGCAGCGATGTACTTGCGCATTGCCCTTCCCTTCTCGATCGCAGCGCCCACCATCAGGCGGCGCCTTCCAGGTACCGGGCGAAGACCGCCCCCGACGTGCACTCCGCCGGCTCCCCGGCGAAGACGACCTCTCCCTTGCCGAGGATGTAGACGTAGTCGGCGACGGCCACCGCCCGCTCGACGTACTGCTCCACCAGCAGGAGCGACCGGCCCTCGCGGCGCAGGGCGGCAAGGGCTTCGAAGATGTCGTCCACGACCACCGGCGCCAGGCCCATCGACAGCTCGTCGGAGAGGATGAGCGGCGCTCCGGTGACGAACGCCCGGGCCAGCGCCAGCATCTGCTGCTGGCCGCCCGACAGCGTGCCGGCCGGCTGATCGAGCCGGTCCCGCAGGATCGGGAACAGCGCCGCCGCCCGGTCGATGGCGGCACGCAGCCCGCCGGGGTCGGCCTGCACGAGGAGGTTCTCCCGGACCGTGAGCCGCCGGAAGATCCCCCGTCCCTCGGGGATGAGACACACGCCGCGGCGGGCCCGGCCGTGCGCCCCGAGGCGCTCGATCGGCGACCCCTGGAACCGGATCGTGCCCGCCGTCACCGGGAGCAGCCCGGCGATGGTCTTGAGCAGCGTCGTCTTCCCCGCGCCGTTGGCGCCGAGCATCACCACCGTGGCCGCCTCGGGGACGTTGAGGTCGACGCCCCGTACGACCTCGGTCCGGCCGTAGCCGGAGCAAAGGCCCCGGAGCTCAAGCAGTGCCATCGCGCACCTCCACGGCGAGCGCGTGGGCATCCAACCGCTCCCGGAGTCGGACGCTCCCGAGGCGCCATTCGTGGCGACGCGCCAGAGCGCCGAAGTCGGGACGGCGGAGGAAGCCGACGAGGCCGTTGCGGGCCTGGCTGAGGAAGATGGCAGCCACGCCGAAAGCGATCGGTTGCCACTGCGCCACCACCGGCGAGTCGAACACCGCCGGGACCCAGACCAGCAGGACGGCGGCCAGCACCGCTCCGCCGAGGGAGAGCGAGCCGGCGGTCACGAGGGCGGCCACCCAGACCAGTGACTGGAAAAAGTCGAACGTCTGGGCGTTGACCGACAGCGTCAGCGTGCCGAGCAGGCCGCCGGCCACCGCGGCCAGGAAACCGGTGAAGCAGAACACGAGGACGCGGGGTACGACCGGGTTGACACCGAGGCTCTGCATGGCGGTGGGCGAGTCGGCCAGGCCGCGCAGCAGGCGGCCGAGCCGGGTGACGCGCACCGCCTCCACCGCCACCACGCCGGCCAGGGCGAGGACGGCGACGAAGACGAAGAACCCCCGGTCGCCGGCCAACGACACGCCGAAGATCACCGGCCGGTGGATGGTCAGGATGGCCTTGCCACCGAACACCGCCCGGGTCGGGTAGAGCAGGTCCTGGGCCAGCACGCCGAAGCCGAAGGTGGCGAGGGCCAGAAACAGCCCCGACAGCCGGATCGCCGGGATGGCCACCAGCGCGCCGACCGGGACCATCACGAGGCCGGCCAGCAGCAGGGCGAGCAGGTACGGGACGCCGGCGTCGAGGAGGCGGGCCAGCGTCGTCGCCCCCAGGGCGACGAACACCACGTGGCACAGCGACACCTGTCGCGACATGCCGACGAGGAGCCCGAGGCTGGAGAAGACGAGCACGAAGGCGGCGACGGCGGTGGCGGTCAGCAGGCGGCCGCTGCTGAGCCGCCCCGGCAGGACGGCGGCGACCCCGGCCAGCACGAGCAGGAGCCGGACGGGGAAGCGCCCGGCGCCGACACCGCCCGACCCGCTGGAGCGCCCGTCGGTGCGGGTGAGCTCGAGGAACTTTCCTTTGGGCGAGAAGACGAGCACGGCGAACAGGACGATGAACGGCAGGCTGGAGGGAAGCCCGGCCAGAGACGGCCGGCCGACGACGAACTTGGTCAACAGCTGAGCGCCGACGCCGATGCCGAGGGCGCCGGCATAGGTCAGCGGGAGGCTGACCAGCCGCCCGACCGCGGCCGCCCCGAAGGAATAGAGAACCAACAGCGTCAGCCGGATGGCGTCGAGTCCGAGGATCGGCGAGAGCAGGATGCCGGACAGGGCGGCGAAGGCGCAGCCGATCACCCAGCTGGCCGACGTCACGGCGCCGGTGTTCACCCGGGCCAGCTCGGAGAGCGGGCGGTCGTCGACCACCGCCCGGGTGAGCGTCCCGAAGCGGGTCCGGAAGAACAGGGCGAGGCCGACGCCGGAGACGGCGGCCACGGCGACGAGCACCACCTGGTCCCAGCCGACATTGACGCCGGGTAGATGGAAGGTCGACTGCGGCAGGAACGGCTCGACCCGCCGGGGGGCGGCGCCGTAGAGCACGAGGAACAGGCTCTGGACGGCGATCAGCAGCCCGAGCGACACGACGACGTAGGTCGAGCTCGGCGCCCCTTCCAGGCGGCGCAGCAGGAGGCGGTCGATCACCAGCCCGATGGCCGGGCCGACGGCCAGCACCGCCACGGCGGCCGCCAGCCATGTCGGCAGGCCGGCATCGGCTCGCAGGCTGTAGAACACGAACGTCGCCGCCATGCCGACTGCGCCGTGGGCGAAGTTGAACACGCCCGACGTCTTGTAGGTGATCACCAGTCCCATGGCGGCGATGGCGTACACCGAGCCCGACGCCAGGCCGGCGACGAGGAACGGCAGGTAGGTATGCACGTCCCTCAGCCGCGGTGGTCGGGTTCGCAGAGGCCGCAGGGCCGGGTCCCGGGGGCCAGCGCCGCCCGCTGCCGCGCCGCCGCCGGCCGGCCGTCGAGCGCCCGGCACCCCGCCCGGTGGTAGAGCGTGAGGCCGTCAACCACCCACACCTCGGCGGCCGGCGGGCCGGCCGAGCGGCCGCTGTCGCGCCCTTCGTCGAGCCAGGGACCGATGGCGACCAGCGTCTGCCGTTCGAGCCGGCCCTTCAGTCCGCCGACCATGAGACCCGCCGCCACCGCCACGAGCATGGCGCCGGAGAGGGCGACGCCGATGCCGCCCGCCATGTGGTCGGTGCTCGCCTGGTTGGCGGTGGTGAGCGCCCCGGCCACGAAGAGCCCGGCGGCACCGATCCCGGCCGCCAGCACCAGGCGGCGGGAGCGGCGCACGGCGAGGAGCCCCGGGGCGGCCGGCACCGGCGCCGGTCCCTCCTGAGTGCCGGGCGCCGGCGCCGTGACGCCGTTGCCGCCGGGATCGGCCGGGTCGACCGGCCGCACGTCGACGACGAGGTCGGGGTGGCGCTCGGCGAGCGCCCGCTGGATCCGGTCCAGTTTCTCCTCCACCCGGTGGAGCTTGCGGAAGTCGTCGTGGAGATCGGCCGAGAGCAGCAGCGTCGCCCCGACGCCGAGGAGGAAGATTCCGCCGATGCCCCCGGTCACGAGATAGGAGATCTCGTCGATGACATCGGCGGCGTGGCGGACGCCGACGAAGCCGAAGACGAGCGCCAATGCCCCGGCCAGCACGAACGCATAGCCGGCCAGCCGGTCCCACTCCGCCCGAAGGAAGCGCCTCAGCTCCATCTAGTCCCTCACCTTCATCACCTGGAAGCGGTGCAGCCGGGTGGCGAGCAGGAGCCCGAGACCGCCCATGGCCAGCAGCGAGAACAGTGCGCCGGTGGTGGCCAGGTCCGGTGTGACCGGCACCGGGTGGACTCCGGCGGCGACCCCGACCCGCAACGGCGCCGGGCGGGCGGCGACCGGTTCGGGCGGCGTGCTCGCCGGTGCCGCCCTCGCCAGTGGCCCTTCGGCGGACAGATCGGCGGGCAGATCGGCGAACAGATTCGCGGACGGTTCGGCGCCGCTCGCTCCGGCCGCCGGCGAATCGTTTCCCGGCGAGGGCGCCGGCACCGGCTGCGACGACGAGGACGGCCGGGCGGCCTCCGGTGCCTCGGGGAGCGCGGCGGACGCCTGCTCGGGGGGCGCCGCCCCCTCGGCCGGGGCGGGCGGCCCGAGATCGGCGGAGCCGACGACGATCTCGCTCGACGCCCCTCCGAAGCGCAGCACCAGCGTCCCCTTCGGATTGTCCGGCGCGGGGATCACCTGCCGGCTGGTGATCACGAGGGCATCGGCGCGGCCCGGTCGGCCGGTGGGCGCCACCGTGACCGTGATGCCGGCCTGGCCGAGCAGTTCGTTGTCCGACGAGACGCCCTGGCCGATCGGCGCCGCCACGGCCCGGTCGGCGGCGTGGACGCCGCCGGCGTCGATGGTGACCGGGTGGCCGGCGACCGTCGCCCCTTCGATCACCAACTGGCTCCGGGTGACCGGCTCGGTGTCGGTCGCAGCCAGCGTGGTCTCGGAGCGGGAGCGGACGGAGGCGATGCGGAGCAGCCCATCGCCGATCGACAGCCCGGTGTCGGCCGTCTCGGCCACGACCCGGACGACCCCGCCGTCGTCGAGCACCGTCGACGTCTGGGCCCGCGAGCCCGCCACGCCACTGCCGCCCTGCAGGGAACCGGCGGCGGACGACCGGCCGGCGTCGGCTGCGGCGGAGATGCGGTAGGCGCCGGTCGGGTCGTGGACCTCGGCCGACGGCTTCGTCGGGTAGTCGGCCCGCACGTGGAACGGGTAGGCGACCGGCACCGATCGGCCGCTGGCCGCCGACAGGGTTCCGGGGGCGGTGACGGCGTTCTCGCCCGGCCACGGCAGCGAGGAGAACGACGTGGCCCGGCCCGTGGAGTCGGCCACCGACTCGGTCACCGGGCCGCCGCCGTCGAAGAACTCCGACACGATGACGTAGTCGGGAACGGTGTAGGTGCCCCGGAAGCCCTGGGCCCGTCCGGTGGCGACGACGCTGCGCGGCGGGCGGGCGCCGTCGGCGGCGGCCATGGTGGGCGCCAGGCCCAGGCCGACGAGCGCGGCCACCACGCCAGCGGCCGCCAACGGCCCGACCAGTCTGCCCGGCATCCTCCTCCCCCCTTGTGAGATGGTACCGACGCTCCCGAAACCGCACAACGGCCGCCCGGCGGCCGGTGGCCCTCTTCGTATTATGGAGAGTACTTACTCGCAGATCAATAAGTAGTCAGCTACTTACTTCATGCCCGGGGGGTAGGCACCACTCCGAAGACGATCTGGTCGGCGATCCGGGGGATGAACGACTCGAGGTCGGCCGACGCATCCCGGAAGTGCCGGTCGAGCGCCAGCACGAAGTGCACGCCGAAGATCGTGTAGATGAGGATCGTCGGGTCGACGTCCTCCCGGGCCCAACCGCGCAGCGAGGACGGCGCCACCTCGATCGACCGGGCGAGCAGCGGGAAGATGCGCTCCTGGTAGAACCGCCGGCCGCGGTCCCGGTCCGAGAACAGGGCCACGCCGAGGAGCGGCACGATCTCGGCCATGGCCTCGATCCACTGCCGCTCCAGCACGTGGATCGACCGCTCGCGCTCGGCGGCCGTGGCGGCCGAGGACACCGCCTCCTCCAACGGGAGCAACTGCTCCACCAGGTCCTCGAGCGGTTCGATGACCGCCGCCTCGAACAGTTGCTGCTTGGAGGAGAAATAGCGGTACATCACGCCCTCGGTGACGCCGGCGGCCTGGGCGATCTCCCGGGTGCGGGCCCCGTTCAGCCCGCGTTCGGCGAAGACCTGGCGGGCGGCGTCGACGATCTGGCGGCGGCGGAGGACGGCGTCGCGCCGGGGGGCCCACTCTTTGCGGACGGCCGCTTCAGCCACGTTCCCGGTAATCGCCAAAGGCGCGGTCACGCTCCGACAGATTGCCCCGCACGCCCTTGTCCCGGAAGGCCTGCATGTACTCCTTCGACGAGCGCTGGTGGAACCCGAGGGCGTTGAGCTCGGCGGTGGCCCGCAGCCCGGCCCGGATGCCCGCCGCCTCCATCGCCCGGTGGCAAACCCGCTTGTTGAGGGCCAGCAGATCGGGCGGGACCTCGGCGAGGCGGGCGGCGACGGCGAGGACCTCCTTCTCCAGCGTCTCGGCCGGGAAGCTGCGGGTGGCGAAGCCGAGGGCGGCGGCTTCCGTTCCGGTCATCGCGTCCCCGGTCAGCAGCGCCTCCATTCCCCGCCGGAGGCCGAGGAGCCAGGGCTGCCAGGCCAAATCCGGCGACGACATCGAACGCACGGGCGGATACCCGATGCGGGCGTCGTCGGCGACGTAGACGAGGTCGCAGGCGGTGGCCAGTTCGGACCCGCCGGCGAGGCACCACCCTTCGACCTGGGCGATGAGCGGCGTGGCCATGTCCCACATCTCGAACCACCCGGCCACGATGTGACGGGCCCACCAGCCGTCGGTGGTGGCCGCGGCCCGCTCCACCGGGTGGGCCCGCTCGCCGAGGTCGTACCCGGCGGAAAAGCACCCTCCGCTCCCCCGGATGACCACGACCGAGACCGCGGCGTCGGCGTCCGCCGCCCGCAGCGCCTCGAACAGCCGTCCCCGCAGTTCATTGTTCAGCGCGTTGCGCTTCTGCGGCCGGTTGAGCGTCAGCCGGCGCACCCGGGGCAGCGGCTCGTCAACCAGCAGAACTGCGTCCGTCGCCTCGTCCACCCCGACCTCCGGCCCTTATAGTAAGTGAGTGACTCTTAATCTTACGTCGTGGGGGTCCGAGGTCGTCCAGGGCGAGGCGCTCGGGCGGCCGTGCCGGATGTTCGCCCGGCGGCCCCGCCACCTCGCCCGCCT
>Ga0070741_10004421_pt1 | contig 32857 bp, 32 predicted proteins | sample Coa_R1_4_FD_66440 | JGI IMG/M metagenome (GOLD analysis project Ga0070741, IMG submission 66440) | Surface soil microbial communities from Centralia Pennsylvania, which are recovering from an underground coalmine fire - Coalmine... | ecosystem: Environmental > Terrestrial > Soil > Unclassified ... | reverse complement strand
ACGTCGAGGTTGTCCTCGAGCGCGCCCATCCAGGGCTGCATCTTCTCCTCCTCGGTGCCGGGCAGGAAGCCGATGTCCTCGCCGATCGGGACGGTGACGCGCGTCATGATGATCTCGGAGTAGCGCTTGTCGTCGAGCACCTGGGTGAGGCCCGCCGCGAGGGCGAGCAGCGTCTTGCCGGTTCCGGCCTGGCCGAGCAGGGTGATGAAGTCCACCGCCGGGTTCATGAGCAGGTTGAGCGCGAAGTTCTGCTCGCGGTTGCGCGCGTTGATGCCCCAGACCTGGTTCTTCGCGTGCGTGTAGTCGCGCAGCGTCTCGAGCACCGCAAGCTTGCCGCCGATCTCCTTCACGAGCGCGTACAGCGGCCGCTCGCCGCTCTCGTCGAACACGAACTCGTTCACGTGCAGCCTGGGCACGAGCGGGCCGCGCACGCGGTAGTAGGTATGGCCGTCCTTCTTCCACGACTCCATGTCGCGGCCGTGGCTTTCCCAGAAGTCCTTCGGCAGCGCGCGCACCCCGGTGTAGAGGACGTCCGCGTCCTCGAGCACCTTGTCGTTGAAGTAGTCCTCGGCGGCGAGCCCGAGGGCGCGCGCCTTGATGCGCATGTTGATGTCCTTCGACACCAGCACGACCTCGCGCTGCGACTCCTCGTTCTGCAGATGGCGCACCACCGACAGGATCTGGTTGTCGGTGCGGCCGGAGGCGAGCGTCGCCGGCAGCTCGCCGTTGATCGCCTCGGTCTGGAGGAAGAGCCGGCCGCGCGAGTGCTGGCCCTGCTTGGTGCGGATCGGCAGCCCCTTCTTGATCGTCTCGAGGTCGCCGGTGACGATCTCATCCAGGAAGCGGCTCGCCTGGCGCGCGTTGCGCGCCACGTCGGAGAGGCCCTTCTTGTGGCCGTCGAGCTCCTCCAGCGTGCCGATCGGCAGGTAGACGTCGTGCTCCTCGAAGCGGAACAGGCTCGTCGGATCGTGGATCAGGACGTTGGTGTCCAGGACGAAGAGCTTCTTCAGCTTGGGCTTGCGGGGGCTGCGGGCGGGGGCTTTGACCATCGCTGCTTCGGGCGATTCTGCGGCGGACTGCTCGACATCATAGGGCTTGAGCAAAGTTCAATACCTCCGGACGTGACACGGCGGACGGACTTCGGGTTGACTTCGCGGGTGGAGCTCGTACAGCGGAAACCGGATGCTGCGGGAAGGGGCGCTCGGCAGGAGGACCAGCGGGCCTTGCATCAGGAGGTTCTTAAGCCCCTTCTTAGCATTATTGCGTAACGCCTTCAGTAAACATGTTTTTCCTAACGGCTGCAAGCACCAGCGTAGGCGCCTGAAAGGAAAAGCCTATTTCCAGAATCGGCGCAGCTCGGCGACGAGCTCGGCCGGCTTTTCCTCCGGGATGAAGTGGCCGCAGGCGAGCGCCCGCCCGCGCACGTCGCTCGCAACCTCGCGCCAGTCGGCGACGCAGTCGAAGAGCGCCTCGATCACGCCCTGCCGGCCCCACAGCGCGAGGACGGGCATCTGGAGCTTCCTGGAAAAATCCTTCTTATCGTGCATGAGATCGATCGTGGCAGCCGCGCGGTAGTCCTCGCAGGTCGCGTGAATCGTTCGCGGGTCCCTGAAGGCGCGCGTGTACTCGGCCACCGCCCGCTTGTCGAAGTGGCGCAGGCCGGACTTGCCGCGGCCGAGGCGCTTGAGGATGTACCAGGGAACGTGGCCGGCCAGCATGCGCTCGGGCAGCGGCGCTTCCTGGATGAGGAAGAACCAATGCCAGTATGCGCGCGCGAACTGCATCGTGGTGCCCTGGTACATCTTCAGGGTGGGAGAGATGTCGAGCACCGTGAGCGTCCTGACTCGCGACGAATGATCCTTCGCCAGGCGATGCGCCACCCGCCCGCCGCGGTCGTGGCCCACGAGGTGGAAGCGCTTGTGCCCGAGTGCGTCCATGACCTCCACCAAGTCCTTCGCCATTGCGCGCTTCGAGTAGTTGGAATGGTCGGGCAGGCCTTTCGGCTTGGACGAGTCGCCGTAGCCGCGCAGATCGGCGCACACCACCGTGTAGTCGCGCGCGAGCGCGGGCGCGACCTTGTGCCACATGACATGCGTCTGCGGGTAGCCGTGCACCAGCAGGACCGCGGGCCCTTCGCCGCCCGCGACGAGGTTGATCGTCGCGCCGGAGGTCCGAATCCTCGTCTTCCTGAAATTGCGGAACATCAGGCTCCTTGGAGCGCGAGGGTGCCGGAGCGCCCGGCGATCTCTCCGTAGACCACTTCGCATTTCGGAAGGTTCGCGGCATCGAGCGAGCCGAAGTACTCGCGCATGGACACGAGCTCGTAGCCCTGGCGCTTCCATCCCTCGAGCAGGGACGCGAAGGCCGGCAGCAGCTTTGCGCCTTCGAGCTCCGCGTGCGCGGTGAAAACGTGGTGCGTCCCTGATTTCGTCTTTTCGAGGAGGTGCGCGACGGGATCTTCTTCGAGGCCGATCAGCTCGTCCAGCGTCGGCAAGGTCGTCGGGAGCTGCGGGCAGCCGATGCGCACGCCGTTCCACAGCGGCAGGAAAGGGAAGCGGCCGCGCGTGTCGGACGCGTAGTCGAAGCGCTGCTCCTCGACCCAGGCGGCGTGGCGGTTGGTCTGCCAGCCGGCCGCGCCGAAGGTCCTTGCCTCGACGTGGAAAATCGCGGAGAACCTTTCCAGCGAAAGCTTCATCTCGCGCTCGGTCCATGCGGCCTGCGCATCCGCGACGCCGTCCTGCCAGCGCACATGGTCCCAGCAGTGGATGCCCACCTCGAAGCCCGCGTCGCGCACGCTCCGCAGCGTTGCCGCGCAACGCGAGCCGATGTCCGGCCCCGGAAGCAGCGTGCCGTAGAGCAGGGTTTTCAGGCCGTAGTGCTCCACCACCGAGGTTCTTTGCACCTTGGAGAAGAACCCCGGCCGGAAGACCCGCTTCAGCGCGCGGCCGGTGTGGTCCGGCCCGAGGCTGAAGAGGAAGGTGGCGCCGGCGCCGTGGCGGCGGAAGAGCTCGACGAGGCGAGGCACGCCCTCGCTCGTTCCCCGAAAGGTATCGACGTCGACCTTCAGGGCGAGTTTCATCTGCTCAGATGACGTGCCTCGGCGATGTGCGTCCTGTACGCGTCGAAGATGCGGCGCAGCGCCTCCTTGAGGCCGACGCGCGGCTGCCAGCGAAGCTCGCGCCGCGTGTTGAGGATCTTCGGCACCCGGTTCTGCATGTCCTGGTAGCCGCGCCCGTAGTAGCGCTCGGCGGAGGTGTTGACCAGCCGCACCTTGCGCGCGGCCTTCTGGTACTCCGGATACTCGCGCGCCAGGTCCACCATCATGCGCGCGAGCTCGCGCACCGAGACGTTGTTGCGGGGATTGCCGACGTTGTAGATCTTGCGCGAGGCGATGCCGTCCTTGTTGGCGATGATCGCCATCAGCGCGTCGATGCCGTCGTCGATGTAGGTGAAAGCGCGCTTCTGCCGGCCGCCGTCCACGAGCTGGATCCGCTCGCCGCGCGCGATGTGGCCGAAGAACTGGGTCACCACGCGCGAGCTGCCTTCCTTCGCCGTGCTGATCGAGTCGAGCCCGGCGCCGATCCAGTTGAACGGCCGGAACAGGGTGAAATCGAGCCCGTTCTGCTCGCCGTAGGCCCAGATGACGCGGTCCATGAGCTGCTTCGCGCAGGCGTAGATCCAGCGCTGCTTGGCGATCGGCCCGTACACCAGCGGCGAGCTCTCCGGGTCGAACTCGCGGTCGGGCGACATGCCGTACACCTCGGAGGTGGACGGGAACACGAGCCGCCGCCGGTGGCGCACGCAGGCGCGCACGATCGGCAGGTTCGCCTCGAAGTCGAGCTCGAACACGCGCAGCGGCTGCTTGACGTAGGTCGCCGGCGTCGCGATCGCGACCAGCGGCAGCACGGTGTCGCACTTGCGGATGTGGTACTCGATCCACTCCTTGTTGATCGTGATGTCGCCCTCGAAGAAGCGGAAGCGCCGCTCGTCCAGCAGGTCGGCGATGCGGTCGGCCTGCATGTCCATGCCGTAGACCTCCCAGTCCGTCGTCGCGAGGATGCGCTTCGAGAGGTGGTGGCCGATGAAGCCGTTGACGCCGAGAATCAGGATTCTCTTCATTTCTTCGTTTCCACCTCGAGGAGGCGCAGGACTTTACCATCGCCGCATGCGGCGAACCATTCGCCGCCCTCGCGGTACGGCCCCAGGGCTTTCCCGGGGCTTGCTCTCGCCGTCATCTGCGTCCTGAGAATGCGCAGATCTTCATGGAAGGCGCCGGGATAGGGCGGCGCCACCGCGCGCACGAGGTCGTGGATCTCCTTCGCGCTTCTCGACCAGTCGATGCGCCCGTCCTCGGGCCTGCGGCCGCCGAAGTAGCTGCCCTTCGACAGATCCTGTTCCCGTAACCTCGCCGTTCCATCGATCAGGCTCTTCACGCTGCGCTCCAGAACGACGCCGGCGGCTTCGGTCACCTTGCGCAAAACTTCCACGGCGGTCTCGTCCGGCCCGATCGGCACCGCCTGATGGTCCACGATGCGGCCGGCGTCGGGCTTCGCCACCATCTCGTGGAGCGTCGCCCCGGTCTCCTTCTCGCCCTTGAGAATCGCCCAGTTCACCGGCGCGCGTCCGCGATACCTGGGAAGGAGCGAGCCGTGCATGTTGTAGGCGCCGCGCTGCGCGAGGGCGAGGACGGTCGGCGGCAGCATGCGGCGGTAATAGAAGGAAAACAGGAAGTCCGGGCGGATTCGCCGCAGCTCGGCCTCGATTTCTTCCACCGACGGGTCGAGGAGGGTCCTGAGACCCCTTTTCGAGGAGAACTCCCTGACGCTCGCGAACCAGAGGTTCTCGCCCGGGTCGTCGCGATGCGTGACGACGAGCGGCACCTCGACCCCCGCGGCGAGCAGGGCACCGAGGCAGCGCACCCCTACGTCGTGGTACGCGAAGACGACCGCTCGGGGCGCCACTCGGGGGAGGGAGTGCTCTCGCCGGCGCGGCTCTCGTAGATCGCCTGCACCAGGTAGCGCGGCCGGCCGCGCACCTGCTCGTGGATGCGGCCGACGTATTCGCCGACGAGGCCCAGGCCGAAGAGCACCATGCCGATGAGGAAGAACTGCAGGATGTCGCGGTCCCAGATCACCTCGGTGAAGGAGCCGCCGTGCAGCGCGCGCAGCAGCATGACGACGACGTAGAGCACCACCGAGCCCGAGGCCACCAGCATGCCGAGGATCGAGAACATGCGCAGCGGCAGGGTCGAGAAGCCGGTGACGAGGTCGAAGTTGAGGTCGATCAGCTTGTAGAGCGAGTACTTGGTCGTCCCGGCAGCGCGCGGCTCGTGCGCGACTTCCATCTCGATGGGGCTGCGCGCGTAGAGGTAGGCGAGCGCCGGGATGAAGGTGCTCACTTCAGGCGAATGCACGATGGCCTGCACGACGTCGCGCCCGTAGGCGCGCAGCATGCAGCCCTGGTCGGTCATGCGGATGTCGGTGATGCCCTCGCGCACGCGGTTCATGAGCTGCGACGCGTGCCGGCGGAAGGCGGTGTCCTGCCGCTCGCGGCGGTAGGAGCCGACGTAGTCGTAGCCTTCGCGGAACTTGGCGACGAGCCGCGGGATCTCTTCCGGAGGGTTTTGCAGGTCGGCGTCGAGCGTCACCACCACCTCGCCGCGCGAGCGCTCGAAGCCGGCGCGGATCGCCATGTGCTGGCCGAAGTTCGCGGCGAGCAGGATCACGCGCGTCACGTCGGGGCGGCGCTCGAACTGCGCGCGCAGCAGCGCCGCCGAGCGGTCCCGGCTGCCGTCGTCGACCAGCACCAGCTCGTAGGGCTCGCCGAGGTTGTCGAGGGTCGGATAGAGCCGGTTGAAGAGCGCCTCGAGCCCGGCCTCCTCGTTGTAGATCGGGATGACGACCGAGATCATGCGAGCGCCTTCCCTGCCGCGGCGCACACCCGATCGACGTCCGCGTCCGCCATGGCGGGAAAGAGCGGCAGCGTGACGATGGAGCGGCCGATGCGCTCGGCGTGCGGAAACTGCCCGGCGCGCCAGCCCAGGGCCCGGTACAGCGCGAAGAGGTGCATGGCGGGATAGTGCACCCCGATACCGATCCCCGCCTGCCGCATGCGCGAAATGAATTTCGCCCGCTCGGCGCGCGCCGGCAGGACCACCTGGAACATGTGCCAGTTGCAGTTCTCGAAGTCCGCGACCGGCAGCTCGCAGCCGAGCGCGCGGTCCCAGCGCTCGAAATATTTTCTCGCCAGCTCTCGCCGCCTTGCGGTAAAGGCATCCAGGTGGACGAGCTGGCCGAGGCCGATGCGCGCCGCGAGGTCGGTGAGGTTCGCCTTGCCGCCGAGGACGTCGACCTCCATGCCGTCTTCGCCGGAGCGCGTCACGCCCTGGAAGCGAAGCTTTTCGCAAAGCGGGACGAGGTCCGCGGACGGCAGGACCAGGGCGCCGCCTTCCGCCGTGGTGATGTTCTTGTTGGCGTGGAAGCTGAAGGACACGAAATCGCCGAAACTGCCGATCGGGCGGCCCTTCCACGACGCGCCGAAGGATTGCGCCGCATCCTCTACCACGCGCAAGCCGTGCTTCCGGGCAATGCCATAGAGCGCGTCGCGGTCGACCGGCAGGCCGGCGAGATCCACGGGAATGACGGCCTTGGTCCCGGGGGTTATCGCTTTTTCGACCAGGGACAGGTCGATGTTCCGCGTGTGCGGATCCACGTCGACGAAGACCGGGCGCGCGCCGAGCTCGAGCACGACGTTCGCGGTCGCGACCCACGAGAGCGGCGTGGTGATCACCTCGTCGCCCGGGCCGACGCCGGCGAGGCGCAGCGCGACCTCCAGCGTGATCGTGCCGGAGACGAAGCTGCGCACCGGGCGGCCGCCGCAGTGGCGCGAGAGCGCTTCCTCGAACGCCTTCACCTGCGGGCCGGAAGTGATCCAGCCCGAGCGCAGCACGTCCGCGACGCCGGCGATGGTCGCCTCGTCGATCGTCGGCCGCGTGAACGGCAGGAATGCGGCCCCGGAACTCGTCATGAACGCGCCACGATGAACACCCCGAGGACGATGATACCGATTCCCGCGAGGCGCATCGGCGAGAGCGTCTCGCCGAGGAGATACCACGCCGCGAACGCGTTCACGACGTAGCCGATGGAGAGCATGGGATACGCGATGCTCACCGGCACGCGCGAGAGCGCGACGAGCCACACCGCGACGCTGACGACGTAGCAGGCGAGGCCGCCGAGGACGTGCGGCTCCGCGGCGAGTCGCAGGCCGAGCGGCACCGCGTTGGTGCCGGCCTTGAGCAGGAGCTGCGCCGCGGCGTTCAGCAGCACGCCGGCGAGGATGAAGGAAAAGCTGAAGAGGGTCATGGCTTCCTCACGAGGACATAGCGGGGATCGCGCGCCAGCACCTGCATCGGCAGCGTCTTCTGCAGCCGGTCGAGCTCCTGGACGGGAACGAAGGCGAAGGCGACCGGGTCCTGCCTCCAGCGCTCGGCGAAGCGCGCCTCGTCGCGGACGAACTTCGCCGGCTCCCACGCGATCGCCTTCTCGAGCTCGTCCTCATATCCGACCATCGTCACCGTGCGGCGCAAATACCACGGCATGGTGTGGTCGTAGCCGTCCACCGCGTAGACCGGCACGCCGGGCGGGATGGCCGGCGCCGAAGCAACCAGGCTCGCCACGCTGAAGAGCGGCGCAAGCGTGCGGTGGCCGACGAGCGCCGCCTGCGTGCATGCGAACCCGGCGGCCGCGAGGCTGGCGAGCGCCGGGCCGTACGCGTTGCGCCAGGCGAAGGCGACGGTTGCGATGCCCGATGCGGCGGCGAGCAGCGCGGCGCCGATCATCCAGGGCACATAGCCCGCGTAATCGGCCGCGAGGCTCGGCGCGAGGATCGCGACCGCGATGCCCGCGAGCGCGGCGAGCGCCCCTTGCGCGAGCAGCACCGCGCGCGGGGCATCGGCGAGCCACAGGCCGAGCAGCACGGCGAGCGCGGGGAAGATCGGCAGGATGTAGGAGGGCAGCTTCGAATCCGAGATCGAGAAGAAGACGAACACCAGGATCACCCACAGCGCGAGGAAGAGCGGCGCATCGAACGCCGGCTTTTTCGCGAAGGCCTTCCCCAGGGCGGGGAAAAGCGGCAGCAGCCAGGGCGCGAGGCCGACGCCGAGCACCGGCAGGAAATACCAGGCCGGCTGGTAGCGCCCGTGCATCTTCGTCGTGAAGCGCTCGAAGTGCTCCTGGATGAAGAAGAAATGCGCGAATTCCGGATTGCGCAGGCTGACGGCGACGAACCACGGCGCCGCGATGGCGAGGAACAGCGCGCCGCCTTTCACGAGCCGCATCCTGCCGAGCAGAGCCCAGTCCCGCTTGACGAGGATGTAGAGCGCCACCGCGCCGAGCGGCAGCACGATGCCGATGAGGCCCTTGCTGAGGACCGCGAGCGCGCAGGCCGCCCAGAAAAGCAGCCAATGGCCGAGCGCGAAGGCGAAGAGCGCCGCGGACAGAAAGAACGTGAGGCCCATGTCGAGCGTATTGACCTGCCCGAGCAGGACATAGAGCGGCGAGCCCGCCGCCACGGCGGCGGCGCACCAGGCCGCTCTTCGCGTCGCGATCTTCCTCGTAAAGCCGAAAACGAGGGCCACGCCGGCAAATCCGGTGAGCGCGGTCCAGAGCCTCGCGACCCAGTCCCTCTGCCCGAAGACGCTGAAGAGCGTCGCCGTGGCCCAGTACTGCAGCGGCGGCTTCTCGAAGTACCTGAAGCCGTTCAGGCGCGGCGTTACCCAGTCACCGCTCGCGACCATCTCGCGCGGGATCTCGGCGTAGCGGCTCTCGTCCGCCTTGTAGAGCGGCCGTATGCCCAGCGTCCCGAACCAGAGGGCCGCCGCCGCGACGACGAGTAAAAGTCTCACCCGAAGAGCAGCGCCGCGGCGACCTTGCGCTCTTCCGCCACCAGGATGTTGTAGGTGCGGCAGGCCGCCTGCAGGTCCATCACCTCGAGGCCGATGCGCTTCGCGCGCAGGCCGGCGGTGAGCCCGGGCGCCGGAAAGCGCTGCTTCGCCCCGGTGCCGAGGAGGACGATGTCGACGTCGAGCGTCTCGAGCACCTGGAAGTCTTCCCCGCTGAGCGCGTCGAACGAGGCCGGCGGCCAGTCGAGCACCCGGTCGCGGAGCACGACGAGGCTCGACTGGTGGCGCCGGCCGTTCACGGCGACGTAGTCCGGGCCGTAGCCGGTGACGGTGTTGGCGCCGCCGGGGGCCGAGGCGTGAAGTTTCACGCTAGAATTCTACAATGCGTGATTTTTCAAGCACTAAGGCATGAAAGAGTTTCCTCGCATCTCGCGCCTGCCGCCCTATGTCTTCAACATCACCAACGAGTTGAAGATGGCGGCGCGCCGGCGCGGCGAGGACGTCATCGACCTGTCGATGGGCAACCCCGACGGGCCGACGCCGAAGCACATCGTCGACAAGCTCGTCGAGGCCGCGCAGCGCTCCGACACGCACGGCTATTCCGTGTCGAAGGGCATTCCGCGCCTGAGAAAGGCGATCTGCGACTGGTACCAGCGCAGGTACGGCGTCGCGTTCGACATGGACTCGGAGGCGATCGTCACGATCGGCTCCAAGGAAGGGCTCGCGCACCTGATGCTCGCGTGCCTGGAGCGCGGCGACACGGTGCTGGTGCCCAATCCGTCGTACCCGATCCACATCTACGGCGCGATCATCGCCGGCGCCGACATCCGCTCGGTGCGCATGACGCCGGGCGTGGACTTCTTCGCCGAGCTCGAGCGCGCGATCCGCGAGCTCACGCCCAAGCCGAAGATGCTGATCATCGGCTTCCCGTCGAACCCCACCGCGCAGTGCGTCGACCTGCCGTTCTTCGAGAAGGTGATCGCCATCGCCAAGGAGCACGACATCCTCGTGGTCCACGATCTTGCGTATGCCGACATCACGTTCGACGACTACAGGGCCCCGTCCATCATGCAGGTGCCCGGCGCGCGCGACGTGGCGGTGGAGTTTTTCACCATGTCGAAGAGCTACAACATGGCGGGCTGGCGCATCGGCTTCATGGTCGGCAACAAGGACCTGGTGCACGCGCTCGCGCGCATCAAGAGCTACCACGACTACGGCACCTTCGCCCCGATCCAGGTCGCTTCCATCGTCGCGCTCGAAGGTCCCCAGGACTGCGTTGCCGAGATCCGCAAGACCTACGAGAAGCGCCGCAACGTGATGGTGAAGGCGCTGCACGACATCGGCTGGATGGTGGAGAACCCGAAGGCGTCCATGTACATCTGGGCGAAGATCCCGCAGTTCTACGCCAAGCTCGGCTCGATCGAGTTCACCAAGCGGCTGCTTGCCGGCGCGAAGATCGCGGTCGCCCCCGGCGTGGGCTTCGGCGATTATGGCGACGACCACGTCAGGATCGCGCTCATCGAGAACGAGCATCGCCTGCGCCAGGCGGCGCGCGGCATCCGCGACATGTTCCGCAAGGACGGCTTGCTCCGTGGCGCGGCGTGATCAGGGCGGTTGCGCAAACGCTCGAAGGGCACGGCGTGCGCCTCGAGCCGCTCGCGCCGGAGCATGAATCGGGGCTGAGGGAAGCCGCGCAGGACGGCCGCCTCTGGGAGTTGTTCTTCACCTCGGTTCCCGAGCCGGACAAAACCAGGAAGTACATCGACGACGCGCTCGAAGGCCAGCGCAAGGGCGAATTCCTGCCCTGGGCGGTGCGCGATCTGAAAAGCGGGGCGATCGTCGGCAGCACGCGCTACCACGACATCGTCGCGGCTGCCGGCCGGGTCGAGATCGGCTGGACCTGGTACGCGAAGCGCTGCCAGAGAACCCACGTGAATACCGCGTGCAAGCTGCTGCTGTTTTCCCACGCTTTCGAAACCCTGCGCTGCGAAGTGGTGGGCCTGCGCACCGACAACTTCAATTTCCGGTCGCAGCGCGCGATCGAGGCGCTCGGCGCGAAGAAGGACGGCGTGATCCGCCACCACTGGCCGCGGCGCGACGGCAGCGTGCGCGACACCGTGATGTACAGCGTGCTCGCCGCCGAATGGCCCGACGTCCGGAAGCATTTGATGTTTCGCCTGCAAAAACATTCAGGGTGAATATTCCTTCGTGAAACCGATCAATGTGGGGCTGCTCGGCATCGGCACCGTGGGCGGCGGCACCTGGGAGGTGCTGAACCGCAACGCCGACGAGATCCGCCGCCGCGCGGGGCGCGCGATCCGCATCGCCGTCGTGGCGGACAAGGCGACGCGGCGGGCGCGGAAAATCGTCGGCAAGAAAGCGAAGGTTACCGGCGACGCCTTCGCGCTGGTGCGCGGCCGGGAGGTCGAGATCGTGGTCGAGCTGATCGGCGGCTATACCGTGGCGAAGGACCTGGTGCTCGAGGCGATCCGCCATGGGAAGCACGTGGTCACGGCCAACAAGGCGCTCCTCGCCACCCACGGCAACGAGATCTTCGCCGCCGCGCAGAAGAAGGGCGTGATGGTGGCCTTCGAGGGCTCGGTCGGCGGCGGCATCCCGATCATCAAGGCGCTGCGCGAAGGCCTGGCGGCGAACCGCATCGAGTGGATCGCCGGCATCATCAACGGCACGTCCAATTTCATCCTCTCGGAGATGCGCGACAAGGGCCTCGCGTTCGATACCGCGCTCGCGGATGCGCAGAAGAAGGGCTACGCCGAGGCCGATCCCACCTTCGACATCGAGGGCGTGGACGCCGCGCACAAGCTCACCATCCTCGCCGCGCTCGCCTACGGCATCCCGATGCAGTTCGGCAAGTGCTACAAGGAGGGCATCTCCCGGCTGACGCGCGCGGACATCGGCTACGCCGAGGAGCTCGGCTACCGCATCAAGCTTCTCGGCATCACGAAGAAGACGCCGAAGGGGATCGAGCTGCGCGTGCATCCGACCCTCATTCCCGCGCGGCGGCTCATCGCGAACGTCGAGGGCGTCATGAACGCGATCCTGGTCAAGGGCGACGCGGTCGGACCGACGCTCTACTACGGCGCCGGCGCCGGAAGCCAGCCGACCGCGAGCGCGGTGGTGGCCGACCTCGTGGACATCACGCGCCTCATCACCGCGGACCCCGAGCATCGCGTGCCGCACCTCGCTTTCCAGCCCGATCAGCTTTCCGGCGTTCCAATCCTGGGCATGGAGGAGGTGGAAACCAGCTACTACCTGCGCATGCGCGTGCTCGACAAGCCGGGCGTGCTCGCCGACATCACGCGCATCCTCGCCGATTCGAGGATCTCGATCGATGCCATGGTGCAGAAGGAGCCCGGCGAGGGCGAGCGCCGCGTCGACATCGTGATGCTCACGCACCGCGCGATCGAGAGGAACGTCAACGCCGCCATGAAGAAGATCGAAAAGCTGCCGGTGGTCGCCGGGAAGGTGACCCGCATCCGGCTCGAGGAGCTGTCCTAGGCGTGCAATATGTGAGCACTCGCGGCGTCGCGCCGCCGCAGCCCTTCGGCGCCATCCTGCTCGAGGGCCTCGCCTCCGACGGCGGGTTGTACGTGCCCGAATCGTTTCCGCGCATCGACCTGGCTTCCCTGAGGAAAAAATCCTATGTGGAAATCGCGCAAGCGATCCTCGGGCGCTACATGGACGACATCGACGGCCTCGACGCGCTCGTCGAGCGCACCTACAGCGCGCGCGTCTTCGGCAGCGACGACATCACCCCGCTGAAGACCCTCGAGCCCGGCCTGCACCTGCTGCAGCTCTCCAACGGCCCCACGGCGGCGTTCAAGGACATCGCGCTGCAGCTCCTCGGGGGCTTGTTTGAAAAAGTATTGGCCGAGCAGAAGCAGGTTCTGAATATTCTGGGCGCCACTTCGGGCGACACCGGGTCGGCCGCGGAATACGCGATGCGCGGCAAGCGCGGCATCCGCGTCTTCATGCTCTCGCCGCACAAGCGCATGAGCGCCTTCCAGCGCGCGCAGATGTACTCGCTGCAGGAGCCGAACATCCACAACCTGGCCGTCCAGGGCGTGTTCGACGACTGCCAGGACCTGGTGAAGCAGGTGAACGCGGACGCGGCCTTCAAGGCGCGCCGGCACATCGGCGCGGTGAACTCGATCAACTGGGCGCGCGTCGCGGCGCAGGTGGTCTACTACTTCAAGGCCTATTTCGCCGCGACCCGCTCGGACGGCGAGGAAGTGTCCTTCGCCGTGCCGTCAGGCAACTTCGGCAACATCTACGCCGGCTACGTCGCGCGCCGCATGGGCCTGCCGGTCCGGCGCCTCGTGCTCGCAACCAACGAGAACGACGTGCTGGACGAGTACTTCCGCAGCGGCCGCTACCGGGTGCGCCGCACCGCGCAGGAGACCTCGAGCCCTTCGATGGACATCTCGAAGGCCTCGAACTTCGAGCGCTACGTCTTCGAGCTCGTCGGCCGCGACGGCGCGCGCGTGCGCCTGCTGTGGCGCCAGCTCGAGGAGAAGGGCGAATTCGCGCTCAAGCCGGGCGCCGAGTTCGTCTCGGGCCGCAGCACGCATGCCGACCGCCTGCGCACCATCCGGACGGTCTTCGAGACGCACCGCGTCATGATCGATCCGCACACCGCAGACGGCGTGAAGGTCGGGCTCGAGCATCGCGAGCCCGGCGTGCCGCTCATCTGCCTCGAGACCGCGCTGCCGGTGAAGTTCGCCGACACGGTGCGCGAGGCGCTCGGCCGCGAGCCGCAGCGTCCCGCAGAGCTCGTCGGGCTCGAGGCGCGGCCGCAGCGCTTCGAGGTCATTCCCGCGGACGCGGAGCGCCTGAAGCGCTACATCGAGTCGGCTTCATGAGCAGCGAGAAGAACGTCCTTGGCGGCGAGCTGCGGGCCTGCAGCTATGCGCCGCTCACCGGCTATTTCCGGGACGGCTGCTGCGCGACCCACGACCAGGACGGCGTCGCGCACCTCGTGTGCGTGCAGGTGACGCGCGAGTTCCTCGACTACAGCGTGGCGCAGGGCAACGACCTCGTGACGCCGCGTCCCGACCTGCGCTTCCGCGGCCTGCAGCATGGCGACCGCTGGTGCCTGCACGTCCTGCGCTGGATGCAGGCCTGGGAGGCGGGCAAGCCGCCGCGCGTGGTGCTCGAGGCGACGCATGAGAACGTGCTCAGGTATGTGCCCCTCTCCGCCCTCAAGCGCTACGCCCTCGACCTGCAATAACCTGTTAATAGAAGGCGGTTTTCCCGGGGCGTCGGTATACTGCGCCGGCCAATGAGAATCCTTCGCGTCGCTCTCTATGTCCTTGTAGCGGTCGTCCTGGCCGGCGGCTGGGCATTCCTCTACTGGCAGAGCAACGATGTCGACCTGCAGAGCGCGAGCGCGGCGCGCGCCGCGCTGAACGAGCTGCGCTCGCTCGACGCGCGCTGGAACGACCAGCTGATGAACCTGCGGCTCGGGGCGCCAGGAGCGCCGCAGGCCGCGGCGCCCGCGGCGCCGTCCCCGCAGCCGCACGGCAAGGCGCTCGCCGAGCTCGAGGCGCAGGCGCTGCGCCTCGCCGTGCCGCCGCGCGCGCTCGCCGGGGTCAAGGAGGCCTTCGACGAGAAGGCCGCGCTCATGGCGCGCGTCGCCGCGGGCGACAATGCGGCGGTGGAGAAGGCGTGGTATGCGCCCACCGGTCCGCGGCTCGACGGTCTCGCGCGCGGCCTCGACCTCACCTTCGACGTCGCGCTCTCGTACGGCCAGATCTACCGCAGCTGGCTGCTCTACTACTCGGGGTTCCTCCTCACGATCCTCGCCTACGCGATGTGGCAGCTATGGCAGGCGAAAGCCGGCCTCGAGCGGCGCGTCGCCGAGCGCACGCGCGAGCTGTCGGACGCGCTCGTCAAGCTGAAGGAGTCCGAGGCGATGCTGATCCAGAGCGAGAAGATGTCCTCGCTCGGGCAGATGGTCGCCGGCATCGCGCACGAGGTGAACACGCCGCTCGCCTACGTCAAGGCGAGCCTCGAGTCGGTGCGCGGCCACCTGCCGGAAATGGAGACGCTCGCGCGCGAGACCGGGCAGCTCCTGGCCGCGCTCGCCGCGGAGACGCCCGACGAGCAGCAGCTCGCGGCGCAGTTCGAGACGGTGCGCGCGCGCCTGGACGCGCTGCGCGCGCGCGGCTCCGGCGAGGAGCTGGCGAAGCTCGTGAACGACGGCGTCTACGGCATCGAGCAGATCTCCGCGATCGTCGCCAACCTGAAGGACTTCAGCCGCCTCGACCGCAGCAAGACCTCGCAGTACGACCTGCACGAGGGCATCGAGAGCACGCTGCGCATCGCGCACAACCAGATCAAGCACCGCACGGTGCGCAGGCATTTCGGCGCGCTGCCGAAGATCTCGTGCTCGCCCTCGCAGATCAACCAGGTGCTGCTCAACCTGCTCTCGAACGCCGCGCAGGCGACTTCCGAGACCGACGGCGCGATCGACATCACGACGCGCGCGGCCGGCGACAAGGAGGTCGCCGTGGAGATCGCGGACAACGGCCAGGGCATCGCCCCGGAGCACATGAAGCGGCTCTTCGAGCCCTTCTTCACCACCAAGGCACCCGGCAAGGGCACCGGGCTCGGCCTCGCGATCAGCTACAAGATCGTGCAGAACCACGGCGGCCGGCTCGAGGCGCAGTCCGAGCCCGGCAAGGGCACGCGCTTCACCATGATCCTTCCCGTCGGGGCATGAGCGCGCCGGCGCGCATCGGCAAGTACGAGATCTCGGGCGAGCTGGGCCGCGGCGGCATGTCGGTCGTCTACCGCGGCATGGACCCGGTCATTCACCGCCCGGTGGCGATCAAGCTGGTGCGCAAGCGCGACCTCGATCCGGCGCACGCCGCGGCGATCCTCGAGCGCTTCAAGCGCGAGGCGCGCGCCGCCGGCAGCCTCCACCACCCGAACATCGTCGCGATCTACGAGTACGGCGAGGACGAGGAGAGCGCCTGGCTCGTCATGGAGCTCGTTCCCGGCAAGTCGCTGCGCGATCACCTCGTCTCGGGCTACCGGCCGGACCTGACCTCGCTGCCCGAGGTGCTCGGGCAGATGCTCGAGGCGCTCGACTTCTCGCATTCGCGCGGCGTCATCCACCGCGACATGAAGGCCGACAACGTGCTCATCAGCGAGATGGGCGTCGCCAAGATCAGCGATTTCGGCATCGCGCGCATCGAGCGCTCGCACCTCACGCACGCCGACGAGGTGATCGGCACCCCGTACTACATGGCGCCGGAGCTCTTCGACGGCAAGCCGGCCGATGAGCGGAGCGACATCTACTCCGCCGCGGTGATCGTCTACGAGGTGCTCTGCGGGCGCCGGCCCTTCGAGGGCTCGGGCGGCGCGTTCCTGAAGCAGGTGCTGCACGACGCGCCGCCCATGCCGAGCACGCTGAATGCGCGGCTGCCGATCGCCATCGACACGGTGCTCTTCAAGGCGCTCTCCAAGGATCCGGCGCACCGCTACCCGAGCGCGCGCGGTTTCCTCGAGGCGCTGAGGCAGGCCTTCCGCCCCGCGCCGAAGATCGCCGGCGTGGGCGCCCTGCGGCGCGCCATCAAGGCGGAGCCGGCGCCCGCGCCCGCTCCCGCGGCGGCGCCTGCGCCCGCGGCGGGAGTGAAAAGGCCGTCGATCCTCTTCGTCGACGACGAGGAGCGCGTGCTCAACGCGCTGAGCGCGCTCTTCCGCAACGAGTACGAGACCGAGACCGCGACCCGCGGCGCCCAGGCGCTCGAGCGGCTGAAGGCGCGCCGCTTCCATGTCATCGTGAGCGACCAGCGCATGCCCGAGATGACGGGCGTCGAGCTTCTCAGGCAGGCGAGGGCGCTCGCGCCCGCCACGGTGCGCCTGCTGCTGACCGGCTATTCCGACCTGGCGGCGATGGTCGGGTCGGTGAACGAGAGCGAGGTGTTCCGCTTCGTCAGCAAGCCCTGGCAGCAGGAGGATCTCAAGGCGACGCTCGCCGAGGCGGCGTCGGTCGCGCTCGCGCTCGAGGCGGCCGCGGCGCGCGGCAGCGCCGCGGTGCGCAGCGACGCGGCGGCATTGATCATCGGCGACCCGGCGATCGCGCGCGCCGCGCGGGAACTCGCGCGCGGGGCGTTCCCCGTCGTCGAGGCGAAGGACGGCGACGAGGCGCTGACGGTGCTCGCGCACCGCGAGGTGGCCGCGCTCCTCTGCGACGTCGATCTGCGCTCGGAGGACCCGGCGGCGCTGCTCCGCGTGCTGAAGAAGGCCTCGCCCCAGACGCAGCTCCTGGTGACCTCCGAGGTGCACGACGCCGAGCTCATCATCCGGCTCATCAACGAGGCGCGCATCTTCCGCTTCCTCAAGAAGCCCATCAACCATTCGCTGCTCGAGAAGGGGCTGATGGCGGCGCTCTCGCGCTACGCGGAGATGCACGCCACGCCGGCCCTCGCGCGCACCGAGTCGGCGCAGGCCGGCAAGGAAAGCGTTGCTTCGCGCACGCTGCTCGAGCGCGCGCGCGCCCTGGGCGGGCGCTTCGCCTCGGCCTTCAGGAAGTAGCGGCCAGGGCTTCTTTCGCCGGCGGCGCTTCGGCCTCCCCCGCGGCGCTGCGCAGGCGGGCGGCGTCGAGGATCTTCACGTCGCGCCGCTCCACCCGGATGACGCCTTCGGCGGCGAGCTGGTGCAACAGGCGCGAGAGCGTCTCCTTTTTCACGCCGAGGCGCGCCGCGACCAGCGTCTTGCTGACCGGCAGGCGCACCGCGCCCGGTGTCGGGGAGGACGCGCCGAGGGATTGCAGGTAGCGCGCGAGGCGCTGCGAGCCGCGCTGCAGCGTGGCGGCTTCCACCTCGTCCATCATCTCGAGCGCGCGCCCGCCGAGCACCAGCATCATGCGGCGCGCGAAGCGCGGCTCGGTCTCCAGCAGCTTCCAGAGCACGCTGCTCGGGACCATCACGAGCTTGCAGTCGGCCAGCGCGCTCGCCTCGTAGCGCGAGCGCTCGCCGAGGAGCGCGGTCGCCTCGCCGAAGCCCTGTCCCGAGGAGACCAGGCGCAGCACGCGCTCGTCGCCGTCCTGCCCGCGCAGCGCGAGCTTCACGATGCCGTAGGCGACGACGAAAATGCCGGGCAGGCGCGATCCGCGCCGCGCCAGCACTTCGCCGCGGCGGCCGGACATGACGCAGCACTGCTTCGCCGCCGCGGCGGTGCGCTGCGCGCCGAGCTCGCGGAAGAGCGCAAGTTGCTCGAGCGCACCCTCGATCAGCCGCTGGTCGGGCAGCGAGCGCATGCGGCGCAAGGTCGCGGCGGAGCTTTGCATCCGCGCATGCTCCGCCGTGCCGGGCAAGGCGTCTTGATCCATGTCAACTGGCCCGTGCGCGCTCGGCGAGGCGCGCCGGGTCGAGTACCCGGACGTCGCCGGCGGACACCTCGATCAGCCGCTCGGATGCGAGCTGCTTGAGCAGGCGGGAGAGCGTTTCCTTTTTCATGCCCAGGCGGCTCGCCAGCAGCGTCTTGCTCACCGGCAGGCTCACCGTGTACGCGTCGGGCGCATCCGCGTTTCCGAGCGATTTCAGATAGGAAGCGAGGCGCTGCGCCGCGCGCATGGTCGTCGCGGCCTCGAGTTCGGCGAGCAGCTCGTGGTTGCGCTCCGCCAGGCCGACGGCCATCCGGCGCGAAAAGCGCGCGTCGCTGTCCATCAACTCGAGAATCGCCGCCGACGGGATCACGGCGAGCTTGCATGCGGTAAGCGCGACCGCGTCGTAGGGGCAGGGCTTGCCAAGAAGCGCGGTCGCCTCGCCGAAGGTCTGCGTGGCGGTGAGCAGGCGCACGGTGCGCTCTTCGCCGTGCGCGCGACGCAGGACGAGCTTCACGCTTCCATAGGCCACCAGCATCACCCCCGGCAGGCGTGCGCCGCGCTGCGCCAGCGTCCCGGCGCGCGCCTCGCCCACGATCCAGCTGCGCCGTGCCAGCGCCGTGGTCTGCGCGGGCGACAGGCTCCAGCGGCGCCCGAGGTGCTGCAGCACTCCGTCCAGCAGGGCCTGGTCCCGGAGTCGCGATTTGGCGGCGGCGTTCATGGCGTTGTTGCTTTGCAGCGTTGCACAAACGCCGCGCCGCTTATTGACCTGCATCAACGGCTCCATGCGTTCCGGAACGCCGTTTGATCTGCGTCAACAGGCCGTCGTGAATCCTCGGGCGCAATGGCGCTGACCTCCGCATGATGCGATGAGGGGTTCTTGGGGAGAAAAGAATGAAATCGATCGTCGCCGCCGTTTTCGCCGCAGCGCTCGCCTCGCCGCTCGCCGCGCAGGCGCAGGACGCCGCTGCCGCCGAAGCGCTGATGAAGAAGAGCGGCTGCTTCAAGTGCCATTCCGTCACCGCGAAGAAGGACGGGCCGTCCTACAAGTCGGTCGCCGAAAAGTACAAGGGCAAGCCGGACGCCGAGGCGACGCTGGTCAAGCACATCACCACCGGGCCGACGGTCAAGATCGACGGCAAGGAAGAGCGCCACGAGATCATCAAGTCGAAGGACGACAAGGAGATCAAGAACGTCGTCCAGTACATCCTGAGCCGCTGACATGGCGCTCGCCTGGTGGCGCGGATTGCAGGAACGGTGCAAGACCTGCTCCAGGGTCACGCTCGGCGCGGGCGTGCTGCTTGCCACACTGGTCATCGCGTTCGTCATGCTGACCGCCGGCGCCTACGGCCTGGCGTGGACCAACACCGAGCAGTTCTGCACCGGTTGCCACGAGATGCGCGACAACGTCTACGCCGAGTTCAAGGGGACGATCCACGACGTCAACCGCTCCGGCGTGCGCGCGATCTGCTCCAACTGCCATGTGCCGCACGAGCCCTGGCCGCTCATCAAGCGGAAGATGCGCGCGAGCCTCGAGCTGCTCGGCCACTTCCGCGGCGTGATCGACACCAAGGAGAAGTTCCAGGCGCGCCGCTACGAGCTCGCGACGCGCGTGTGGCGCCGCATGAAGGAGACCGACTCGCTCGAGTGCCGCAACTGCCACCACTCCGACGCCTTCGATCCGGAGAAGCAGAGCGAGCGCGCCAAGGCGCGCCACGAACTGATGAAGACGCAGGGCAAGACCTGCATCGACTGCCACTTCGGCATCGCGCACCACGAGCCGGAGGGGCCGGGACCGCAGGAGCTCAAGTTCTGACGTAGCGAGGCAAAAGCAGAAGGCTCAAAGGGAGGGCCGATGAAGGGGAAAAGGGACCAGATCGGGGCCATCGCCGCCGCTACAGCGCTGCTCGCGCTGGCGGGCATCTTCTTCAGCAGCGACGCGCCCGCGCAACAAGCGGAGGCGCGCAAGGACCTCGTGCTGAACGGCGACGCGAAATGCACGCGCTGCCACGATGCCGAGGACAATCCGCAAATCCTCGAGATCGGCAAGACCAAGCACGGCGTGCGAGGGGACTCGCGCACGCCGACATGCACCAGCTGCCACGGCGAGAGCGACCGGCACGTCAATAAGCCGGCCAACGCGACCGAGCGTCCCAGTCCCGATCGCACGTTCACCAAGCGCTCCACGACACCGGTCCCCGAGCGGAACGAAGCCTGCATCAGCTGCCACAAGGGCACCGCGCGCACGCATTGGGAGGGCAGCGCTCACCAGGTGAACGACGTGGCTTGCAGCGATTGCCACCAGGTGCACGCTGCCCATGACCGGGTGCGCGAGAAGAAGACGCAGCCCGAGGTGTGCTTCGCCTGCCACAGGGAGCAGCGCGCCGACACGCTGAAGATCTCCCACCACCCGATCCGCGAGGGCAAGGTGGCGTGCTCCGATTGCCACAACCCGCACGGCTCGCCCGGCCCGAGCATGGTGAAGAAGAACACCATCAACGAGACCTGCTGGACCTGCCACGCGGACAAGCGCGGCCCGTATCTGTGGGAGCACCAGCCGGCCGTCGAGAGCTGCACGAACTGCCACACGCCGCACGGCGCCAACCTGCCGCCGCTCCTGACGTCGCGCGCGCCCTGGCTCTGCCAGCAGTGCCACGACGGCCAGCACTCGAGCGAGAACCCGATCGGACCAGGTGCGGCAAGCAACCAGTTCACCTTGAAGCCGGGCACCGCGCCGAGCAACCAGATTGCCGGCCGCGCCTGCCTCAATTGCCACAGCCAGGTCCACGGTTCGAACAGCCCCAACGGGGGCTTCCTCCAGCGCTGATCCACGGAGAGAACAGCGATGAAAACGCATAGAGGGAGAATTGAAGCAAGCGCACTTGCGCTCGCGATTCAGGGCGCGCTTGCTGCGATGTGGGGCATGCCGGCACAAGCGCAGCAAGCGGTATCGCCCGCAACGGAATCGCAGAACTCCGCGGAATTCGGCGTCCTCGACGTTTCCAAGTCCTCGGCCAAGTTCGGCGAGTACAACGGCCTCGACAAGTCAGGTGCCTACCTGAATGGCGCTTTCGGCATCCGCGGCGGCAACGGGTATGGCGATCCCAACGGCGTGAGGCGCTGGGAGATCCGGGGCGAAGACCTCGGTCTTACCTCGCGCAGCCTCGGCGCCACGATCGGCGACCAGGGGCGCTGGAGCTTCGGCATCAACTTCGACAGCCTGAGGCATGTCACCCAGGACACGTACCAGACGCCCTACACCGGCAACATGGGTGGCAACAGCTTCACGCTGCCGAGCTTCGGCACGGCCGCCAGCACGCGCGCGCTGACTCCGGCGCAGCTGAATCAGTTGCAGACGATGAAGGTCTTCAACGACAGGGACAACACCACCCTGAACGGAAGCCTGGTCCTCAGCCCGCAGTGGAGCGTCAAGGCGGACTTCAACCACCTCGAGCAATCAGGGGCCAAGCTGCTGGGATTCGGATCGGCCAAATTTCCGAGCCTCGGAGCCGCTTCGCCTCAGGGCGAGATCACTTCCATCCTGCCGATGCCGACGAACTACAACACGGACACGGCGAACGTCGCGCTCAACTGGCTGGGGGACAAGGGGTACGCCAGCGCGTCGTACTACGGCTCGTTCTTCCGCGACAAATATAACGGCGTGACGTTCCAGACTTTCGGCACCGCTGCCGGTGCTACGGGATCCCTGAACGAGACGATGGGGACGGCGCCGAGCAATGACGTGCACCAGTTCAGTCTGACAGGAGGCTATGCCTTCTCGAAGCGTACGAAGCTTGCGGGCGGCCTCTCGTACTCGCGCAACACCCAGAACACCACCTACGCCTTCGACCCGGCCGCAATGCTCGCCACTTCACCCACCAGCTCCCTGAACGGGCTCGTGGTGAATACGCATGCGGACGTCAAGGTCACCGACCAGACCACGAAGAACCTGGCGCTCTCGGCGGGATTGAAATACGACAACCGCGACAATCGCACGTCGTCGAACATTTATCACTTCTACGCGATCGACGGCGGTAACAACGGCTTTTACCCGAACGCGCCGCGCAGCGTCAAGAAGACGCAGTTCGAATTGGCGGGCGACTATCGCATCGACATGAAGCAGAAGGTGCGCTTCACGTACAACCACGACGACACGAAGCGCGAGTGCAACCAGTACGCGACCGGCGGCGGCAATCCGACGGCGACGAACGTAAGCACCTTCCCGTATACCTCGGGCACCGATTGCGTCACGATCCCCAATACCAAGGAGGATCGGCTTGGCGCCACCTGGAGGCTCAAGGCCGCAGAGGGGCTTAATTTGAACGCCGGATACACGTACGGCAATCGCAAGTCGGACCGAGACCTCAACGCGCGTCCGCCGATGATCGGCTTCGACGGCAACGCCTTCGTCGGCAATTCGAATCCCACAGGAGCCAACCCGCCGCCGGCGCCCGTTCCGGGCATCTCCGGTCTGAATGGCGGCGAGTTCATCGGGTTCAATCCATTTTTTGCCGAGTCACGCAAGGAGAATCTGTTCAAGGCTGGCGCCAACTGGGAACCCACCGATAAGTGGTCCATCGGTTTGAACGGCCGCTACACGGACGACCGCTACAACAGCACGTACGGCATGCAGAAGGGTCATCAGTGGAGCCTGAATCTCGATACGAGCTACGCGTATCGGGAGAACGGCGTCATCACGGCCTTCGTCACGCAGCAGGAACGCACTCGGGATCTGACGAACGAGCAAAGGTCGGCTACCACCGTCATAGGCGTTCAGAACGGCATCAACATGGCGGTGCTCGCGACCAACGCGGTCCTGGGAATCCCTTCCGGCGCCACCTGGACCAACCGCCTGAAGGATACGGACACGACGCTTGGGCTGGGGATGAAGCAGGGCGGCCTGATGGGCGGGCGGGTGGAATTCCTCGGCGACCTGACCTACACGTGGACCAAGACGCAGTACAACACGGTCTTCAACTATTCCGCGCCAACGCTTCTGGGGATCACCTGCGCAGACCCCTCCTTCGATACGTGCGGTGCGCTGCCCGATGTGACGAGCAGGTTGACGCAGCTCAGACTCAGCACCGCCTATGCAGTCAGGAAGGACTCGAAGATCCGCATCGGCTGGACCTATCAAAGGCTGAGCACGAACGATTTCTACTACAACGGCTTGCAGACCAACTTCACGCCGACTTCGGTTCTGCCGACGAACCAGCAGTCGCCGAACTACACCGTGAACATGATCTACGCGACGTTCGTGCACACCTTCTAGCCGCCGCGTAGGAATTGTCTGAATCAAAGGGCCGGGCGACCGGCCCTTTGACTTTCATCAACTCCACGCTCGCCGCCGTTTGCACAATGGCTCGAACGACGGAGGGTTTTACCGATGAAAGACGCGCTGGGCGTACCCCGATACCTGGAGCAGACCTACTGGTGGGCCTACGTCCACCCGAAGGCGGTCAAGCTCTTCGAGCGGCAATGGCTCGTCAACCTCATCCTGTGGGGCAATTTCGCGCGGCTGCGCGACGCCGCGCTGGACGCGCTGGGGCCGCGCATCTCCGGCCGCACGCTGCAGGTGGCCTGCGTCTACGGCGACCTCACTGCGCGGCTGCGCAGGCGGCTCACCACGGCGGGAAGCCTGGACGTGGTGGACGTCCTGAAGGTGCAGCTTGACAACCTCGCGCGCAAGCTGACCGGGGATCCGCGCGTCGGCCTCGTGCAGGGCGACAGCTCCGCGCTCGACATTCCATCCGCCACGTACGACCAAGTGCTGCTTTTCTTCCTGCTGCACGAGCAGCCCCAGGATGTGCGTCAGCGCACGCTGAGCGAAGCGTTCCGCGTGGTGAAGCCCGGCGGCAAGGTGGTGATCGTGGACTATCACCGCCCGAATAAGACCAATCCGCTCTACCTGCCGATGGTCGCGATCCTGAAGACGCTCGAGCCCTTCGCGATGGACCTGTGGCGCCATGAGATCAAGGACTGGCTGCCGCAGAAAGCGGTGGTGGAGAAAAGCACTTCGTTCGGCGGCCTGTACCAGCTGCTTACGGTCACGAAACCACACCAGGTGAAGAAGCCGTAATGCAGGTGATCCAGGCCGACGTGGTCGTCGTCGGCGGCGGCGGCGCAGGGCTGCGCGCCGCGATCGCCGCCGCCGACGTCGACCCGAAGCTCTCCATCGCGCTCGTCTCGAAGGTGGTGCCGATGCGCAGCCACACCGTCGCCGCCGAGGGCGGCGCGGCGGGCGTGACGCGCGCGGACGACAGCCTCGAGCACCACTTCCACGACACGGTCGCCGGCGGCGACTGGCTTTGCGACCAGGACGTCGTGGATTACTTCGTCGCGCATTGCCACGAGGAGCTGGTGCAGCTTGAGCACTGGGGCTGCCCGTGGAGCCGCAAAAGCGACGGCAACGTGAACGTGCGCTTCTTCGGCGGGATGACGGTGCAGCGCACCTGGTTCGCCGCCGACCGCAGCGGCTTTCACATCCTGCACACGCTCTTCCAGACCTCGCTGCGCTACGAGTCCATCCGGCGCTTCGACGAGTATTTCTGCGCCGAGCTGATCGTGGACGAGGGGCGGGTGCGCGGCGTGCTCGCGATCTGCATCGCCACGGGCGAGTTCGTGTTCATCGAGGCGAAGAGCGTCGTGCTCGCAACCGGCGGCGCCGGGCGCGTCTTCCGGCAGAACACCAACGCGGGCACGGTCACGGGGGACGGCATGGGCCTCGCGTACCGCGCCGGCGTGCCGCTGCGCGACATGGAGTTCGTGCAGTGGCACCCGACCTGCCTGCCGGGCACCGGCATCCTCATGACGGAAGCCTGCCGGGGCGAGGGCGCGATCCTCGTCAACAAGGACGGCTATCGCTACCTGCAGGACTACGGCCTCGGCCCGCTCGATCCCTGGCCGCGCGCCAAGGCGATGGAGCTCGGCCCGCGCGACCGCCTGTCGCAGGCGTTCTGGCACGAGCAGCAGAAGGGCCGCACCATCGCCACCGCGCAGGGCCCGGCGGTGCACCTCGACCTGCGCCACCTCGGCGCGAAGAAGATCCGCGAGCGCCTGCCGCTCATCGCCGAGGCGGCGAAGACCTTCGCCGGCGTCGATGCGGTGAAGGAGCCGATCCCGGTCTGCCCGGCGGTGCACTACACCATGGGCGGCATCCTCACCAACGTGCGCTGCGAGACGCCGCTTCCAGGTCTGTACGCGGCGGGCGAGTGCGCGAGCGTCGGCATCCACGGCGCGAACCGCCTCGGCTCGAACTCGCTGGTGGAGATCGTGGTGTTCGGCAAGGTCGCCGGAGAGCAGGCGGCGCGCTTCTCCGCCTCCGGAAAAGGGCCGGACGTCACCGGGAAGGCGCGGGCCGCGAGCGAGCGCTGCCTTGCGATGCTGAACGTGAGCGCAGGCGACAGGCTCGCGACGATCCGCGACGCCATGCGCGACGCGATGGAGTCGGGCGTCGGCATCTACCGCACGGGCGAGACGATGAAAACCGCGTGCGACGCCCTCGCCGGGCTCGCCGCGCGCTGGCGCCACGGCGTGCGCCTCGACGACCGCAGCCGCGCCTTCAACACCGAGTGGCTCGGCGCGATCGAGCTCGGCTTCATGCTGGATGTTGCGCAGGCCATGGCGCATTCGGCCCTCAACCGGCGCGAATCGCGCGGCGCGCACATGCGGCTGGACGGCTTCGGGAAGCGCGACGACGACGGCTACCTCAAGCACACGCTCGCGACGCATGCGGGAGGGCATTCGCCGAAGATCTCGTATCAGCCCGTGACCATCACCCGGTCGAAACCCGAGGCGCGCGTCTACGGCGGCGCCGGAAAGCAGGCGGTGCTGACATGAGCCGCACGATCGCCATCGAGGTGCTGCGCTACGGCCCCGAAACCGACGCGGCGCCGCGCTGGCAGCGCTACGACGTGCCCTTCACCGATGAGATGTCGGTGCTCGAGGGGCTGCAATACATCAAGGACCATCTCGACGGCAGCCTCACCTTCCGCTGGTCTTGCCGCATGGCAATCTGCGGCAGCTGCGGCGCCCTGGTGAACGGCACGCCCAAGCTCTCCTGCGAGACGTTCCTGCGCGACTATTTCCCCGGGCCGCTGCGCATCGAGGCGCTCAGCCACTTCCCCATCGTGCGCGACCTGGCCATCGACCAGGGCGATTTCCTGAAGAAGCTCGAGGCGGTCAAGCCGTACCTCATCAACCCGGACGTCCCGGCCGGGAATACGTTCGTCCAGACGCCCGAAGAGATGGACCGGTACTACCAGTACTCGCAATGCATCAACTGCCTGCTCTGCTATGCGGCCTGCCCGCAATACGGGCTGAACGAGAAGTTCACCGGCCCGGCGGCGCTCGCGCTCCTTCATCGCTACAACGCCGACTCGCGCGACGCCGGCAAGGCGCAGCGAATGGAGGTCGTGAACGCCGAGGACGGCGTCTGGGGCTGCACGCTGGTCGGCTACTGCTCCGAGGTCTGCCCGAAGGGCGTCGACCCGGCGCGCGCCGTGAACCAGAACAAGATCGAGAGCACGAAGGACTACTTCCTGCGGTTCCTGAAGAAATGAAGACCTATCGGCGCCCGATGGCGGGATGGTGGAAGCGCAACCCCTACTACCTCTGGTACATGCTGCGCGAGGCGAGCTGCGTCTTCATCACGGTCTACGCGCTCATCCTGCTCTGGGGCCTGATGCGCCTCACGCAGGGCGAATGGCGCTTCGAGGACTGGCTCGAGAGCCTCGCGACTCCGAAATCGATCGCCTTTCACGCGGCGGCGCTGCCCTTCGTGCTCTACCACGCCTGGACTTGGTTCAAGGTGATGCCGAAGACGCTGCCGTACAGCCGAACGCCGGCCGGCGTCATCGTGGCGAGCGGAATCACGGCGTCCGTGCTGTGCTCGGCGGCACTCTTCGTCGCGGTGTGGTGGTTCGGCCTGTGGAGCCTGCCGTGAAACGCTCGAACAAGCCGGTCTTCTGGGCGCTGTTCGGCGCGGGCGGCATGCTTTCGGCGCTCATCGGGCCGATGCTCGTCTTCATCACCGGCATCGCCGTGCCGCTCGACCTTCTCAGCCGGGAGACGATGCGCTACGAGCGCGTCCTTGCCCTGGCGCAGAACGGCTTCGGCAAGCTCGCCATCGTCGCGGTGATCTCGCTTTTCCTGTTCCACGGCTGCCACCGGATGTACCACTGCCTGCACGACTTCGGCATCCATGTGGGCGCGGGCCTGAAAGCCGCGTTCCACGGCTTCGCCGCCGCGGGAACGCTCGCGGCCGCGTACCTGCTCTTCCTGATCGGCTAGACGTAGCTCTTGTAGCGCGGCTCGAACATCTGCGCGCGCACGTGCGCCTCGATGTCCGCCGGGCGCGGCGCCCCCGCGATGCCGAGCTGCCACGCGCTGCTCGCCACCGCGGTGGCGATGGCAATCGACACCTCGCGGATCTGCGCGAGCGAGGGATACAGGCTGCCCTGCGCGAGGTCCGCCTCGGAGACGCGCGCGGCAAGGGCATGCGCCGCCGCCTCGAACATCTCGTCGGGGACGCGCGAAGCGCGGCTGGCGATCACCCCGAGCCCGACGCCCGGGAACACGTAGGAGTTGTTGCTTTGGCGCGGCACGAAGGTCCGGCTGCCCAGGGTGACGGGCTCGAACGGGCTGCCGCTTGCAAAGAGCGCGCGGCCGCCGCTCCACCGGTACGCCTCCTCGGCGGTGCACTCGGACTTCGACGTCGGGTTGGAAAGCGCGAACACCACGGGGCGCTCGTTGATCCGGGCCATCGCGCCGATCACTTCGGCAGTAAAGAGGCCGCCCACGCCGCTCGCACCGATGAGGACGCTCGGCCGCAAGGCTTCCACGGCCTGCGCGAAGCCGGCGATCGGCGGGTGGTCGTGCGCATAGGGCCTGAGGTGCTCGGGAAGCCCGGGGCGGCCACGCACGACGAGCCCTTCCACGTCGAACAGCGCGATGTTCCGCGCCGGCACGACGCAGGCCACGAGGCCGGCAATGCCGGTGGCGGCTTCGCCGGCGCCGAGGAAAAGGATCTTCTGCTCGGCGAGCTTCTGGTGCGTGATGCGCATGGCGGAGAGCAGGCCGGCAAGCGCGACGGCGGCCGTGCCCTGGATGTCGTCGTTGAAGGTGCAGATCCTGCCGCGGTAGCGCTTGAGCAGCTTGAACGCGTTGTGGTTGGCGAAGTCCTCGAACTGGATGAGCACGCCCGGGAACACGCTTTGGGCCGCGCTGACGAACTCGTCGACGAGCGCGTCGTACTCGCTGCCCGCGAGGCGGCGCTGGCGCAGGCCGATATAGAAGGGGTCGGCGAGCAGCGCCTCGTTGTTCGTGCCCACGTCGAGCATGACGGGAAGGCAGAGCTTCGGGTCGATGCCGGCGCAAGCCGTATAGAGGGAAAGCTTGCCGACCGGGATCCCCATGCCGTTCGCGCCGAGGTCGCCCAGGCCGAGGATGCGCTCGCCGTCCGTGATGACGATGATGGCCGGCCGGTAGGGCCAGTTCCTGAGCACCTGCTCGACGCGTCCACGGTCGTTCGCCCCCACGAACAGCCCTCGGGGCCGCTGGAAGATGTGGCCGTATTTCTGGCAGGCGAGGCCGACGGTCGGGGTGTAGATCAGCGGCTGCATCTCGGAGATGTGGTCGCCGATCAGCCGGAAGAACAGCGATTCGTTGCGGTCATGGAGCGCGTTCAGCTCGATGTACTTCTCGAGCGGCGTGGGCTGGTTGCGGATGTGGCGCAGCGCGCGCTCGGCCTGCTCGTCCTGCGACAGCACGTGCGGCGGCAGCAGGCCGCGCACGCCGAGCGCGTCGCGCTCGGCTTCGGTGAATGCGGTCCCCTTGTTGAGCAGCGGGTCGTGCAGCAGCGCGAGGCCGCGCGGTTCGGCTCCTCCCATTCCAGGCATGGTGCCGTGCCGCAACGGGGGCCGTTTGACCCACGTCAAAGGTCGCGCCCCGGCCGGCGATAAGGTGGGCGGAACGTCAAAAAGGGGACTCCGATGAAACGGTTCGCTCTGTCCGCATTGCTCGCGTTCCTCGCGCTCGGCGCCGCCAGCACCTTCGCGCAGCAACCCGTCGTGATCAAGTTCAGCCACGTCGTGGCCGAGAACACCCCGAAGGGGAAGGGCGCGCTCAAGTTCAAGGAGCTCGCCGAGCAGCGCACCAAAGGCCGCGTCAAGGTGGACGTGTACCCGAACAGCCAGCTCTTCAAGGATGGCGAGGAGATGCAGATGCTCGCGCTCGGCAACGTGCAGATGCTGGCGCCTTCGGTGTCCAAGTTCGGGCCCCTCGGCGTGCGCGAATTCGAGGTCTTCGACCTGCCGTACATCTTCGACAACTACGACGAGCTGCATACCGTGACGGGCGGGCCGATCGGGCAGTCACTGTTCAAGAAGCTCGAGTCGAAGGGCATCGTCGGCCTGGCCTACTGGGACAACGGCTTCAAGGAGATGAGCGCCAACAAGCCGCTGCGCACGCCGGCGGACTTCCGCGGGCTGAAAATGCGCATCCAGTCCTCCAAGGTGCTCGATGGCCAGATGCGCGCGCTCGGCGCGACGCCGCAGGTGATGGCCTTCTCCGAGGTCTACCAGGCGCTGCAGACCGGCGTGGTGGACGGGACCGAGAACCCGCCGTCCAACCTGTACACGCAGAAGATGAACGAGGTGCAGAAGTACGTGACGCTTTCCGACCACGGCGTGATCGAGTACGCGGTCATCGTCAACAAGAAGTTCTGGGATGGGCTGCCCGCCGACCTGCGCGGCGCGCTGCAAGGCGCGATGAAGGACGCGACCGCCTACGCGAACGACATCGCCAAGAAGGAGAACGAGGACGCGCTCGCCGCGGTCAAGGCGAGCGGCAAGACGCAGATCATCGCGCTTACCGCGGACGAGAAGAAGGCCTGGAAGAAAGCGCTCATCAAGGTGCACCGCGACAGCGAGGCGACCATCGGCAAGGCGCTGATCCAGGAGATCTACAAGGAAACGAAGTTCGACCCCGGCTCCCTGTAGGACGGCGGGCGGACGGGCGCGGTGCGCTTCCTGGACCAATTCGAGGAGTGGGTGATCGCCGCGCTCATGGGGGCGGCGACGCTGCTCATCTTCGTCGCGGTGGTGCACCGCTACGCCTCGGGCATCCCCTGGCCTGCGTTCCAGGACTGGCTGCTGACCGTCAATCTGAGCTGGGCGCAGGAGCTGTGCATCTACATGTTCATCTGGATGGCGAAGTTCGGCGCCGCCTACGGCGTGCGCACCGGCATCCACGTCGGCGTCGACGTGCTGGTGGAGCGTCTGCCGGAGCGCATCGCGAGGAAGACGACGCTCTTCGGGCTGCTCTGCGGCGCGCTCTTCACCGGCGTCGTCGGCACCTTCGGCGCGAAGTTCGTGTGGGAGATGGCGCATACCGAGCAGGTGTCGCCGGACCTCGGCATGCCGATGTGGATCGTGTTCCTCGCGATCCCGTCGGGCTCCTACCTGATGTGCCTGCGTTTCCTGCAGGTCGCCTGGAGCTTCCTCCACACCGGCAAGCTGCCGCACTACGACCAGGCCCGCGTCGAGGGCATTGAGCCCGGGCCGCAGGCCGCGCCGCTGCCCCGCGGGAGCGCCTGATGGACTCCGCGGTCCTCTTCGGCCTGCTTGTCGCGCTGATGCTGACCGGCATGCCGATCTCGATCGCGCTCGGCCTGACGGTGCTGACGTTCATCTTCACGATGACCCACGTGCCGCTCGAGTCGGTGGCGCTCAAGCTCTTCACCGGCATCGAGCGCTTCGAGATCATGGCGATCCCGTTCTTCATCCTCGCCGGCAACTTCCTCACGCACGGCGGCGTCGCGCGCAAGATGATCGACTTCGCCACCTCGATGGTGGGGCACTGGCACGGCGGCCTCGCGCTCGCCGGCATCCTCGCCTGCGCGATGTTCGCGCTCGTCTGCGGCTCGAGCGTCGCGACCGTGGTCGCGATCGGCTCGATCGTGCTGCCCGAGATGGTGCGCCACGGCTATCCGATGCGCTTCGGCGCCGGCGTGATCACCGTCGCGGGCTCGCTCGGCATCCTCATGCTGCCGTCGATTCCCAAGGTGATCTACGCCATCGCGACCAATACTTCCATCGGCGCGCTGTTCGTCGCCGGCCTCGTCCCCGGGATCATGCTGACCGCGATGCTGGGCGGCGTGACGTGGTACGTCGCGAAGAAGAACGACTATCCGAGGATGGCGCGCTCGAGCTGGGGCCAGCGCTGGAAGGCGTTCCGGGAAAGCGTCTGGGGGCTGATGCTCGTCGTCATCATCATCGGCGGCATCTACTCGGGCATCTTCACGGCGACCGAGGCGGCCGCGATGAGCGCGGTGTACGCCTTCTTCGTCTCCGTGTTCGTCTACAAGGCGCTGCCGCTCAAGGGCGTGCGCAAGGTGCTGCTCAGCTCCGCGAACATGAGCGCGATGCTGCTCTACATCATCACCAACGCCGCGCTCTTCTCCTTCATCCTCACCGACGAGAACATCCCGCACGCGCTCGCAGACTGGATCCTGTCGAAGGACCTCGGCCGCGTCGGCTTCCTCCTCGTCTCCAACCTCGCGCTGCTGATCGCCGGCAACTTCATGGACCCTTCGTCCATCATCCTCATCATGGCGCCGATCCTGCACCCGGCCGCGATGGCGTTCGGCATCAATTCGGTGCACCTCGGCATCCTGATCGACGTGAACATGGAGGTCGGGCTGTGCCACCCGCCGGTAGGCCTGAACCTCTACGTGGCGAGCGGCATCAGCCGCATGGGGATCACCGAGCTCACCATCGCCGTCCTGCCGTGGCTCGTGACGATGCTCGTCTTCCTGGTCATCGTGACCTATTGGCCGGAGCTCTCGCTCTGGCTGCCGCACGCGCTCGGCATGCTGTAGGAGACATTGACATGATCGATCCCATCGCCGCCTGGCACGAGGAGCACGTCTACTTCAACCAGCTGCTCGCGCGCCTCGCGAAGGAGCTGGACCGCTTCCATGACGGCGGCCGGCCGAACTACGAGCTCATGCTGGACATCCTGTCGTACCTGCGCGACTACGCCGACCAGTATCACCACCCGCGCGAGGACGAGGCGTTCGCGCGCCTCGGGCGCAAGTGCACGGATCTCGCGCCGCAGCTCGCCCGCCTGAAGCAGGAGCACCGCGTCATCGCCGGCGCGGGCGAGCGCCTGCGCACGTATCTCGCCGAGGCCCTGGACGACGCCTTCATTCGCCGGAGCGACATCGAGGTGGCCGCGGCGACCTACCTCGTCTACTACGGCAACCACATCGCCAAGGAGGAGGAAGACGTGCTCGCCCTGGCGGCGAAGGAGCTGAGCGCGCAGGACTGGGAGGCGGTGAAGGGCGTCGCGCCCGCAGGCCGCGAGCCGCAGGAGCGCTATCGCGAGCTGCGCCGCCGCATCGCGCTGGAGGCCTAGCCGTGTTCCAGGTCAGGATCCACGGACGCGGCGGGCAAGGCGCCGTGACCGCCGCGGAGATGCTGTCCATCGCCGCCTTCCGCGAAGGCCGCCATGCGCAGGCGTTCCCGAGCTTCGGCTCGGAGCGCACCGGCGCGCCGGTCGTCGCCTATTGCCGCATGGACGAGCGCGAGATCCGGGTGCGC
>Ga0070741_10004420_pt1 | contig 32858 bp, 30 predicted proteins | sample Coa_R1_4_FD_66440 | JGI IMG/M metagenome (GOLD analysis project Ga0070741, IMG submission 66440) | Surface soil microbial communities from Centralia Pennsylvania, which are recovering from an underground coalmine fire - Coalmine... | ecosystem: Environmental > Terrestrial > Soil > Unclassified ... | reverse complement strand
TTATTCCTTTTCGAGCGGGCGGCACACGAGATCGAGCAGCACATGCGGAAAGAGGAGATGATACTCTTTCCGTATATAAAGTCGATGGCCTCGGCGTATGAATTCTCGCGCCGGCGTCCGCTGGCCCCGTTCGTTGCGATCGAGGGACCGATCGTCCGAATGCAGGAGGACCACTTCGAGATCAATCAAATTTTTGCAAAAATTCGCGCTTTGCTTTCGGACTTCACGGTCCCGATGGAGTCCGACCCGCTGATGCATGGGGTCATAAAAGGGATCGCGGCATTCGTGAACGATCTTCACCAGCATATCCACCTGGAGAATAATATGCTGTTTCCGCGCGCGGTCTTGCTGGAGCAGGAGTTCGATAAACGAACGGGCATGCCGATCACGGAGCGCCAAACGCTCCCGGCACGAGCGGTCATCATGAACCACTAAAACATTCGATGCAAAATCTCGCCCCGCACAAACCGATGAAACGAAGCGAGCGCCTGAAAAAGGCGCCGCCGGCGGTCGCGCAGCCGAAGCGGAACGATCTTTTGCCGCTGCTCGAACAGTACGACGTCGCCGCTCCGCGATATACGAGCTATCCGCCGGCAACGCAATTCTCTTCGAACTTCGATTTCAGCCGGTACTTTCAGCAGATCGAACATCTGGGCGGCGCGCGTCCGGAACTATCGATCTATGTTCACCTGCCATTTTGCGATACGCTCTGTTTTTTCTGCGGGTGCACGATGGTGATCTCGAACAACCGCGATAAGATCTCGGAATACCTGACGTACCTGAAACGCGAGATCTCGCTTGCCGCCGAAAGCTTCGAAGAAAAGCCGGTCGTCGTTCAAATGCACTGGGGCGGCGGGAGCCCGACGCATTTAACGCCGTGGGAAATTTTATCGCTGGGCCAGCACCTTCGCCAGACGTTCGATTTTTCGCCGGAGGCGGAGATTTCGATCGAGATCGATCCCCGCGGCCTGACCGAGGAGCACGTACATGCCATGCGAACGGTCGGCTTCAATCGCGCCAGCATCGGCGTGCAGGATTTCGATGCGGACGTCCAGGTCTCGATCAATCGCGTCCAGCCCCGGGACCTGACCGAGCAGGCGATCGCGTGGTGCCGCGAGGCCGGGATCTCCTCGATCAATCTGGACCTGATCTACGGACTTCCCTATCAAACGAACGAGAGCTTTGTGCATACGCTGCGGGCCGTCACAGAGATCGTTCCCGACCGGATCGCGGTCTATAATTTCGCATACGTTCCCTGGATCAAGCCGCACCAAAAGCTGATCTCCCTCGAAACGTTGCCCACGCCCAGTTCGAAAGTCGCGCTATTGGAACTTTCGATCGAAACGCTGACCAACGCCGGCTATGCATACCTGGGCATGGACCATTTCGCAAAACCGTCGGACACGCTCTTTGCAGCCCAGCGAAACCGGACGTTGCAGCGCAACTTCCAGGGATACTCGACACTCGCGGGCAAAGACCTGCTGGCCTTCGGAATGTCGGCCATCGGCCGGATCGAAAATATTTTTGCGCAGAACGTAAAGGAATTGCCGGAGTACTATCGGCTGCTCGATGAAGGCCGCCTGCCCGTGGAAAAAGGATACGAATTAACCGCAGACGACAGCCGGCGAGAGTACACGATCATGCAGTTGATGTGCAATTTATCGGTCGACAAAGCCGAGTATGCCCGGCTCTTCGGCGAAGACTTCGACCGGTATTTCGAGCAGGAAATGAAGCATTTACGGCCACTCGCTCAGGACGGCCTTCTCGATTTTTATGAAGATACGCTCGAGGTCACCGATCGGGGGCGGTTCTTTCTGAGGAATATCGGCGTCGCCTTCGACGCCTATGCACGAACGCATGATGAAAAACAGGTTTATTCAAGGGCGATCTAAGAATAGGTAAGAGCATGAGCGGAGTGAAATATCCGGATGCGTGTTTGGTGATTAGTGGCTTGGGCCAGCCTCATGCTGGCTTTTTGGACCGCTACGAATCCGATATTCCTTCTATGCCTCACACGCCGGCCTTACTCCGTTTCGCCTTCGAGCATGCCTCGGACGGTATGCTGCTTACGGACCCGAAAGGGGTTATCAAGATCGTCAACGATGCCTTCGTCCGCATGTTCGGGTACGCTCACGAGGAAGCGGTCGGACAGCGTACCGGATTTTTGCGCTCGAAATATTCGACGCAGGAATTTTACGAGAGCATGTGGAAATCGCTCCGTGAAAACGGCGAGTGGAAAGGCGAGATCGTCAACCGTTGTAAAGACGGGACAGAAAAAAATTGCTTCCTGACTATTTCTTCGATTTTTTCGGAGGAAGGCGAACGGATCGGGTTCCTGGGCGTCGAAGTCGACCTCACCGATCGGAAACGGCTCGAGAATCAAATCATCCAGGGAGAAAAACTCTCGGCGATCGGCGAAAGCGTTGCCACGCTCGTCCATGAGATCCGCAATCCTTTAAATGGAATTGCGATGAATATCTACATGCTCGAATCGGCGGCCGCGGACCCGAGTTCGACCGGCCGATGGACCGAAGAGGAACGCGAATCGATCCATCTTATCAGCCGCGAAGCGCGCCGCCTCGAAGGGCTCGTGAAAAATGTATTGACGTACGCCCGAAATATCGACCTGAAATACGAGCGGGTGCTGTTAGCGGAGTTCCTTCAGGAATTAGAGGAATTGCTGATTTTTCAATCGCATCAGCACGACGTCGAGCTCAACGTCCGCTTAGATCACGAAAAATTGACCGGACGCTTCGACCCGGACCAGATGAAGCAGGTGATGCTGAACCTCGTTCAGAATGCGATCGAAGCCGCCGAGCAAAGCGATCAGCGGGTCGTCGAAGTCCGTGCTAAATTAAAGGAAGACCCGATCTGGCACTCGATCAGCTCGTCCGGTCGCGTCATTATGTTCGAAGTGTCCAACAGCGGTCCGCCCATCGCTGAAGAAATTCGCAAAAATCTCTTTCGACCTTTTTTTACCACGAAGCCGCAGGGACTTGGACTTGGTCTTGCCACGAGCGCCAAGATTGTGCGCCAGCACCATGGCGTACTCGATATTCAGCCGGCCGTAGAACCTCCCTTTACGACCATTTTCACTGTAGCATTACCAGCATAACACTGTGGAAGAACATGTAATGACCCTCCCCGACACGAATGGCCATCCGGCCGAGCAACTTGCGCCGGACCATTCGACCCTCACTCCCCATCGACCTCAGACCTCTCGACGAATTCTCGTCATCGATGACGATGCGACGGCTCGCCGAACACTCGAGCGATTTCTGACGCGCGAAGGATTCGCCGTCACAACCGCCGCAAATGCCAACGAAGGCTTGCTGGCCGTGCAGGTCGATCAACCGGAGATCATCCTGACGGACATCTACATGCCCGGCATGTCCGGTCTGGAACTGCAGGCCAAAGTGCAGGAATTCGCGCCGCATATCAACATTCTGCTCATGACCGGGCAGGACGATATGCCAACGACCGTCAAAGCCATGCAGCAGGGGGCCTACGATTACCTGACGAAACCGATCGACCTGGAACGTCTGAAAAAGATCCTGACGCGCCTGATCGAGACGCAGCAGCTCTCCGAGCAGCTCGATATGCTGAAAAAGAACGAGGCCGAAGAGTACAAACTCGAGAACATCCTCGTGGGGCGCAGCCCGCAGATGATCGAAATTTATAAAACGATCGGCAGCGTCACCCGCTCGCGCGTCACAGTACTCATCGAGGGCGAATCGGGAACCGGGAAGGAACTCATTGCGAGGGCGATCCACTTTAATTCCCCGTGGCGGGACGAGCCGTTCATCGCGGTCAACTGCACGGCCCTGGCCGAAACGCTGCTCGAGTCCGAGCTATTCGGCCACATGAAAGGCTCCTTCACCGGCGCCACGTCGGATAAGCGGGGGAAATTCGAGTTGGCTCGCGGTGGAACAATTTTCCTCGATGAAATCGGCGAAATTTCTCCGACGTTACAGGTGAAACTCCTGCGCGTCCTCCAGGAGCGCGAATTCGAGCGCGTCGGCGGAGAAAAAACGCTTCCCATGAACGCCCGCATTATTGCCGCGACAAACCGCGATCTCAAGAAAGAGGTCGAAGAGGGCCGCTTCCGGGAAGACCTTTATTACCGCTTGAACGTCGTTTCCATCAAAGCACCTCCGCTCCGCGAACGAAAAGAAGATATTCCGATCCTGGTCACCAGCCTGCTCCGCCGGATCAACGAAGAACTGCATACGAAAGTCTTCAAGATCAGCGACCCGTCCATGGAACGGATCCAGAAGCACGACTGGTCGGGCAATGTCCGCGAATTGGAGAACGTACTGACGCGCGCGGTCGTGCTTTCGAAATCGGACGTGATCGAAGAGTCGGTCCTGCCGAGGAATTCAGAGCACGTCAGTTCCGGCGCTCATTACGAATGGAACCGTTCCCTCGCCGAGGTCGAACGGGAACATATCCATCGCGTGCTCGATGCCGTACATGGCAATCGCACCGAAGCCGCACGGATCCTGGGGATTTCGAAACCGACGCTCTACGCGAAGCTGCCGACGGCCAAACACTCCGAAAAAGAATAGTCCGGCAATAGATCCGGGAATTCAGGGACAGCAGTCGGAGACGCATTCGACTGCGTGTCCGGACGGGAGGCTTGTGCGCTGCTCCATTGCCATTCCGCGGATCAGGAGTAGCAGGGCAACGGTAAGGCCGATCAGGGGGCCCGCATAACGCAGGCGATTTTTTATCCTGCACGATACCTGCGAACCGCCGAGTGCCACCATACTCATGAGCGGGACCGTTCCAAGACCGAAGGCGAACATAAACATCGAGCCGCTGAGTACTCCAGCCATTCCGAGCGCACCGATCAGCGCCGCCGTTACCAGGCCGCAGGGCAACAACCCGTTCAAAAGTCCTATGCCGAAATGGGTCAGCGTTCCGTGTTTCCCGAGCAACGATGCGAGCGCTCGTTTTATAACGCCTATCGTGCGCTCGATGGCGCGTCCGGAAATAAGTTCTCGCTTCCAGAGTACTTGCGCGCTGACAAATGCGATCATCACTACGGCGCAAACGATCGAAAGGACTTTGCTATAGCCCGCAAGGGAAATATAACTTCCAGCCACGCCGATCAAAGCTCCAAGCAGGGTATAGGTGATCACGCGCCCGAATTGGTACGCCATCTTATCCTGAGCGATGTTCCTCCACGGGCTCCGTTTCCCCGAGTCCGGCAGTCCAGAATTCGGAAGCGCGATCGCGATCGGCCCGCACATGCCGACGCAGTGCAGGCTTCCACCCAACCCCAGAAGAAATCCTGTGAGGATCGCGATCATGCTCCGATCCTTCGAGTCGCGAGTAATTGATAGGCGTTGCCGGCGTAGGTCCAGTTCGCCGTTAGTTCCCAGATCCCCGGGCTGAATCCTGCCGCCGGGATCGTCATCGTGCCATCGGGCCGAAACGCGAGCGGTAAGGTCCGGTCCTGGGAGGAGGCGTTCGGCCGGTACAGCGTAATTGTTCCCACCGCACCCGCCGCCTGCGACTGCGGAATCCGGACCACGAATACGTGATCCGAGCGATCGAAGTCGATCGAAGCCGAGGCGTTCAATCGTTCCGCCCGGAGGCGCGCCGCCATCGTTTCATCGTATTTCAGGCTGGATTCATAATAGTCGGACCGGACCAGGTCGACATCGTGCGAGAAGGCATAGACCGCCCAGACCATTGAGCCGCCGATAAAGACCGCCAGAGCGATCATCATGCCCCATCCCCAGTTTCGTTTCATCGTACATTCCTTCCTTATGCTATCAGGATAATTCCCAGCGCCATTACGGCGTCAGGAATTCTGTTCGTATTTGCTTAATGACTTTTCCGTTCGAGACCGCGTCGATCGTGATATCGATGTTATGTTGCGTCCCCGTGCCTGCAATACTTGCCGGGATCGTAACGATGAACCGTCCTTTCGCAATCTCGCCCGCTTTCACGTACGTTGCGAGCCCGAGCGTTGTGAGGGTCGCCTTCGATGGGTGCTCGACGTTCAATACGATCGGAAGATCGCTCCCACTTTTATTGATAATTTCGGCATCGTAAAAATTGGCGCTCCCATTGGCGGTCACGGTCCACGTCGTACCGGGCGAACGAAGGATGTTCACCGCAAGATCGGAGCGGGCAATGAATAATGTACTGGTAATAACGACTAATCCCCCCCAGATCGCGCTATAGCCTTTGACGCGCGGCGTAAACCATTTTTTGAGTCCGGACTGGATCGCATTCGCGCTCGTGTACCGAATCAGCCCTTTGGGGAGCTTTACTTTCTCCATGACCTCATCGCAGGCATCGATACACGCCGTGCACGCGACGCACTCGAGTTGGATCCCGTTCCGAATATCGATCCCGGTCGGACAGACAACGACGCATTGATGACAGTCGATGCAATCGCCGAGATCCGCCGCGACCGCGGACGGCTGCCGATCGATCACGGCCGAGCGTGGATCGTTCTTCCGCCATTTTCCGCGCGGTTCCCCACGCTTGGTATCGTAGGTGATCGTTACGGTATTATCGTCGACCAGCGCCGACATAAAACGCCCGTAGGGACACGCCACCAGGCACGCCTGCTCTCGAAATCGCGCGAAGACGAGATAAAATACGATCGTGAACGTTACCAAAGAAAGGAATAGCGCCGCATGTCCCGCCGGCCCTTCTTCGATGTAGCCGCGAAGGGTATCGCTCGAGACGACATAGGCAAGAAAGATATTGGCGATCGCAAACGAGATCGCAAAGAAGATGGACTGCTTTGTAGCGAAACGCCAGAGGCGATCGAAGTTCCAGGGACCGCGATGGCGGGTATGCTGCGTTCCCGGAGGACCATCGATCCACCATTCGATCTTTCGAAAGACCATCTCCATAAAGACCGTTTGCGGACAGAGCCACCCGCACCAGATCCTTCCCAGCACCGCTGTAAACAGAACGATGGAAACAAGGCCCGTAAGAAAGAGCACGACGACCAGGTAAAAATCCTCCGGCCAGAGCGGATAGCCAAAGAGGACGAACTTCCGGTCCAGAATATCGAACAGGAGAAATTGCTGGCCGCCGACCGTTACGAACGGAGCGAACGCGAGGAACGCCAGCAGGAAGACCGAGAGGGTGGTCCGCCATCTGTAAAACGTTCCACGCGGTTGTTTCGCATAGATCCATTTACGCCGCCCATCCGGCGCGACGCTGGCAAGCTGCGCCCGAAAAGCATCGTCGGCGATGCTTCGCTCCTCATCCTGAATCACATCGAGATCGAGTAATGACATGAACTAGTCCCCGCCGTTTCAAGGCGGGGTCAGGAAGTGATTATTCGGGTTTGAATAAAACATCGCGCGCAGGGTCGATCGGCTTCGGGTTCGGAGGGTTCGAGCCATGCTTCGAAACGACGTACGAAGCCACATCGAGCAGCTCTTCGTCCGAAAGCACATTTCCGTTCCCGAATTTCAGCATCCCCTTTTCGGGGTATCCGTGGGAAATGTCGGCCAGGATGTCCTGGAATTTTCCGCCGTGCAACCAGTAGTCGTCCGTGAGGTTCGGTCCGACGAGCCCTCCCAGGTCCGGCCGGTGGCAGGTAAAGCAAAGGTTCTTTTGCTGAAAGATCGTCTCCCCGATTTTCAGCGACGCGGCATCGGTCCGCGGGACCCAGGTCGAGAAGTCCTTTGCGGCGCCGGCCGTGGATTTGACATGCGACATTTCCTCCGCATATTCCGCGACTTCGCCCCGCGGCCCGAACCAAAGGAAGTTCCAATCGCCGCCGTCCCAGACGTGGTAATAAAAGAGATAGATCGCTCCGAGCACGATCGTAAGGTAAAATCCGTAGAGCCACCATTTGGGCAGCGCATTATCGTATTCCTGGATGCCGTCGGCTTCATGGCCTTCCAGCAGTATATCTTTCTTTTCCGGTGCCATAAAAATTTTTTAAAGTTGTATCGCAGATTCTTCTTCCAGTATCTCCTCCGCGAGCGCTTCGAGTCGCGTTCGGTCGGCGCGGAAGTACCACACGAGGAGTCCCGCGAAGACCACGACGAAAATCAGGAGGGAGACGATCGGGTAATATTCGATCCCCGGGATGGACGTGAGCACATTCGATTCCATGGTTGTCCTTTCTTAGTTATTCGTAGCCGAGGTGGGTGAATCGGGCGGAGCTTTCTTAATATCGGTTCCCAATCGCTGCAGATAGGCAATAAGCGCCACGATCTCCTTATTGGGATCGGCGTTCTTCATGCCATTGGCCTGAAGATCGGCCGCAACGGTTTTCGCCTGCGCCTTCGCGCTATCGACCGCATCGTACTCGAAATCGTACGGATACGGAACGCCCAGTTTACGGAGCGTAATGATCTTGCCTTCGGTGTGCGAAAGATCGAGATCGTCGTCGAACAGCCAGGTATAGGCCGGCATAATGGAGTTCGGCGACGTCGAACGCGGGTCCATCATGTGCCGGAAATGCCATGCGCTCGGATACTTCCCACCGATGCGCGCCAGGTCGGGACCCGTCCGCTTCGAACCCCAGAGGAACGGATGGTCGTACACGAATTCGCCGGGCTTCGAGTAATCGCCATAGCGTTCCACCTCGCTGCGGAACGGCCGGATCATTTGCGAGTGGCAGTTATTGCAGCCTTCGCGAATGTATAGATCGCGGCCTTCGATTTCGAGCGGCGTGTATGACTTCACACTCGCGATCGTCGGCACGTTCGACTGAACGAGTGCCGTCGGAACGAACTCGATGAGCCCGCCCACGAGGACCGCTCCCAACGCGTACACGCTGAAGCGGATGGGCTTGCCTTCCAGCATGCGGTGCCAGCCTTCGGCTTTGTGCGGGACCGGTTCCAAACGGTGGTTCACGACCTGGACTTCTTCATCGCGCAGGAGCGAACCGGCTTTGGCGGTCTTATACAGATTATACACCGCCAGGAGCGCACCCGTGAGATACAAGACCCCGCCGATGGAACGAATAATATACATCGGCTGGATCTGCATTACCACTTCGAGAAAGTTCGGATACATGAGCGAGCCATCGGGACGGAACTGTTTGAACATCAGGGCTTCGGTGATGCCCGACCAGTACATCGGGATCACATAGAAGATCACGCCGAGCGTCATCACCCAGAAGTGCCAGTTCGCGAGCTTCACGGAATAGAGTTTCGTCCGATAAATCCGCGGGAAAATATAATAGAGCATCGCGAACGTCAGTCCGCCGTTCCAGAGGAGCGCCGCAAGGTGCACGTGCCCGATCACGTAGTTCGTGTAATGCGTCAGCGCGTTGACGTTCTTGAACGACATCATCGGTCCTTCGAACGTCGCCATGCCATAGGCGGTAATGCCGACGACGAGGAACTTAAGAACGGGGTCGGTCCGGACCTTATCCCATGCGCCGCGGAGCGTCATCAGCCCGTTGATCATCCCGCCCCACGAGGGAGCAATGAGCATGATGCTGAAAACGGAACCTAACGATTGTGCCCAGTCCGGAAGCGCGGTGTAGAGTAAGTGATGGGGGCCGGCCCAGATATAGATGAAGATCAGGGCCCAAAAATGGACGATGGAAAGCCGGTACGAAAAGATCGGCCGGTTCGCCGCTTTGGGAATGAAATAATACATGATCCCCAAAAAAGGCGTCGTGAGGAAAAATGCGACGGCATTATGCCCGTACCACCATTGGACGAGCGCGTCCTGCACGCCGGCATACGCCGAGTAACTTTTCCAGAACGTGACCGGGAGTTCGAGCGAATTGACAATGTGAAGGATCGCCACCGTCAGGAACGTTGCCAGATAGAACCACACGGCCACATACATGTGCTTGTCCTTTCGGCGCAGGACCGTCCAGATCATATTCCATCCAAAAATCACCCACACGGCTGCGATCGCAATATCGATCGGCCATTCGAGTTCGGCGTATTCTTTACTCGAGGTAATTCCGAGCGGAAGGGTGATCGCGGCGCTGACGATAATGAGCTGCCAACCCCAGAAATGGAGTTTCGACAGCAGGTCGCTCGCCATGCGTGCTTTGCAGAGCCGCTGCAGGGAGTAATACACTCCCACAAAGATCGCATTGCCCGCAAAGGCGAAGACCACGGCGTTCGTGTGGAGCGGTCGTAAGCGCCCGTACGAAAGGAAATTAATTCCACCGAGGAAATTCGGCAGGTAGAGTTTGATCGCGATAATAATGCCGACCAGCATACCGACGACGCCCCAGGCCGCCGTCGCCATGGCGAAGAGCCGGACAATATTATTGTCGTACGACACGGTCTCTACCGTGGGAAGCGTTCCTCCTGCCGCAACGGGCGGCGCTTTACCGCTCGCGGGAGGAGCGAGCGTCCGTGTGCCATCGATCGTTTCAAGTGCCATGATTCAAGTTGGATTGAGTATCGGGTTGTTCGTCTTCGAATAAAACTCGTAGTGCGGGGGTGTGCACGTCGTCATACTGGCCGGTCGCCGTAGCCCACAAGAATGCAATAAGGAACGCCGCCGCGGCGATCACGCTCGAAAGGATAAGGAGCAGGACGATATTCATACGACCGTTCGAAGAAATGTTCGCGCTCCGGTAACGCTGATCGCAAGGACCGTCAGCGAACTCACCGGCATCAGGATCGCAGCGGCCATCGGAGAAAGCTTCCCGGCCATCGCGAGCGAGATCCCGACCGCATTATAAAGAATGGAAAAAATAAAGTTCACTTCGATGACGTGCTTCATCGTGCGAGCGTACGTAAGAAGTCCCGCCAGCCGCGGGAGCGATGGCGCCCGCATAATGACGTCGCAGGCCGGCACCAGCGTCCCGGTATCGTCCGTGACGGCGATCGCGGCAGCGGCTTCCTTCATTGCGCCGGCATCGTTCAGGCCGTCGCCGACCATCAGGACGGAGCGGCCGCGCTGTTGTTCGTGCCGAACACGCTCCAATTTTTCTTCGGGGCGGCATTCGAACGCCATATTCTCATCCCCGAACAGCGGCACAAAAAGTGCGCGATCGCGGTCCGAATCGCCGGAAAGCAATTGGACCGGGATTTTTTTTCTGAGCGATTCGATCAACGCGCGAATCCCGGGGCGCAGCGTGGTCGTCAACCGAAATACTCCCGCAAACTCCCCATCGATCGCAACCGCGGTCGATCCGGCCGGAATATCCAGATCGATCGTGCGGCAGCGCGAACGAATAAAATCCTGGGAACCGATCGCTACGCGGTGTCCGCGCGAGGTCCCCACAATGCCCTTCCCTATTTCTTCTTCGAGGAAGGATACTTCGCCATCGCCGGTCCGGATGCCATCCCGAATCGCACCCATCGCGATCGTTCGGCTTACGGGGTGCGTACTATGCGAAGCAATGGACGAAATAGCGTCCCATGCGTCCGCCGCGAGCCTGGGTCCCACGAATTCCAATTGTGGTTCCGGCGCGGTCAGCGTTCCTGTTTTATCGAAGACGACTTCATCGATGGCTTCGAGCTCCAGCAGCACACCGGTGTTCTTGAGATAAATTCCAAGCGTTCCCAATCGGCCCATCGCGCTTCCCAGTGTGATCGGCGCCGCCAGCGTAAGGGCGCACGGGCATGCGACAATGAGGACGGCCGTGAAAATATTGAATGCCGTCGCCCAGTCGGGTAGCCAGAGCGCCGCGCCCGCACACGCGACGGCCATGGCAACGACGGTAAACCATTGCCCGAATGCGTCCTGCAATTTTAAATATCGATGCCCGCGGTCGTCGGGGCTTCGAACCTCATCGGCGTGGGAACTTCGGTCCCACATCGCCGCCAGGGCACTGTGGGAGACCGCCCGGACCGCGATCGCGTCGAGCGCGCGTCCGATGACGCGGCCGCCGGCATAGACCGTCTCCCCTTTCGTGCATTCAACCGGTACGGATTCGCCGGTCACGAAGCTATAATCGATATAGCCGGACTCGGACTCGAGTACGCTGTCGCACGGGATCACTTCGCCGTTGCGGACCGATAACAGGCTGCCGATCTCGATCCGCTCGATGGGAACGGTAGTAAATCCTTCCGCGGTCCGAAGACGGACCGAAAGCGGAAAGAACGAACGGTACGTACGGTCGAACGAGAGCGCATCGAACGCCTTCTGCTGGAACAAGCGGCCAATGAGCAGGAAAAAGACGAGCCCGTTGAACGAATCGAGAAAACCTTCCCCGTGACCCGTTGCGATATCGACTACGCTCCGGGCAAACAGCACGGCAATGCCGAGCGCGACGGGCACATCCAAATTGATCTTCTTTCCGCGGAGCGCGGCCCGCGCCCCCTGGAACCAGGGAAACGCGCAATAAAAAAACACCGGGATCGAAAGCACGACCGAAAGGAAACGAAACGCGATCAGGAGCGGCCGCTCCACGCCCCCGCTCCCGGCAAAATACTGCGCCAGGTACATCATCATCGTATTGCCGGCCGCGAACCCGGCAATGCCGATCCGAGCGTACAAATTTCGGCTGGAACGATACTCCGGACGGACTTCGCCTTCGAGCCGAAGGAGCGGCGCGTACCCGATGGACGCCATGCACTCCGCAATTTCGCGCAGCGAGGTCCGGCGGGGATCGAAATCGATCGTTACGCGCTTGCGCAGGATGTCCACCGTCGAAGCGAGCACGCCGGGCTCCAGCCGGTCGAACCGCTCGAGCAGCCAGACACAGGAGGCACAATGGATCGACGGGACGGTCCAGACCACCCGGTCGAAATGCGCGCTCGCGAACGTCAGAACTTTTTTAGAAACGGCCGGATCGTCGAGGACCGCATATTCGTCCTGGTGCTCGGAGCGGCGTTTCATCGTGACGCCGGCGTTTTTGTCGTATCGGTAATATTCGCACAGGTCGTGCTGCGACAAAATTTCGTACACCGTCTTACAGCCCGAACAGCAAAACGCGCGGCCATCGTCAAAGACCGGAGCCGGTCCTATCGCATCGCCACAATGCTCGCAGACCGCGGGCACAGACGGTGCGAGATCGGACGTGATCGACGATGGTTGCATGGCAAAGCGTGGAACGAATGCAGCGCGTAGCCGCCAACTATGTTTCGGGCGCCCTTCTCGTTCGAAGTTCGAAGAACGCCCGCTTTGATATCGCTATTGTTTATAGGTCTTGCTCAGGGAGCGGACGAACGAGATCACGTTCCTGATCGTATCGTCTGCGAGCTGCGGCTGTGCCGGCATCCCGGGATAACCGAACTGCGCGCCGCCGTTCTTGACGACCTGGTAGAGATGGTCGTTCGTGAGCTTGTCCATATACGCCCCGTTGGTATGATCGCGCGGCTTTGGGTTGAGCGCAACGGCCGCGGGGCCATCGCCTTTTCCGCCTTCGCCATGGCACGGCGCGCAGGTCATATGATAGGTCGCATGCCCGAGCTCGACATGCTGCGGCGACATGTCCAGCGTTATTGCGGGCGTAGCGGCCGGCGCGGCAGCGGTGTTCGCAGCCGGAGTTGCGGTCGATGCCGCCGGCTGTTCTTCATTGAGCTTTTCATTCGATCCTCCGCCACAGGAAGCAAGCGTGAATGCGGTAAGTAGTGCAAGGAAGCAAATGGGTAGTTTCATAGATACAGTCATCAAGTGCGTGATAGAAAAATGCGTTAAGAACGTATTGTAAGAACTTGTTTATTATTTGGAAAAAGAAGCCGGGGTTTGATTGTCCATGTACTGGTCCGTGTTCTGCAGTGCCCAGACGTAATTGGCAAGGTGCCAGCGGTCCGTATCGCTCAGGCTCTGCGCGAAAGAGGGCATCGGCGTTCCATTCAGGCCGGTCGAAAAAATGCGAAAGACATCGACGGCGCTCCGCGCGAATTTATAGTCCGAAGGGTTCGTCAGGTCGGTCGGGCGAATGCGATTATGGAAATCGTCCGTCAGCGTTTCCGCCGCGGGCCCGTTTCCTTCCCCGTTCACTCCGTGGCAATTGGCGCATTGCATTTGCAGATACAAGGCGCGCCCTCGCGCAAAGCTTTCGGGGCTCGGCAGCACTTCGATCCCAACGTTGAGCACGTCGAGCGGGAACTCGGTCGAATCCGCAAAACGCGGCGAAAAGGTCTTGATATATTGCACGATGTCCCAACGGTCCTCCGGCCTCATTTGCGCGAACGACGGCATGGGCGTGTCGTGTAAGCCGGTCGTGATCGTGTGATACAGGTCGTAATCGGTCGGGAGCTCTCCGCTGGCGGTGGAACGATTAAGATAAATTCCCCGCGTGAAGTCGCGCGGTTTCATTTGCAGGTTCGAGGCGATGGGGCCGTCCCCGCGCCCGTCCGTCCCATGGCACGGCGCGCAGGCGACCGTGAACATCCGTTTGCCCCGCTCGAGCGTCTCGGCGGTGGCCGGGGGCGTTTGAAGCGTCACCGCGTCCGCGGGGCCGCTCGTCGGGATCGAGTTCCCTAATCGTGGGACGCTCAGGCCCGCAATGCCGATCGCGGCGGTCAAGGTTAATGCTTGCAGTGTCATGTCGTTTTCTTAAAATCCGAATCGCAGCCCGAGCCCGGCGGACGTCGTCGTAACGTCCGCGGTCTCTGGAATTTTATCTTTCGTGATCGTATAGACCGCGGTCACAAATACGTTCGGCAACAGATGATACTGCAGGCCGAGATCGACCTGGTTCTGCTGCTCGTTCGTTTCCTTCACCGTCAGGAAATCGTACCGGCCATACACATAGAGTTTCTCCGGGAGCACGATCACATTCACGCCGCCGAACCCACCGGTCATTCGATACCCGGTTCCGACGGTATCGACGTTGTCGTCGGTCCCGGTCATATACTGTCCAAAGAAATCGAGCCGTCGCGTCCAGGGATCGTATAGTTCCAGGCTCACACCGGCGCGCGTGTTATGATTGGTCCATGGTGCGATCCCTCCCGTATCGGCGATCGATTGGGTCCCGCCGTAATAAAACCCGCCGAAGCGAAGCGGCGCCTGGTCGAGATATACCGTTTGGTCGAGCGCAAAAAAGTACGCTTTGGCCGTCGTAAGGTCGATATCGCTGTTGTTCCCGCCCGTCATGCCGGCTTCCCATCGAAGCCCGTTGGAAATGTCTGGAATGATTCCGAAAGCGGACACGCCAAAGGTCGGATCGGAAAAAATAAGCGTGTTCGCCGGCGCAAGGTTGCTTTTTCCGGCAAAGGGATCGTAGCCATAGACGAGCGGGCCCGTATTCGGGTTCGAGAGCATCACGTTCTCCATGAAAGGGACCAGGAACCGAAATTTCCCAAGCCGAAAATTGAGGCTCCCCGTCCCGTCGTTGAGCGCATCGGAGTAAATGAGGTTTGCCGTTTCCACATCGATGCTCGTCGAACCGCCGGAAATAGCGATCGGGACGGCCGTGAAGTACGAAAAATGCGACCCGAGCGAGGCAGAACTAAAAAGTCCCACTTCGATGCCGGAGAACGTAAGCGAATTCAGGAGCGAAGTATTCTGCAGGTTGTCCCACTGGGTTTGCCGCAGGAGCATCGGCTGCGCCACCGCGCCGAAGGCGAAGCTCGGCTGGTCCCAGAGCGAGACCTTTTCGTTCGTTCCCGGGAGCTGGTAACCGTTTGCCTGGAACCGCCGGCCAAAATCGTTCAGGAGCGGCGGCGTCGTATGACACGTAAAACACGTCGTGTGATACTTATGCGCAAAGAGCGGAATCGCGTTGGCGCGCGGAACGAAAACCAGTCCCGCGATCGCGGCGACCGAATAGGCGAGCAGGTATTTCATTGGAGTTGGAAGTCTGCGGTCGCAACGCCATTGCCAACGGTCACCTGGCGTTGTTCGACTACGGCACCGGAAAATTCTGGACGCCCGCCTTCGTTGCCGGCCGGCTTCCAGCCTTCATGCCACAGCACGAGATTATAGGTCCCCGGAGGAAGCCCGTCGATCGAATACGATCCATCGGCGTGAGTGACCGCGACATAGGGATTGTCGGTCACCCAGATCCAGGACGACATCCAATAATGGACGTCGCACTCGACATTCACCATGCCGGCTTTTTTAAGGGCCTGTTGCGATTTTTGTCCCTGGCTCGGCTGTGCAAAATTGAAGAGCGTCGAGCGGTCCGAACCGCTGACATAATATCCATGTACATTATGCAGGCCGGGATCGTCGTTCTCGAACGTCACGGAAGTTCCCCTCGTGGCGACCGCCAGGTGCGGCGTATATCCACAACCGCTTTGTTTGATCGTGAGCGGCGGAAAATTCGGTTTCCCCGCGGGCGGGTTCGAGATATAAAGGAGTGTGTATTCGACCCCGCCATTTTTGCCGACGATGAGGTGGTCGTACGAGTGCGAACTACCGCACATTTCGAAGCCGGTCGTCTTCGCGGTCGCAAGATGAGGAGCCGATCCGGTAAAGGTTACCCTTCCACTAATGGAAGCTCCGGCCGGGACCGTGCTCGAGGTCTCTTTTGGGACGAACAGGAAGCCAAAACTCGTCGCAATCACAATAATAACTGCGAATGCAAAATCACCGCTCGTAAAAAGCGAAGGTTTCGTCGAATCCTTAAACGATTTCATTTTGTACAGGAAATTAGAAGTGTAAAAAAAACTAACTTAGAATGTTCTCTCAGATTATGCCACGTCAAGAAATCTTCCGAATTGCACAATCTGATTGAATTTGCCCGCTTTTCTATCAAGGGTCGCCGTAAACTTTTTTTCGGCGCTGTAAGATTTCTTTCCTTTTTTGAGGACTTGATTCGCCCTGCCTAGCGCTTTACTGCAAGTTCGCAGTGTATGATAATAAGTTTTGTCCTTCCCGCGAAGCACGCACGATCGCTCATGCGCCGGGAATCCAGGCCCGGCGGAGACGAACAATTAAGTTTGGATCGCAGCAAGCGCGGAGCGATTACTCCACCATGCGCTATAATTCCTCGAACCTGGATTCCCGCATCCGCGGGAATGACATTGTATAGCTGGCGCTTTGCATTGTCAGGATGTTAGCTCCTCACAAATTCCGCGAGTAAGGTATAATCGCCGGCATCGGCGGCGTGGAGTGCCGCGATATAGCGGTTGCGTGTTTCGCTCATTTCCGCGATCGATCCGCTTCCCCAGGTGAAGGGTTCTTCGCCATGTTGCAGGAGCAGGAGATCGGTCAGCTCGCGCGCATGGCGTCCGTTGCCATTATTGAAATAGTGTATCGTAACGATCCGGTGATGGAATTCCGCGCCGAGCCGGTCCCACTCCTTATGCGTGCTCGGCGGAGCGTAGTCGAGGCGGTAGCGGAAATCGGCAAGCGCCGTTTCGATCTCGACCGGAATCGAATAGAAGTGCGAGAACTTTTCGTTTTGAAGTTCCTTTTGCCTGCGCTTCCCGGCCCACTTCCAGACGTCGCCAAACATTCGCTGGTGAAGACGCTCGAGGAATGCAACCGTTAAAAGGTTACCATGCCTTCGGCCTCTCGACCACATTCGAGAGCGGACAATATTCTCATATTCCACTTCGTTCAGTTCCCGCTGCGTGGTGATGTTCGATGGAATGAGGTCCTTCTCCTCATTGGGATCGATCGGCGTAGCACCCTCGGGATAACGGAACTTCATTTCACCATCTCCAGCGGAACTTCATTTCACCATCTCCAGCGGGACTTCATTTTACCCATCTCCAGAGAAGCCGAGGGTTCTTTTCGAGTTCCAGGATCAGTTCCTCTCGCGTGGTCTCCATCGGGGCTTTTCGAACGGTCTGGTCTTCCAGTTCCATCGTTTGGGCCGCCCCGCTCAGGATGGTATCCGCCGCTTGCTCCGCGGCGGTCCGGATCGTCTCCTGGAGCGGGCGTTTGGGAACGATCGCATAGAGGAGCACACAATCGAGGGATTCGGCTGCGCTTCGAAGCGATGCCAGGGTAATGCTTTGATTCGCTTCCCGTTTTTCGATCTGTTGGATCGCCTGCGGCGAGGTCCCCACTCGCTCGGCCAATGTTCGCAGCGGCATTCCCAGCGATTCGCGAATGGCCCGCAGCCATCCCTTCGAGGGTGCTTCGAACGCCGGATAAGCGTAGGCTTCGCGAAAGATCTCATCCAATTGCTTCCTTTGCGTCTTCTTCACACAAATTCAACTCATATATTGATATTATGGTTCATTTTATCAATCTATTGATTGATGTAATTGTTTATGTTTTCAAGTTATATCTTTAAATACGCTATTCCTCACGACAATTTAAATCAGTACATATAGAAATCGCAACTCTTTATCAATTTTCGGAAACTTTTTTGATATATTTATGGTTGAAAATTTCGGATTTTTATATATTTCTTACAGAAAATATAAATTTCATGAAAAAATAGATCGAGTTCATGAAAATTTTCCCCCGTCCAAAACAGATCTAGCGGTTGCTTAAAGAAAGAATGGCGAAATTGAGTTGTTTTCGCAAACTCCCTTCCCTGACCCCTCCCCCAAGCGCGAAATGGACGAATGTATTACCTGCCGGAGGCGGCGGAGTGAAGAACGCCGATCGGTTCGAACTGCGCGGTGAAATGGCGAAGGACCGGCGCTTCATACGCGATCGAAAGGCCGCTGAGCATGGCGCGGTCGTTATAGACTTCGGTGACTGCTTCGGCAATATAGTCGATATGGCTTTGAGTATAAACCCGGCGCGGGATGGCGAGCCGAACAAGTTCCATCGACGCCGGCACCAGGCGCCCGGCGGCATCGTACTTACCGAACATGACGCTGCCGATCTCGACGGTCCGAATTCCGGCATGAAGATAGAGCGCACAGACGATGGCCTGGCCCGGGTATTCTTCGGGCGGGATGTGCGGCACAAAGCGTTTGGCGTCAAGATAGACCGCATGGCCGCCGGTGGGCCGCACAATGGGAACTCCGCCGAGTTCGAGCGCGTCGCCCAGATACTGGACGGAACGGAGCCGGTACGCAAGGTACGATTCGTCGAGCACTTCTTCGAGGCCGCGGGCGATGGCTTCGAGGTCCCGGCGGGCAAGGCCGCCATAGGTCGTGAAGCCTTCGGTAACGATCAGGACGTTGCGGGCCTGCATGGCGAGCGTATCGTCGTTCATCGCAAGCCATCCGCCGGTGTTGACGAGCCCGTCTTTTTTGGCGCTCATCGTGCAGCCGTCGGCATAGGAGAACATCTCCTGCACGATGGACTTGACGGGAACCGATTCGTATCCGGGTTCCCGAAGCTTGATGAACATGGCGTTCTCGGCGAACCGGCAGGCGTCGAGAAAGAACGGAATCCCATAGGCATGCGCGATCTCGCTCACGGCACGAATGTTCGCCATCGAGACCGGCTGTCCGCCGCCGGTATTGTTGGTGACGGTGAGCATAATGACCGGGATGCGTCCCGGGCCTTCCCCAAGAATAAGTTCCTCGAGGAGTTCCGTGTCCATGTTCCCTTTGAAATCGGCAACCATTTCGGGGACGAGCCCCAGGGCATTCGGCAGGTCGATCGCCTGGGCGCCGGAGACCTCGATGTTCGCCCTCGTCGTATCGAAGTGGGTGTTATTCGGAATGATCCTTCCCGGACCGCCGACCAGGCTAAAGAGGATCTTTTCGGCCGCGCGTCCCTGGTGCGTGGGAATGATATGTTTGAAGCCCGTAATATCCCGAACGACTTCTTCGAAGCGATAGTAGCTTCGGGAACCGGCGTAGGCCTCGTCCCCGTCCATGAGCGCGGACCATTGCTTGGCGCTCATGGCGGTGGTGCCGCTATCGGTCAGAAGGTCGATGAGGACGTCATCGGAATGGAGCAAAAAGGGATTGTAGGATGCCGCTTCGAGCAAACGTTCCCGCTCGGAGCGTGTGGTAAAGCGGAGCTGCTCCACCATTTTGATCTTGAAGGGCTCGATGATCGTCTTCATGATAGGGAGAGTTCGGAAAATGGATGGGCGCGGACGCCCGGATTAATGCGCGACCCGGGGTTTTCCCCAGATGGTCCGCCCAAAGAGTGGCGCGAAGAGGCAAAAGTTCACCCATCCGGCGACCAGTGGAACGAGTCCAATAATTCCCACAAAGAAGCCGGCATCCCCGAACAAGCCGAGCCCGATCAGGACCAGGCCGAGCACGATCCGCACGGTGCGCCCAACGGCACTGCGCATAAAGTCAACAAAATGGTCCATGATCGTTTAATTCAATATGTGATGAATGTCCGATCGAGCACGCTGGACGGCTCCATCGTGGGAATCTTTCAAAACGGCTTCCCAAGCGATCTCGCAGCCGCTCCGGCGGAGCATGGCGCTCACGCTGCAATAGGTCGTCTCGGAAAGTTCGAGCGCATGGGTGAGTTCTTCCATGGTGACGTCGGGGCTCACCAATTCGATTTGCATCGCGATCTTCGTAAAGACGCGGGGATGCGTTGCAGCCCGCTCGCCGGTGAGATGGACCGAAAAATCGGTGATCGTTTTTCGCCGCTTCCGAAGGATCGGAATGACGTCCATCGCCATACAGGCCGCAACGGCTTCGAGCACGGTCTCCATCGGGCTGGCAGCGGTATCGGACCCGCCGCCTTTCACGCTGGTGTCGAACGCGGTCTCCTGCCCTTTTTCGTTGGTGCCAATGAGGCGGAGGGCGCGTTCAAGATGGAGCGATACTTTCGTTCCATGGTCGGTTACGGTAAAACCATTTGTTTCCATACGCTTACTTTAAGCTTACCAGGTACGCGACCAATTGCTGGAACTGATCGTCGGGAAGTTCGACGGGGTCCATATCGGCATCGCGCGCTTTTTTCGTGGGGTTCAGCAATCTCGATTTCAGGGTGTCCAATGGAAATTTTGTTCCAACGCCGATGAGTTTTGGCGCTTTATCGGTCCCGTCCGCATTTTCGCCATGGCACTGGTCGCAGGAATTGTCGAGGAATAATTTCCTTCCCGCCGCCGCTTCGGGACTCAACTGCTGCGCCGCTGCGGCCGGAGCGCCGATCACGACCGGTTCGAACGGAGCCGCCATGAAGGCGGTGGCGATCGAGTCCTGCCGCGACAGTTGCGTGGCCACGGAGGGATCGCTCCCATCTTCGTGCCCGCTTTGCCAGCCCAGGAACAGCAGCGCACATAACACGATCGCAAACGAAAAGGACGCCACGGGCCGTTTCCACGGCCGCCGCTCGCGGCGGCGGTCGAGGAACGGTAAGAGAACGAGAGCCAGTGCAATGATCCCTGGAATCACGACAATGCCGACCACGGCAAGGCCGCCGTTCCAGTATTTCAACCATTGAAAGATCGGAAGATAATACCATTCGGGGCGTGGAAGGAACGAAGTGTCTGCCGGATTCGCCTTCGGGCCGAGCCCGACCGGAGCTAAATAGGCAAGGAGCCCTAAGGTACCAACGAGAACCGTGGCAAAGACGATGTCCATCAGGACCTGCTTCGGATAAAATTGTTCCGTCCTTTGGGTCGGCACGACCGGATCTTCGTCGATCGGTCCGGCACTCCCGGCTTTGCGGAACAAAAAGACATGCAGGCCGACACATGCGAAGATACCCGCCGGGATCAGAAAGACATGGGCTACGAAAAATCGGGAAAGCGTCAGGGTTCCCATTTCGGTACCGCCCCGCATCAGTTCCTTCAGCCAGTTGCCGATCAATGGAACTTCGCCGGCAATATTCGTTCCGACCGCCGTGGCAAAATAGGCCTTTTGGTCCCACGGCAGCAGGTATCCGGTAAATGCCATACCGACCACGAGCGCAAAGAGCAGCAGCCCCGAGAGCCACAAGAGTTCCCTTCGCCCTTTATAGGAACCGAAAAAGTAGGTCTGGGCCAGATGGACGACGAGCGTAACGACCATGGCACTCGATCCATACGAATGCAGGCTGCGCAAAAAGGCGCCGGCCGTTACGGATTTCGTGATGTACTCGATCGTCGTGTGGGCATGGTCGGCACTCGCGACATAGTACATCGCGAGGAACACACCGGTCACGATCTGAGAAACGAGGATATAGAGCAATCCGGAACCAAACACATAGGACCATCGAGCTCCGCCTGGGATCGGCTCATCGAGCGCCTCACTCGTGAGGTGGAACAGGCCGGTTCGAGCATCGAGCCAACGCAGGAATGGTATGTTTCGCATTCGTTCTCTCATGCCATCACCTCCTTGGTCTTGACGAGATTTCGGAAGGATTGATAGCGAACTTTGAGGTGGCCGTCCTCGACCTTCGACTCGAGCGTATCCATATCGCGCGGTGGGGGTCCCGAAACGAGCTTACCGACATTCGTGAACGTCCCGTTATGACACGGACATTTGAATTGATGGTTATTATCGTTCCACTTGACGGAGCATCCCAGGTGCGGACAGACGGCCGTAAACACTCCGAGCGTTCCGTCCGCGCCCTTGATCACATAGATCACTTTATCGGAGGTCACTTTGCGCCAGCCATCGATTTGGATGATTGAGATCGTCCGTTTCTGGGGAACTTCGGTTTCGGTAAAATCATCGACCGAGCCTAAGTCCGACCACTCCGTTTCGGTGGACGTCCGCGTGAGCGGGTCGAGCGCAAAGCGGACGAGAGGCACCGATAACGCGCCGGCCACGGAGACCGTCCCGATCCCAAGGAACCACGCGAGGAACCCTCGCCGGCCAAGTTCCGAAGCGCTCCCTCCTTCCGGCGAGGAGGAGGGAGCGTTGTGGAACGATTCGCTTACTTCTTCTTTAGACCTGCGAGCCATTTCGTTAGCGTGTTAAGATCGTCATCCGAACCTTCGAACTTCTTCATGTGCTTCTTGCCGTGCTGTTCGACTTCCTTATGCAGCCACTGCTTCATCCAGTCCTGCGTATGTCGATTGCCGACGTCGGAGAGGTCGGGCGGCGGATACTTCGCGCCGTCGGGCGGTGCGCTGGTATGCTGAATCCCCTGCGACTCGATCGAATGGCACTTGTTGCACTTGTTATCAAGGAAGATCGACTTGCCGGAGGTCCCATCGCTCTTCAGGGTGGCACCGGTAAAGAGACCGGTGACCACCAGCCCTAAGAACAGAATCTTTTTCATCGAATGTATTCCTTTCGGTCTTATTGGAACCAACTTACTTTTAGCGAGAACGCATTGTTCTTGGCCGTTCCCAGGAGATCGACGCCATTCGAAGCCGGGGTATCGGTATTCTTGACCGAATAGGAGCCGGTGACTGCAAATCCATCGCCGAAGTTGTAATCGCAATAGGCCGTGATGACCGTGATGTTATTATTTGTGTGCGAGTTATCGGGAGTCACGGCATCGTATCGTGCGCCCACGCCGACGAGATCGGTGATCGGATAATCGAGTTCGCCAAAGTACCCATGACTGCTGATATCCGGGCCGTACACAAAGGTTTTGAGCGCCCAACTATTGTCCTTGCCGCCTTCATAACCGGCAAGCAAGAGGGCCTTTACTACGGGAATCGGATAGCTGGCATAGATCGCATACCGCGTGAATTTATTTTGCCAGAAGAGCGAATCGACGTTCGAGGTATTGGCCGTTGTGTTTGTATTGATATCGGCCTGACCGATATAATACGCCGCCGAGATACCGCCGCCATCATCGGTCAGGATGTAGTTCGCCCAGAACATATAGTCGAACGAATTCGCCGAAGGTGCTTGGCCGGCGCCGGTTCCCATCGGTTTTCCAGCGAGAGCTGCGGACGGTTTGCCGCTCGCGTACGTATAGCCGCTCAGGGCTTCGGCATGGACCGTCGCCTGACCGAACACGTACCCTAAATCAATTCCCATATTCGATCCTGTAAGGCCGGTGTAAGCGGGCTTCGTTTTATCGCCCTGCTCATAAGAATAGAGGCTGATCGGATAGGCCGAATTCATCAGCGGGCTGCCGCTCCAACCGCGATCCGAACCGCCATACCCCTGGAGGGTATTGATGATACCGATGCGGCCGACAAACCAATTATTCTCATCTCCCGAATAATATCCAACGGACGCCGTTGAAACCGAAAGCGTACCGCTGGTACTGAAACCGAGTTCCGATTCCGAAGAAATGTTCGGCGTCAGAGCTCCGAAGAGCGCATAGATCGATCCACCCGTAAAAGCAATGTTGAAGTTATTGATCGACTGGGAACCGGGAGTTGCGGCGGTGGCCGAAGCCTGATTGATCGAAAAATTGATGCGCCCTGCGAAATAATCGCCGAGGTTCATCGTCGGTTTGGCTTTGCCGATTTCATCTGGCATCCGGTATCCTGCCGCGCGGAATTTCCAGCCGAATTCGTTCAGTTTTGGAACGACATCGTGGCAACTCCCACAGCCGAGGCCGTATTTGCGCGCGAAATTGGGCATCGCGCTCGCCGTGTGCACCAGCGGTGTACTTGCCATAGCGCAGGCAAGAAGCGCTGCTGCCAGGACCGATTTGAAGCTAAGAGAACGCATAGTCTTTTTTTGAATAAGTGATATCTAACCTCTGTCGATAGAGGACTAAGTTAAAATCCCTTACTCAATGCACATACCCGCGTTCAATTTTGGCTCAATCCGTTAAATTTGGCAATACTGATACATAAATTACGATACTCCTGTAAAAAATTCTTACGACAATTAATAAAATTTTATACTGCCCGTCAATTTTTTCCGGCGTAAAAGACTTACAATTGGTAAGAAAAGTAAAAAGCTGCGGGACTTTCCGACAACTTTTTTGATCATAGTTCGAAACTACTCGACCGTCACCGATTTAGCAAGATTACGCGGCTGATCGACGTTACAGCCCCGGGCCGTTGCAATGTAATAGCTCAAGAGTTGGAGGGGAATAACGGAAAGGATCGGAGTGAGCATCGAAAGTGTCGCCGGGATATAAATCACCTGTTCGGCCAATGCACCGATCTGCTCATCGCCCTCGGTTGCAATAGCGATCACATGGCCTTTGCGGGCGCGGACTTCCTGAATATTGGAGAGAACTTTTTCGTACACCTCATCCTGCGGCGCGACCACGACGACGGGCATATTTTCGTCAATGAGCGCAATCGGGCCATGCTTCATTTCTGCCGCCGGATAACCTTCGGCATGGATGTAGGAAATTTCCTTCAGTTTGAGTGCACCTTCAAGCGCAACCGGATAATTATAGCCACGACCTAAATAAAGGAAATTCGACGCATTCTTGAACGTATCGGAAAGCTCCCTGATCTGTCGCTCCGTGGACTCCAGGGTGCGCTGTACTTTCTCGGGGATCTCGAGGAGTTTCCTGATCATCGCTCGCCCATCGACCACCGAAAGATGCCGCATGCGTCCGAGCATGATCGTAAGCAGCGAAAGTACCGTTAGCTGAGAGGTAAACGCTTTCGTCGAGGCGACGCCGATCTCCGGGCCCGCATGAATATAGACGCCCCCATTAGACTCCCGCGCGATCGTCGAACCGACGACGTTTACGATTCCCAACGCGAGCGCACCTTTGCCCTTGCCCTCCCGCATCGCCGCCAGCGTATCGGCCGTTTCGCCCGACTGGCTGATGCCAAACATGACATCACCCTCTTCGATAATCGGATTTCTGTATCGAAACTCGCTCGCGTATTCCACTTCCACGGGAACCCGAGCGTATTGTTCGATCATGTACTTGCCGATGAGCGCCGCATGAAAGCTCGTTCCGCAGGCGGTCAGGATGAGCCGTTTGGCCTGACGAAGTTCGTCCAAATGGCTTTGGAGGCCACCCAAAACGATATTTCCCTCTTCTTCGACCACCCGGCCGCGCATGGCATCCGTGATCGTGCGCGGCTGCTCGTGGATCTCTTTAAGCATGAAGTGATCGTAGCCGCCTTTTTCGATGGCTTCGAGTTCCATCTCGATCACTTCGACGGGTTTCGTGATTTCGACATTCGAGATCGTACGCGTTTTAATTCCCGCACGCGTCACGGTGGCCATTTCATTATCGGCGAGATAGATCACCTGCCGCGTATGTGCAATGATGGCCGCGGCATCGCTGGCGATAAAGTTCTCGTTGTCGCTTCCCACGCCGAGCACGAGTGGAGAACCTTTTCGGGCGCACACGATCTCTTCCGGAGCATCCGCCGCGAGCACCGCAATGCCATAGGCGCCCACCACCTCGTTGAGCGCGAGCCGCACGGCCTCTGTCAGGCTGCGTCCATCGACATAAAATTCCCCGATGAGATGCGCCAGAACTTCGGTATCGGTCTCGCTTTTAAACGTGTGGCCGCGCGCGAGCAGACGGTCTTTGATATGGGAATAATTCTCGATGATGCCATTATGAATAATGGCGATCCGTCCGGACTCGTCCGTCTGCGGATGGCTGTTGACGTCGCTCGGGGCGCCGTGCGTCGCCCACCGCGTGTGTCCAATGCCGATCGTCGCATGGTGTGGATGGTCCGCGGCCATGGCTTCGAGGTCCGTGACCTTGCCTTTGCATTTTTCTACGACGAGCCGGCCCACGGCATGAATGCCGGAATGCCTTTGCCCGTTTTCCGCAATGGCAGGAAAGTCCTCGATGAGCGCAAGCCCCGCCGAATCGTATCCGCGATATTCGAGCCGTTTCAGTCCCGAAAGTAAGATCGGCGACGCTTCCCGATTACCAATATAACCGACAATTCCACACATTCCGAAGGATTAAAAAATGGTTGAATGGCTTGACGAAAAAAGCGAGCAATTGTTCCTCGTTGCTTCCTTATGTTTCCTTCGCGCCAACAAAACGGTCTTCCGCATTCTGAAACAAGACATTAAATGTTGTGAGACTTCCGTAGCACTTCGTGATATACCCCTGGAGTTCGATCTTCGCGCCGTCCTCGAGTGCACTGGAGTTGATCTTTTGCTCCATCACGCGGAGATTATTCCGGAGCGAAATGATCTTTTTGAAAAACACCTCCAGATCGACCTCTTTTGCCTGAAGCGATGGATCTTTTGGCTGTAATACCATCGTGCCATGATAGAATTTCGGCGCGATTGCAACGTCCGTTTCGGCTGTGGTCAGTTTCTGGTCGAGTGCTCTCGAAAATGCATCGTACGCGATGCGATATAACTGATCGATTTCCATACGTTATGCCAAAGTGAGCGTCGAAGTCAGTAATGAGCTGTGCCAGCTTTTTCCGGCTGGAAGTTCCCATTTCTCTTCCCGCAATGCGCTCAATGCCGTGATCGAATGGTCAAAGACCACCGTCTTTTCATCGATTTTCCCTTCGCGTGCAAGAGCTTTGAACCCCGCGCGATCCGTTACTCGAATCTCATCGCCGACGCGATAAAATACTTTCATGGCTCCGAAGAAATCGACTCCGAACTTCGCCGAAAGTCCTTTTATGGCGCGCGTCATGTCGTCGATCGAGCATCCGCTCGGAGCCGTGACTTCGGGATCCGCCATAACGATAAGGAACTGATCGTAGAGCAGTTCTCGGGATGCGCGAACCGGTGCGCCGTGCGCTTTCCAATCGGCAAGGTACTGATCGATGAGCAAAAGAAGTTCGTTCGATTCGATCGAAGAGAGCTTGCGCTCGGCAGGAAAGATCCAGATGCGAGCATTATCGGGGAGGGTTTGAGCGGAAGTCAGCATGACAATAATTCAAGAATGTGGCCTTAGAACACCCAGTCCAGGGATTATACTCCAGTGCACCCGGATTCCGTAATGATGTTTCATGGCATATACCAGCCTATTATGGGGCAGCCTGGAGCCCAGCCTATTATGGGGCAGCCTGGAGCGTAGAGGAACCCTGGGTTGTTGGAGTATCCAGAGATTACTATTTTCATTATGCCCAGCGAACAAAAATTCGAGCCAACCGATCGGCCAGTCTATTGCACATTTTGCGGGCGCGCCGCCGAGGAAGTCCAGACGCTCATCAGCGCGCCCTTTGCCAGCGCGTTCATCTGTGATATATGCACGGCAAACCATATCGACCTCCTCCGAGCGCACCTGCCCCAGTTTGCGAAAAAGAAAGCGACTCGGCGCTCCGGACTCACTACGTTTACGCCGCGCTCGATCGAACGAGCGCTTTCGGAACACGTCATCGAACAGGACCGCGCCAAAAAAATCCTTGCTGTTTCCGTTTACAATCATTACAAGCGGATCGATGCCGAAACCGTGATCGGTGTGGAAGGTTTCGAAGATACGGAGATCGAGAAATCGAATATTTTACTCCTTGGGCCTACGGGAACCGGAAAAACACTCCTTGCGCAAACGCTTGCCAAAATTTTGGACGTTCCTCTTGCCATCGCCGATGCGACAACCCTTACGGAAGCCGGTTACGTAGGCGACGACGTCGAATCGATCCTCAGTTCCCTTTTGCAGGCTGCCGATTTCGATGTGGCCCGCGCCGAGCGGGGAATCGTTTATTTAGACGAAGTCGATAAAATCTCACGCAAATCGGACTCTGCTTCGATCACACGCGATGTCTCCGGTGAAGGTGTGCAGCAAGGTTTGCTCAAACTCCTCGAGGGAACGATTGCCGGCGTGCCGCCCAAGGGAGGTAGAAAACACCCGGAACAGCCGCTGATTCATATTAACACGAAGCATATTTTGTTTATCGGCGGCGGCGCGTTCGACGGGCTCGACAAAATCATTCTGAAACGGCTGCATCAAAGCCCCATCGGCTTTGGCGCAAACATTCCATCCCGCGTGGACGAAAAAGCGGTCGATCTCTTTCAATACGTGGAACCGGAAGACCTGCTGAAGTACGGCTTCATCCCGGAACTCATCGGACGGTTCCCCGTCCTGGCGGCGCTTAACGGACTTTCGCGCGAGGCCCTGTTGCGCGTATTGACGGAGCCCAGGAACGCCCTTGTCAAGCAATTCCGCAAACTGTTCGCCATGGAGGGCGTGGAACTCGAATTCGAACGAGGTGCTCTCGAACTCATGATCGATAAAGCTATTGAGCGCGGTTCCGGAGCCCGATCGCTCCGGTCGCTGATGGAAGAAACGCTGATGGACGTGATGTTCCAACTGCCCGAAAATCAGCATGCCGAAAAAGTGATCATTACGCGCGATGCCGTTGCCGGCGGCGAACCCACGATCATTTTGAACGAGCGACTCGCGGCGTAAGTAAGATAGACGATAAAATGTTGAAGTAAGCTTGTGGGTTATCGTCGGTTTCGCATTTTAATTGTATGCAGCAACGAGCAGGTGGATACAATATTATTTTTGGAAATATGCTTGTTGTTCCGCAGGTTACTTAAGGCAAAATAACGATTGGAAACTCTTCACGCTTTCCGGTTCCCTCGCGCTGGCGAATGGAATGTGAGACAAAAAGCCGTATTTGCCATTGTTTTGATTGCTGGTTGCATTGCTGCGACGCTGTGGGGCATGCGAATGTCGTTCCCATTCGACGACGCGTATATTACGTTCCGATACGCCGAGAATCTCGCGCAGGGCTGGGGCATCGTGTGGAACATACATGGACCGCCGACGGAAGGGTACACGAACTTCCTTCTCGTCGTCGTCCTGGCACCGTTCGCCTGGCTGGGTTCCGACCTTATGGCCGTCACACAGGTCATTGGCATTGCTTCGACCGTGCTTACCGCGCTCCTGCTCTTTAAATTAGTTCTCCGGTTTTCCTCGAACCAGACGAGTTCAATCCTCGCCGCTCTGCTTTACCTTTTTCATCCTCTCACCTGGGCGAACGCATTGAATGGCCTCGAGACGTCTCTTTTCATTTGTCTTGTCACGGCGGGATTTTATTTCGCCTATGAAAAACGCTGGCCGCTTGCGTGGGGCTTTCTTACACTTTCCTGTCTTGCGCGGCCCGATGGCGCGCTGGCCGGAGCGGTCCTTCTGTTTGCGGTATGCTTTTGGGATCCGGCCGAGCGAACGTCGGCTTTGCGGACCGCCATACCCTTTTTTTTCCTTCCCATGGCTGCCTATGTCCTATTTAAATTTTTTTATTTTGGAAGTCTTCTTCCAAATTCGTTTTATGTAAAAACGGGAGCACCGACGGCACACGGCCTTCAGAATTTCAAGGGCGTCCTTCGCACTAATGTTCTTTTATTGCTTGCCGCGGCGTATGCGATGTATCGCCTTCGGGACCGCTGGAAGGAATGGTTACCGCTGGCATTATGGTCGGGGGGCCTATTGCTGTTTTATCTTTGGCCCGATCCCTTACAAGGGTTTTATCAGCGCTTCAATTGGCCGGCCATCCCGATGCTCATCGCACTGGTTGCACTGGGGTTTTCAAAGTGGAATTTCCGTTCTGTGGCGGTTGCGATCGCCATCGTTGCCTCTGTAATCGTGTTTCATTTCGGTCCGCTTCGCCGCGATATGGCGCTGGCTACGCTTGACGAAGCGCGAACGATCTATCGCGAACTGGGAACCGCTCTCCGTCAGATGCCCCATCGCAGCGCGATCACATTTGCATATCAGGACGCCGGGGCCGTCCCCTATTTTTCCCAGATGGCCCATATCGATCTTGTCGGGCTTAACACGACCGCTATCGCACGCGCCGAATCGGATGAGGCCGCTTACCGCGCGCTCGAAATCGCTAAGCCGGAATTGATTTTGATCCCGGCGTTTAACGATAGGACCCTGTGCTGGACCGTTTTCCACGATGGACACGGTAAATCGGGCTCCCTCATTCCGCGACTCATTCGGGAGCCTTTTTTTGCGCGCTATCGATGTGTAGGAAAAATAGCATATCTGGGATATGATATTCTGTGCTACGCACTGCCAGATTACACCGCAGAACTCGATCGCGCATTATCGAGCTATACCTGGTTTACCCCGGGGCCGATCCCGTGTTTGGAGTGAAAACGGAATTCTCGAAACCCAATCGTGCCCTTCCCCGTTAACACGCCTCGCCCGAACGGATATACTGTAAAAGTATGCGTTCTGGCCTATTGCCTCGTGGCCTAATGGTATGGCGGCTGACTCTGGATCAGTAGGTTCCAGGTTCGAGTCCTGGCGAGGCAGCGTCGACCCACCCTAAGTCATTGAGTCTCAAAGACTTAATGACTTTTTTATTTAAAATATTGTATTGGTTGGGGACACTTTGGGGACAAATTAACACCGAATTTCGAGTTATGAGTCTTAACCGGCTCAATTGTAGAACCCGGTCGTGCATTCATATCTGCGGTTGCATTTAAGGTCGTTGATTACGGTTTCAACTGTATTGGCTCGATGGGAACGGAATATGTCATGCGGCATCATCGAAGTGCAAATTCTGATTCCACGTAATAGGCAAAAGCACGCTTCCTACCACTTTTTATAGCTAAACGGCGACAGCCGTCCAGGCAAAACAAATTCGTAAACGCTTCGACGCTGTTTTATTGACAGCACTGATTTAGGTTGCATCTGGGGTATCCAGGGGCCAAAACAGCACTTTAGTGTGTTTAGCTATGAAAAATTCAATAAGAGTGTTGTTGTAGCGATCGACAGGAATGATCGTCCAAAGTGTTATATTCCGTGATAATTGATATCTCTGCTTTTTATTTCAAAACAAAAGAACATGTTAGTACTTCTATCCTCCGCCGTGCAACGTAAATATCGTGACGATATTTTGAGAGTGCTCGCAATGCCGCTCGGCTCCATTCAGCAATTCAGATACCGAAAAGATTACGTGGAGCAGGGTATTCTGAATCGTCAACTTAACGGGACGGACTGCCTCGTGTGTTACACTATTACAGAACCAGACGGACGCAGACGAATGATTCCCGTCCGAAAGGGCATTATCAGGTCATTCCTTCAGCCAGGGAGCACAGTAAGCATCCGTTTCCAGGTAGGTGAATTTGTGTCGGCACCCGACATTAAAACACTTAATGAATACCTTAACAACATTCCTAAGAATTATTTTTTATATGAAGGGCAGCAACCCTTGTCAGGAATTCGATTCGACTTGGACCTATTAACGTTTGAAGAAAACGCAAGGATACTTAGCCAAGAGGAAGCATTTAAACAAACAATTTTTTGGACGACGCTTGATTTGGTCACGAATGCATCGACGTCGGTGGGTCAACTCACTTCTGATCTTAAAGTTAATATTCCGAAAGAGATCTTATCCGGAAAAGAATTTACACTGCGGGTATATCATTATCGGCCCAGAGGGGTCTTCTCATCCGGGAAGCTCGAACTCGTTCTCGGGCCGGAGCTCACATGTATTGATCCTCCATCGCATCCAATTGACTCCAGCTACGACTTAATTCAGTGGCGCGTCCAAACGTCTGAAAATTTTGGTGCCAACAAGGACACATGGATAAATATTAAACAAGAAAATCTCGACTGTACATTTAACATACGGATAGGCAGTAATATTTTGGCTACGATCTTTCGAAGTGTAACAATCGGAACTTTGATAGCAGCGCCATCTATCGCAGGTGATTCAGTTGGCGGCGGTAACACTTCCTGCACTGCTATTGCATTAAAACTGATTTTCGGATGGATCGCTGGATTTGTTCTGCTAAAAAAGGTTCCGCATTTATGACACATTGGATAATATCGAGCACATTTTTATGCCGTTGAATCCTGCGCAGCCAATCGATTCTTCATCTCTTGGATCGTTATTACCTTGCGCTGATGAATTCTGCTGCGATGAAACAGTGTTATAAGCGGCATAGTCATGCGAGCCACATAATGCTCTCGAGTTTCTACAAGTGAGTAATCGGCCGGCAATCGCGAATTGTACCGTTCGAGTAGACTTTCAATAAGTGAATATGGCCATGATGAGTCAATTGGCAAACACAGTTCCTTCCCAACTGCCAACAATTCGAGTTTTCCTCTGTTAACCAATTCGTATTCGGAGTATTCGATTTCGATTTCTATCGACTCATTATCGTTGATATCTATCCATGTACAACAAATCGATTGGATCTGGCAATCGTCAATCATGACTCCATTTGGACCCGTCAGCGCGTCGATCATTGGCTTCAAAGTATTATCTACGTCAGGACTTGAATCCGATTCATATCGCTTGCGCTCGGAAACTAACCAAGTTATCCGGACCTGGAGTTCGCCCGTAAGAATAAATGGGAATGATATTGTTTGTCGTTTAACTTCGTCCTGAAATCGCTCGCGGTGAGCCTTTTTCGCCTGACGCGATACCGGCCCGCAGGGGATGTTCAGATGGAGCGTTTTGTACATCTGTTCTAATCCACTATGGAAATACA
>Ga0070741_10004417_pt1 | contig 32881 bp, 16 predicted proteins | sample Coa_R1_4_FD_66440 | JGI IMG/M metagenome (GOLD analysis project Ga0070741, IMG submission 66440) | Surface soil microbial communities from Centralia Pennsylvania, which are recovering from an underground coalmine fire - Coalmine... | ecosystem: Environmental > Terrestrial > Soil > Unclassified ... | reverse complement strand
ACTGGGCGACCGGACACTGTTCGCGCGGCAGGCGGCCAACCTCTGCTGGCTCAAGGCCCGGCTCCAGCAACGGCTCGTCCACCTGAGCGGTCAGGATCGCGATCCGGTCCAGCCGATTGACACCGTCCCACTGCCCTGCTGCACTGACACCCGCGCCGGGCGTGATCAATGTTTTGCCGGGGCCGCCGACTTCGGTCACTGCGCGGCGAAGAGACTCGACTACTACGGCTTCAAACTCGGCCTGCGGGTAAGCCGCTGCGGGATGATCACAGCGGCACCGCTGCTGGCGGCCCGCCCGCACGATGTCAATCATACGGGCGCGCTGATTGAGGGCAGAGAGCGGTCTGGTGCCCGCCGACAAAGGCTTCCCCGATGCCTTCCGGCAGTCCTTGTATGAGCAGCGCCGGGGCGCCCGACTGATCGTCCCGAGGCGGAGAAAGATGGCTGCCCCACCGGCCTCAGGCCCGGCGCGCGCCGGCGGGCGGTGGCGCCGGATCGTGGAAACAGTCGGCTCACAATTGACCGAACGCTTCGGGATCGCGCGCATCCGGGTGCGCGATTTGTGGCACTACCAGCACCGGCTGATCCGCAAGATTCTGGCCCACACGGTCGCGGTCTTTCTCAATCTGCAACTCGGGCGCGACCCGCTGGACTTGGATGGGCTGGTTTCAGTCTGATTCAAAGAGCAAAGAGTTGCACATCAGGTGAAGTATGTCTTTGAAAGTCGGAGGAAGCCCGGGTCTCACATTGAGGAGCCGAAGAAGGCGTTCAATTCAGCGCTCAGGGACGCCGGGGTCGAGAACTTTCGTTTCCACGACCTCAGACACACAGCGGGGACCAGACTCGCCGAGATGGGGGTTGATGCTTTCACGATCAAGGACATCCTTGGTCATGCCAGCATTCAGACGACCATGATTTACGTTCACGCGACCGATGACGGGAAACAGCGGGCGGTCTCCGCGCTGGAGAGGTACGGGAAAAATCATGGGCACAAATTGGGCACAAACGAAAATGAGCAGGCCGAATGACCTGCTCCAACTCGTTGAAATGATTGGTGGCGGCGTCCGGACTCGAACCGGAGACCTAGGGGTTATGAATCCCTCGCTCTAACCAACTGAGCTACGCCGCCAGAGATGCCATGCAACTGCGGGTCGCGTGACTCGGGAAAGCTCTCAAACTGCCCGCGGGGAGTCGGATCCCCGGTAAGGCCGTCGCGAAAGGCAGGAAATTTAGCACATGGATGATTTGTGCGCCAGAGGCACGCAAGGAAATTGTCAGGCTGAGGCCGCGCGCGACCCGGGGATCAATGCTCGCCTGTCGCTTTTCACAATCGCTGCCAGAAAGGCATTGGAGATACTCACAGGCTGATTTTATCGGGTCGCGCGCGATGGCGTCGTCACTTCCGGGACGCGCGCGCCTGGAAACTGCAACTCACGTCTTCGCGCAGGCGCCCCGGCGGCCAGCTTCTTCTGATCTGAACTTCATGAGCGCGGGACGCCGCGCCAAAGAGGCTGGCGAGATTGCCGGAAAAGAATTCCTGTGAGGGCAGGACATCATTGCCGCGCTTATTTTCAGAGCGCGCTTTGATCCGCTGCGCGTCCAGTTTGCCGACCACCCGGTCAAACGCCTCCTGCCTCTGGCTGAGGCGGATCACGGTCAGCTCGCTCAACGGCGCCGCAACCTTTCCCGGGTCTGTCACGCCCGGTCTGGAAGTGAGCATCTCTGCGAGCAGGACGGGGGTGCTGCTCAGGATCAGTTCCCGGCCTTCGAGCGCGTAACAGAGCCGCCATCCCACGAGCGGCAGACTCAGCTCCCGCCACCGCGCGCCGCCCTCAGCGCGGCTCTCCCACGTGCCGCGGGCGGTGCTGCCCGCGACCATCAGCTTGCCGCCGGCCAGATCGGCCAGCGCCCGCTCAAAGGCTTCCGGTTTGAAGCCGGCCGGCGTTGCGAGCGTCAGGATGGCCGCCCTCCCTGATTCCGCAAACAGCGGGCCGGCGGCTTCGCGCAGACTCGTAACGGTTGCGGCAAAGAGAGGGCGGGCCGGCTGGACTGCCTGACGCAGACTCATTTCAGCCTGCCTCCCGGCTTCAGCCCTGAGATGATAGTCGCCCTGCTCATCATCGCCGCTCACTCCCGCATCCAGCGCGTCATTGATGGTCAGGTCATAACGATAGTCCAGCGAAGCGTAACTGCCGTCGTCGCACCGCCACTCGTCTTTGCCACCGCTCTCGAAGTCCTCTTCGTAGTATTGCAGGTTCCAGCCTCGCGCCGTCCTCTTCGCCTCAGGAGGCCGGGCAGAGAATATTTCGCGTATGAGGGGAATCACCGCACCCGGATCGTCACCGAGCGCGCGCAGGTGAAAATACGGGGCGTCGCGAGGGACGCGACCGGCCAGCCGCTCGATCTCTGCGGGTGAAATTGATCCGTGCTTTCTGCGCTCACCGCCGGCCAGCAGAAAATTCCGATGCTCGATCCATTTATCATCCTGCATTTCAAAGTCGAGCATCCCGGCGCGGAGTTGACCGAGTTCGTCGGCATTGCGCATAACCCAGTAATGCCTGAAATACCAGTCGCCGTTCAGCTTCGTCTGATCCAGCCAGACCGTCATGACGTGAGGGCTCGTCTCGCGGCTCAGCGTTTGAAATGAAGGTTCATCGCTGAGCCGGTCTTTATGCCCCAAGCCGTTGATGTTGGCGATGGCGCGCAGGAGCAGCCGCTCGCTGGTCGCGAGGACGAAGCGGCCGCGCACCGCCGCGAACGCGATCTGCTGTTTCTGGCGCCCATGATCGGCTTCGACTTCGCGGAGGCGGTACGTCGTGCCGTCAGGCAGTTCCTGTTCTTCGAAACTGCCTGCGGCCTGAAGCAACCGGTTCGCGGCAACCTTCTCCGCGCTGAGCGGCGCGATGAGGACCAGTTCCAGGCGCCCGATGTCATAGACGGCGAGGGCGGCCCGGTTGTCGGCGGACGCGCCGAGGAGCGCGAGATCCACGGGGAAGCCGACAGCGCCGTTGAATTCCTCCCAGCGCTCGGCCAGTTTGAGGGCGAGGTGACGCCCGGTCAGCTGCCGGAAACTGGTGCTGGCCAGATATTGCTGCTTGGGTGATGAGTCATCCCACTGCCTGACGAGCGCGGGCAGGTCGGCAAACTGCGCGTAGACGAGCGCCCCGCGCGGACAGTCTTCCGCCAGACTGAACGCGCCCTCCTTTGACCCGGAGACTTTCGCGCCGATGATTATTGCCACGCCGGCAAACAGCATCAACGCAATGACCCTCAAAGGTGACTGTCCGGGATATCGCACACTCTTTTGCATCCGTTCTCTCCCGAAGATATACAGCAAACTTTCCAGTTTGCTGAAGCCCCCACAAAAGATCGCTCGCAGAAGCAACAGCAGGCCGGGAAAGTCTGCCGTACATCCGCCCAGCATCACTGCCCTGCCACCGGTCGCTGATCAATGACCAGCGCGGGCGCTTTTTTGCCCCCCCTCTCCCGATGCTGCGCCGTCAGTTTTTCGATGCGCTGTTCGGCCCGGCGCTGATCATCCGCCTTTGGCAGCCAGTCCAGTCTGGCCCTCTCGAAATCCGCCGCCCGGTCGAAGTCCGCGATGTGTTCGGCGGCGATTGAAAGCAATTCGAGCAATTCGGGCAGGGATTTCGATTGCCGCCTGGTGGCGCGCGCCTGCAGCGATTGATAGCCTGACCGCGGCTGCAATGTATTCTTCCGGTCTTCAGGCCCGGGCTCCCCGGCCTGCGAATTCTCCGCTTCGCCCTTCCCTTTTCGCTTCAGCCTGACGTCCGCCTCGGCTGCCTGCAGGGCGGCGCGTGGTTTGCCGAGTGAGGCATAGAGACGAATGAGCTGCCACCGCGGCTCATCTTCGGTCAGGCCGAAAGCGGCAAAAGCCTTCGCCTCCGGATTCGCGATCAGGGCCTCAACCGAACCCCTCAACGCTTCGCCGGGCTGGCCGTTGCGTTGTTCGAGCAGCGCGCGGAGACAGATCAGTTGCGCGTTCGGATTGCCAGCGATCGCGGTGCTGATGAGTTTGATGGCCTCGTTATTCCGGCCTTCGTGCGATAAGCGAACGGCCCCGAGCGCGGCATTCATTTCAGCGTCTTTGGCATTGGCCGCGCGCACGCGTTGCTCAAGCGCTTCCCACAACTCGCTGCGTGTGCCTGCGATCTCGGGGGCAAGCCACACCGCCGTCCACCTCAGTCGTCTCGTCGCCAGCCGGTCGCCGATCACTGACGCCAGCGCGCTCGTTGCTTCATCATCCTTCCCGCTCGCCGCGAGCAGCCGCGCGAGTTCAATGCGGCCCGATTCATCTTCAGGGTTCAGGCTCAATCGCTGCCGGCAGTAATCAATCGCCACGTCCAGCTGACCGAATGCCGCCGCCGTTTCTGAGGCGAGCCGCAACGCTTCGGCCGGTTGAATGCCGTTGTGCGCTTCGGGCTTTTCAATCATCGGATCATCCACGGCGCGGGCTTTGACCCAGGGGAACGCCGCGAGTTCGGCCTCGGCCGCCGCCCTGGTCTCATCGCCACCGAGACGTACAAGCAGTTGCAGAAGCTTCAGTCCCTGGGCGGTCTGGCCATGCTCGAAAGCCGATTCGGCGAGGTTGATGAAAGACGAATGCTTATACTGCTCAAGCGCGATCATCCGCCCGGCCGCCGCATCGAGCAGCGCCTGCGCATCCGCCGTCCGGCCTTCGCTCCTCAGCATCGCCATGGCCTGATTCAATCGCTCCAGATTGGGTTGTCTGATCAGTTTCAGTCGCGGCGCGGTTTCGATGCCGGCAAAATGTCTGAGGTCGCGCAGGACGTGAGGATCGCGGCCCGCTCGCAACTCAAGTCTGGAGCGCGCGAGGCGCAGCCATGCCGGGCGCGGGTAGCGCCCTTTGAGCGATTGTTCGATTGCGGCGATGGTGGCGAGCGCCTCGGACGTTTTGCCCCGGGCGACCAGATAATCGAGGTACTCTTTCTGCCAGTCGAGTTTTTCGCTGCGCAGCTCTTCGCCTTTGAAATCACGCTCGTGATCGAGCGCCTCTTCGGCCTCGGCCGAGCCCCAGAAGTTGCGCAGCCGGTCAACGAAGTCCGCGTTGCGCTGGTAACTCTCGAAGCCGTCGCTCCGCCCGACGAGCAGCCGGTAGAACTGGCCGCGCTCGCTTTCGTGGATGATTGATTCATTCAGCAGCATCCCGGGCAGCAGCCTGTCGCCGGCAACGGCCACGCAGATCTTGTGGAAGAACGCGGCTTTCGCCAGCCCAGCCGGGGACGCGAGAGAGCCCACTTGTCCGGGGCCGCGCTCTTTCTGACCGAAGGATACTGCCAGCGCGCGCACGAGCGGCTTTAGCGCCTTGAAGTCTTCATTGGTCTCGCGCCCGTATCTGCCCTCCGCGCGACTGATGAGCCTGAGCCGCGAGATAACCACAGCCGTCAGCTTGTTTCTCGCCTCCGCCGCCAAGGCATGCTTCAGGAGTACGTTCAGCCAGGTTTCGTAGTCTTTGGGCGTCGGATCGTCACCGGCAATAATGCGCGTCCATGTCTCTTTCGCCCGGCTCTGATCACCTGTCAGGAACAGCGCCGAACCGAGATCAGCGAGGATGTTTTTATCGTCAGGCTTAATCTCCAGCGCGAAGCCCAGGTGTTCGAGTGCGAGGCGTGCCTCGCCGTGTTCGAGATACCAGCGGCCCAGCCGCCATTGCTCGCCCGCATCCTGAGGCCTGTTCTCAACGAGCGCGGGCAGGAACGCGCGACCGGGTGAAGTCTCTTTCCCTCCGAATGGCTTTGCCGCCCGCTTCGACGCGGAGAGCCAGCGGCCGTAGCTCGCGGCCAGGCGAAACCAGTCGTCGCCGATCAGCTGCTGCGCCTGATCGGGCTTCCGGCCAATCATTTCGCCGACGGTCTGCCAGTGCAGCGCGCTCACGAAGTCGTTCTCGCGTTCGGGATCGAAGTCGCGCAGCGCGAAGCTGATTTCGGCTGAGCGGGCTTGTTTCCAGGCCGCCGACAAGGGCGCTTGGGCGACAGCTTCGCGCGCCAGTTCGCGTTCGCCTCTGGCCAGTAGAAAGTTGATCAGCTGGAAGTGATACGGCGAAGGCTGCCCGGCGCAAAGTCGCAGCTCATCGCGCCCCGCTTCGCCTGACTCGAGCAATGCTTCAAAGTATCGCCCGACCAGCGGGTCTGTGTTTGACGTCAGGCTGCCGCTGAGCGCGCGGTAGTAAGCCCGCAGCGTCCGCAATTCTTTTTCCCGGTCGCCGAGCAATCGCGCGTGTTCGGCGATCAGGCGCGGGTAATCGAACTCGCCGCGCGAGCGGTCGCGCGCGGCTTCGGCCTCCAGTAAATCCACTGCGTGCTGATACGCGCCCCGCTCATCATAGAAGCTCACGAGCGCGCGCAGCCTCGCGTGGTAGAGCGAGCGGTCACCGGCGGCGAAAGCCACGTCCTTTTGCGCGACCGCAATCTTTTCCCCGAGCAGGCCGAAGCCAGCCCGCTCGCTCAGATTGCGCAACACGGTGAGCGTGCCGCGCTCGTCCCTGCCGCGAATCGCTTCGTCGGCCCACCGCGCGAGCGACTGACACACGGCCTCCAGTTCGTCGCCGGTCGCGCTCTCCGCGGCCACGCCGCCCACCGCATCGGGCAGCGCGCGGTCAAACGTTTCGAGCAGGCTTCGCGCCTTGCCCGCCTGCAGGTTGTCGCCGCGCCCCGCTTCGCGCCGCACTCTTTCGCGCAGTTCCCAGAGCCGGTTGAGGATCGCGTCCAGGCTCTCTTCGGAGCGAACGGTCTGGACGTAAGCGGCCAGCTCAAACGCTTTCAGTTCGTGGTTGTAGATGTCGGAGGCGAAAAGATTGAAAGCCTCGCGGTAAGCGGCGACGGCTTTGGCCCTGTCCGTCGCCCGCAGCCGCGCGGCTTCGGCGAATTGCTCGCCGGTTGATCTGGTCTGCTTCGGCTCGGCCGGCAGTTTCTGCCGCATGACTTCCGCTTCGCGGTGGCGGCCGGCCTGATCGAGCGCGTCGGCGATCCGGCGAATGTATTGCGGGTCGTCATTCGACAGCTTCCTGGCCTGATCGAGCGACTCGAGCGCGTGGTTGTAATCCTTCAGGCGCAGGTAAACGCCGGCCAGCGCGCCGTGCAGTTCGACCATTTCAGGCTGATTGATCAGGCCCTGGCGGTACTGCCCGGCGGCGCTCGTGAAATCGCCCTTCGCCTCATAGATCCGCGCGAGTACCAGATTCCAGCGGTAGTCCTTGTAAGCCTGCTGTGAGGTCCGCTGGTAATAAGCCAGCAACTCGTCGGCGCCGCCGTAGCGTCTGGCGTATTCGATGGCCGCGGTGAGTCTGGTTTCATCATCCGTGTTGCGGTTGATGATCTCAAGGTGCTGCTCCATTGCGGCGCGGTAGTCCCCGAGCTGGGTGAAAGCCTCGATCATCTGCCCGCGCAGGGCCGCGATCTGCTGGCGCATCTCCGCGCGTTCAAGGTCGGCGTTCCTGATTGCGTCGAGCGCTTCGCGGAAGATTTCTTTGAGCGCTTCGCGCTTTGAGGTGCGCACGTAGATGCGTGAGAGCGCGTGGAAGACGGAGAGGTTGAATTTGTCTTCCTCGTAAAGCGGCCGGAGTACCCTTTCGGCCGCGGCCAGATGTCCGCGTTCCGTCTCCTTCGCCGCCAGCCTGCGGGCGAAGATGTAATGGAATTTCCCACGGCCCAGCCGCGCCCCCTGCGCCAGCACGCGAATCGCGCTCTCCCGCCGCCCCAGCCGCCAGTACAAATCCGCCGTCTCGCCGAGTACCCCGTAATTGGCCGGGTACTTCCGCACGAGATCATCGAGCGCGGATGTGGCCACGCCGCGCCGTCCCCGGCTCGCATACGCCGTTGCCAGCCGCAACCGATACGAGATTGCAAAGCGGTCATTCTTCGCCGCCAGGGCCGCCCGCCTGAGTGTGGCGAGTACGCCATCATCGTCTTCTTCGGCCTCAAAGATATGCCGCGCCCGGTCAAGAAAATCCTGATCCCGGCCGCGCGCCGCTTCACGCCTGAGCAGCGGTGCCGCCGCCTTCCATTGCCCGACGCTGCGGAGCAGTTCCACGTACCCGATGACCAAAGGGCCCTGCTCACGACTCCTACTCAGCGCCTGCGAAAAGGCGGAGCGAATCTGCTCGGGCATCCCGCGCCGCGCATACAGCGTCCGCAATCGCCGCATCGCGCGCCCGTGTTCCGGCGCATCTTCGTCAAGCCCCTTGGCGTATTCGGCCAGCGCCTGCCGCATCTGATGCCGGGCTTCATAGATTGCGCCGGCCTGGAATGCATAGAGACTCTGGTCCTTCATCTGCCGGCGCAGGGCGGTGATGGTTTCGAGCGCTTCGGCGTACTGGAAGTAATCCCAGTAGACAGTGGCCGTCTGAAGATAAGTTTCAGGCTCGCCGCGGCCCAGTTTGAGCAACTGCTGCCACTCTGACTTAGCGCGGCGGTAAGCGCCCATCTCGGCGTAAATTTCTCCGGCCTGCGTGCGGTAAACGTCTGACGAAGGGACGGCGTCGGCCAGCGCGTGCTGCGCCGTCGCGGCCTGCTCCAGAAACGCGGCGTCACGCTGCCCGAACGATCTGGTGAAAGCGATCAGCCGCTCGGCGTATTCGGGCGTGTTCGGATAAAGCCGGTCGAGTTCCCGGTAAGCATCTATCGCCTCTTCATACCTGGAGAGCCAGACGGCAGCGTCCGCGCAGAAAAGCCGGTAGGCTGTCAGGGCGGCGGCATCCTGCTGATTTGTGCCAATCACCTCCTGTGCCCGGTCGAGGTGACTGTGCAACTCATTCCGGCCGGCGAGGTGGGCGAGAAACTGCTCTCTGATCTGTGGCGATTCCAGATAGTATTCGGCCACCAGGCTCTGCCACTGCTGCCACTGATTATGCCCGCTGTAATACCGGAGCAGTCCCTCGACGAAGCTGAGGTTATGCGGGAAGCGTTCGTGCGCCAGCCGGTGCAGGCCGAGGTAGAGGCTGGCGTCGAAATTCGACGCGGCAGCCGACGCGCCGCGCTGGATAAACTTGCCGAGGTAAATCTGTATCTCCTGGTCATTCAGCTTTTCCAGCAGCTCGCGCGAGAAGGACTCGAACTCCTGCGACCGCTCGCGCCGCACGAACCACCGCGCCAGGCGGTCGGACCAGAGGGCGGTGGGGAATTGTTTCAGCGCCTCCCGGTAGATGCGCAGTTGTTCGGCCACCAGATTGGTCTGGCCGAGCCACTGCAACATCTGCTCGTAGAGGCCCTGCTCGTCCGGGTATTTTTTGATCTCGCCCGTATAGAGGGCCAGGACGTCGGCCGTCCGGTTCTCCTTTGCGAGCGAGGCCACGTAACGCTCAAGCACTGCCGCGTAGGTGACCGTGCCGGACTGTCGCCAGCCCGCGTCGTCGCGGTCGTAGCGACTCATGCGGCCGACCCCTCTGACCTCATCGCCGTCATCTTCAATATGAATGCCGGGGCTGGATGCGGGTGGATAATCAATCAACGCGGGTTTGAGTTCAGCCGGCTCCGAAATCGCCGGAATTGAGTTGTACTGGCCGCTGTAGTCGCCCGTGTCACGGTCGGCGGCGTGGGGCAGCAGCCTTGCGCCGGCCGCGCGCTTCTGCCCCAGATGATCCAGCATGCGCTGATACAGGGCGCGCTCTTTCTCAAAATCTCCGCGGTGGATATAAGCGTCGGCGAGCTTCAGGGCCACTTCGGCAAATTGCGGCGCATCGCCGTAGCGCTTTTCAAACTCGGCGAGCGTTTCCGCGGCGATGTCGGCCTCCCCGGTAATCGAGTAGAGCCGCACGATGTCGAGGTACATCTGGGCCAGTTCGGGCGAGGTCGGGGATTCCTGCTTGTAAGCCGTGAAGATGCGGTAAGCGGCGGCGCGGTTGAAATACTTGACGGCGATCTCCTGCTCGCGCTCGAACTCCTTTTGCGGATTGCTGTCGGCCAGCACGAGCGAGAGGACGCCGCCGAGCAACCCCGGGTGCGGGTCGGCGGCGGCGACCTCCTCGTAGAGTTTCAAATCCCCCGCCGTCAGCGCCGTCGTTTCATAACGCGCGTCCTGCACCAGTTTGAAAAGCTGATAGAGTACGGCGGCGCGCAATTCACTTCCGGGCCGCAACCCGCCCTGCGCGTAGAGCGTGTAAAGGAACCGCGAGGCCAGTTCCATCTCGCCCTCAGCGATCAGCAGCCGCGCGACGGTCGCCAGTTCGTCCGGCTGCCAGCGGGCTGCGCCCCGTCTGGCTCTGGCTTTTTCGAGCTGAATGAGGATGCCCGCCGCCTCGCCGTCTTCGCGCTTCACGTAATGAAAGAGCCTGACCGCCAGATCATAGCTCTCCGGGTGGCGGCGGAAAGCCGCTTTGAGTTCGCGCCCGTAAGCCCGCAGCCGTTCCCGATGGCTGAGGAACTGGTAGAAATTGTCTGCCGTCTCCCGCGGCCAGAAAGGGTCGAAGGCTTTGACGTAAAGCCCTTCGGCCTCCCTGCCTCTTCCGAGGCTCACCAGGACGTCGGCTTCCTTTTCCAGGAAGTAGAGTTGATGATCGGGGAAATGGCCCCGGTACTGGCGCAGCGTCCTCAGGGCCTCGTCGTAACGCGTCTGCTCAAGGAGCCGGTCAATAAATTTCCTGACGATTTCAAAAACGGTCGGGTCCGAGGCGATCAGCTGGCGGTAGAAATCCGGCCTGAGGTAGTCCGCCAGGTTGTGAATGCGGGCCAGTTCCATCAGGCGTTCAAGGATGCCCGCCCGCCCGGCCGGCGCCGCGGTGTGAATCATTCGCTCAAGCGTCTTCGCCTCATCGGCGAAACGCGCCTGGCGGTGGTGGAAGGCGGCGAGTTGTTCGAGCGCTTCCGCGCTCTCGCGTTCGAGTTCGACGGCGCGGCGCAGCTCATTCAGGGCCTGCTCCTGATGGCCGAGCTTCTCGTCGAGCTGCGCGAGCCTGGAATAAATGGCCGGGTCTTCGGGGTACTTATTTTGCACCTCGGCGAGGCGCGAGCGCGCTTCAGCAGTTGGATATGGAATCAGAGCCTGCGCGCCAAAGAATTCGCCGCGGGTAAAGAGCGCAGCTTCGATGAGCGCAGCCCGCTCATCCGGCGCGCGGCGGGCCTGTGTGGTTTCGCCGCCTTCAGCGAAGGCCCCGGTGCGGTGCGGGCTGATGGCTGCAAAGCACAACCAGGCCGCGATCATCGCCAGCGCCAGTATGCTCGGCCACGTTGGGTTGCGTCTGTTCATAACTTATTCAGGATCGTCCCAACACCTCGATGCTGACTTCCACGCTCGACTGGTTGTGCGCGAAGTCTTCAGCCGAAATAGTCAACGTGTACTGGCCCGCCGCGAGGCCCGCCGGGATGCGCAACCTCCCGACGTTCGCCTGATCGCTGCCCGACCAGAAAAGCTGCACGGGTTGCGCGCCGTACATCTTTGCGACGAGCCTCATGGTGTCGCCGTCGGCCGCCACGCGGATCAGCAACTCGTCCCCGGACCGCACGCTTTGCGATTGCACGCTGGCTTTCAATTTCGGCGGGTGGCTGTCAATGACGAAGCTCTTCTCTTCCTGATAACCATGACCGTCCCTATCCGTCATCAGCAGGCGGCAGCGGTATGTTCCGTCCGGCAGCGATGGCGGGGCGAGGAACCTGACTTCCCAGACTCTTTCTGCCGGCAGAAATTTGAGCGGCAGCGTTTCGCCGAACGGGAGTACGGCGAAGATGGAAGTGATCGAGGCGTCAGTCCTGACGCGGATCACCGGGTCGCCGGGCTGGATGACGCGCGGGCGCAGCAACGCGCGCGGCGCGGCGAGGAATGCGGTATAGGGCGTCACGAATTTATATTTCTGCGAGAGGCGAATGATCTCGGCGATGTAATCCTCGCGCTCCCCGTCGAGATTCATTTCGTAGAGCAGCGCGTCCACCCGGGCGCGCGCCCACAGCCGCGGCAGGTGTTCATGCGTCGCGTCCAGTTCCGGCAACGGCGCGTCGCGTGAAAGCCTGATCGCGTCGTTCCCGTACTGGCCCTGAACGCTCAGCGCGGCGTGAGACTGAGGCTTCCGATAACGCCCGACGAACGCGAAGCTCGACCCGTCGAAGCTGTGCAGCGAGTGCGTCGGATAGACCTGATAAAAATTGGCCGCGTTATCAGTGACCAGCCGCAGGCCGCTGATGTCCGGGCGCCCGACCTGATCGAAGAAGAGTTTCAGCCGCACAGCCAGGTCTTCAGTTTCGCGCGCCTGAGCGAGGTAGCCGTGGCATTTCCGCGCCAGCTCATCGAGCAGCGTGTGATTCGCATCGCTGCCAACTGCGAAGGCGAAGAGTCTGGTCTTCGGCCGCGTCTCGGAATTGTTTTCGCGGTCAAAAGCCTGTGCGATGCGTTTGATGTTGATCGTGCCGAGAGTCGGGTTGGCGTCAGAAACGAGTACGACGCTGCGCTCGCCGGCAGGAAAAGCGGAAGCCAGGCTGACCGCCTTGAGCAGGGCTTTGCCGAGATCGGTTCCGCCATAAAGCATCGAGCCTTTGACAAAGGCCAGCGCGCGCTCGACCTCTTCGGGCGTCGCCGGGAGCGGAGTTGCGGAGAGCGGCGACACTTCCTCATTGAAGAGGACGAGATTGAACTGATCCTGCGGTTTCAGGCCGTGGAGGAAGTAATCAATCGCTTCGACCGCGCGCGCGAGCTTTTCGCCGTACATCGAGAGCGAGGTATCGAGCAGCAGGATCACTTGACGCGGCGCGTCGCCTCCTTTGCCGTCGCCGCCCTTCGATTGCCCGCCGCGCTCGTTGAAGAGCGCCCGCGCCTCAAAGTATCCGTCAGGTTTTTGTGCGGCCAATGCCGGGTCGCGCAGATCGTAAGCCGAGATGCGCTCGGGCGCGCGGTAAGCGATCAGGCTGAGCGCGCTGGCCGGCACGCTGATCGTGTAATCAAACGAGAAGTCTTCTTTGAGTTCGAGGTCACTCGCCTGAAATTCATACTCCCACTCATTCGGCCCCGCCTTCACGGTCTTCATCTGATAAGCGCCGGAGGGGAGCGGCGAGATGGGGTAATCGCCGAGTACCTGCAGGCGGAGTTTGAATTCCCCCACGCGCTGCGGGCTGCCGAAGGAAGGTTTCAGGGGAAAGGTGAAATGCGAAGTCAGCCCTTCGACCGGGAGCATCTCGGTGTATTCCAGTTCGAGGCGTTTGGTGCCGTAGCCGGGGATCGGGAAGACTTTGGCCGAGAAGGCCGAGTGGCCGCCGTGTTCGTCGTCCTGTTCGAGCAGGCCGGGGTCAACCTGCTCCTGCTTGATCTGACTGTAGATTTGACTGGCCCGCCGCTTCTCCATCATCACGCCGGGGATGCGCGAGGCGCCGTCCCAGACGGCGAAATCGGAGACCGAGGCCTGCGGCGGGAGCGCGAACAGGTACTGGCCTTCGAGGACCTGCGGGACGTGACTCGCGAAAATCTGAAGCACCCTGACGCGCGCATGCTGATTGTCAATGCGGATATCAACCTGCATCGTCTGCAATGAGAGGATCGAAGGGTCGGGCTGAGCTTTCAGAGTGATGGGAATGAGCGCCCCCGACTGTGCCCGGCCGCGCCGGATGGAAAAGGAGAGTGAAAGCACGAGCAACGCGCAACCGATCGCGCATACAGTGATGAGTGTCCTGCTGCTCCATGGTGACTTTGACTGGTGTCGCGACATGCCCGTCCGGCTCCTCATTTCCCCATCATTGATTTCAACCAACCGGTCTCGGCGGCGGCAATTCCGCTCGTCGTCGCGAAGTAAACCTGCCTGCCGTCGCCCGTAATGCTCAGCACCACGGATGAGGGAAGCTCCGCCTGCAGGTGAACCCACTTCTGTGAGCGCAGCTCAAGCACCCATGCCCCGTCGAGCGTCCCCACATACACTCTTTCGCCGTCGCTGAAGATCGCGTTGGGGTTGACCACCACGCGACCGATTTCCGGCGCGAAGCTGTAGAGTTCGCCCGCCGGGTTCAGTTCAAAAACGCCGCCGCCATAGGTGCCGATAAACAGGCGCCGTCCCACGGCGCATAAACTCGTCACCCAGTTGTGAGTGAGTTTTGAATTCGAATCTTTGAAGGTGCGCACGATGTGACCCGCTTCAATCCGGGCCAGGCCCGAGAGCGTCCCGGCGTAGATGGATTCGCCCCACGGGGTCACGGCGTAAAGGTTGTTGCTCGGCAAACCCTGCACGGTGGTCAGCCCGCGCAGCCGGCCCGGCTCACCGAGTGACAGCCCGCGGCTGGTCGCAAACAGCATCGAGGCGTGGCGAGGTTGACCACTGCCCTGCCCTTTGACAGGCAGCGACGAGGGGATGAGAGAGATGTGTGAGACTGAATCGCTGAGCAACCCGTCCGCCTTCGCCAGGCGCTGCGACCGCAGCAGCGCGTCAAACATCAGCACGCCGCCTGATGTCGCCGCCAGCATGCGTCCGGCCTCGGCCTGCCAGAGGAGATAATTGATTTCGCGCGCGGCATCGGATTCCAGATGCGCCAGGTGACGCCCGGCCGGCGAGAACAGATCAATCCCGTTTCGGAAGCTGCCCGCCCACAGCCTGCCATCGCCATCCACGGCCAGCGCGGAGATGATGTTGCTCGCGGGCGTCAACGCATCATCCGGGCGGATGAAACGCGAGAGCGCGAGATGCGTTGCCGGAGGCGCGGACATCTCATCTTCTGCCGTCCTCCACAGGCCCTCGTCGCCGAGCAGCCAGAGGGCCTGATCCATCACGGTCAGGCGGCAGCCCGAGAGTGAACGAGGTCTGTCCCAGGCGACATCCCTGACTGGGTTCTGTCTGCCGGAAGCGGGGCTGGCAGAGAATTGAAACAGTTCCCCGTCATCTTTGCAGGCAAACACGCGGCCACCATACGCCGCCACGCCCGAGAGCGAAGGCAATGTTGCCAGCGTGCGGAAGCGTGACGGCGACGTGGGCCCGGGTTCGGTGATCAACTCTTCGGCGCGCGCCACGGCGAGACCGAAATCAGTGGCGACAAAGACCTGCCCGTCGCTCGTCACCACTCCCGTAATCCGGTTCGAGGGCAGTCCGTCTGAAGTTGTGAAGTGAAGCCAGCGTCCCGCCTCTCTCAACCACAGCCCGTCGGCGAATGTTCCGACGTAAAGGCGGGGCCCGTCCTTGATGAGGCAGTTGATGGCGGCGAGTCGCTTCCCTTCCGCGCCGGTGATTTCAGTGAATCGCCTGCCGTCAAAAGAGAGCAGGCCGCCGGCGAAAGTGCCGATCAGCAGGTCTCCCTGATCCGCGAGCAGTGTAGTGACAGCCTGCGTCTGGCGATCCGGCCAGCGGTAGCGCGTGAAGTGTGCGCCGTCAAAGGCGGCCAGACCCTGCGTCTTCGTCCCGATGAAGAGCTGGTCGCCAAAGCCGGCCAGACTCACGAGTTCGCTTTCCGGCAGGCCATCGTGGACGCTGTAGCGCCTCACGACATCGCCCGAAGGCGACAGCTCAACGAGACCACCATCGGTCGCGACGAAGTACGAATACCTGAATCGGGCGAGCGCCCTCGCGCCCCTGCTGCTCTGGATCAGTCTGACTCCGCCGTGAAGGACTGGTGATCGAATCTCCTTCTCAAAGGCGACGTGATTTAGTTGCCCGAGCGTTCCCCGCGCTGATTCAAGCTGATGAATGGCGCGGCGGCCGGCCCACCGCACCCCGATCAGCGCGACCATCACAATGAAGCAGGTCAGGCAGATCAGCGCTCTCCGCCCTGGCAGCGGGCGGGCGCGAAGCTGCACGAGCAGCCTGCGGGCGGCGGGTTGGGTGAACATTGGCCTCATCTACGGGTGTTCCTTGTTCTGATCACCACTGCGGTGAACGCCCGTAATAATGAGATGACTGCGATCTGCGGACTACGTGAAGAGTGACATCACCCGTGTGGGGCTGGCGCTGCCGGGATGGCTGAATATCTACCCGCCGGCGTGGTGGTGATCAGCGCGGGCGCCCTGTGGTTGTCCACATGAACGCGGCGACAAAAGCAAAGCCCCTGTTCATGGTTGACGTGATTTGGGAAGAATCACGTCAACCATGAACAGGGGCTTTACATTTCAACCCGCTGGGAAAATCGGGCTAGAAAGTGAGGCGGAGGCGGAGGCGCACCGACCGCCGATTGTCTATCCCCTCCTGGGTGTAGCTGATGTTGTTACGACCGAAGTCAGGGTTCAGTGAGACGTTCTCCGGGAGGATCACCGGATTACCCTTCGCGTCCAGGCTGATCAGGAAATTCCCGATCCTGCCGAAGCCGGTATCGAGGGGCGAGAAGAGCGGGTGGTTGAAGACGTTATTGAAGTCCGCGCCCACCTGCAGCTTCACATGCTCCGAGAGGGAGAAGTTTTTATGAACGCCGAGGTTGACTCCCCACGTGCCCGGCCCGGCGAGGAAGTTGCGCCTCGCGACTTTCGGATTATCGAGCAGGTCAGCCCCCGTCGGCGGCAGCGCGAAGGCGGCCGCGTTGAAGAACCGGTCGCCCGTGAGGCCGGACTTCGGGTCCCCGATGACGAGCGGGCGGTAACTGTTCGACTGGTTGAAATCGCCGAGCGCATCAATAAACCCGCTGCCGACATTCCCCGGGCCGACGTCGCCACAATTATCGCACTGCCAGAAGGGGGTGAAGCCGGTGCCGCTCTTGGCGAAGAGGTTCCAGGTCAGATCCCAGCCCCCGGCGAGCGCGTCGGCCCACGGCGAAATGTTATTGCCGAACATCCTGTCCTTCCCGTACGGGAGTTCGTAGACGCCGTACGAAATGAGGCGATGCCGCGAGACGAACGAGTCGCGCGAGAAGTCGTTATTCACGGTGAACTGGTTATACAGCGTTCCGCCGAGCGACGAGTTGCCGGTATCGAGGCCATCCGACTGCTGATCGAGCAGCGTGTAGGAGACGTTGAATGTCAGCCCCCTGCCGAACCTGCGGTTGACTTCGATCTGCATCGAGTGAGAGTGACCGGAGCCCGTGTTGCCATAGGTCGCGAGGAAACTGCCGAGTTGCGGGAAGGGCCGCCGGGCCGCGTCCGCAGGCGAGATCACGCAGTCCCCGTCAATGGGGTTGCAGAAATCTCCGGCGTCGTTGCGGACGCCGAACGGGACGTTGTTGGGCGGGATCATGTTGAGGTCAAGCCCGCCGATCAGGCCGTGCTGCCGCGAGCCGATATACGAGATGCGGACGGCGGTCTTCCAGCCGATCTCACGCTCGAAGGTGGCGTTGAACTGCTCGATGCGCGGGCTCTGCAGATCGAAGGGGATCGCGTTGGCCGCGAGGCTCGGGAAGTCGGTCGGGCTGCCCGCATTGACGGTGCCGCCGCTGAACGGGGTGATGCCGCGCGGGTTGATCCCACCGGGCAGGCCCTGCGTCCCCGTCTTGCGGACAGACTGATTGAACTCATTGGTCGCCAGGGCGTCGCGCATGCCCTGGGCCGCCGAGGTCGGATAGTAAATGCCGTAACCGCCGCGCAACACGTTCCGCTGGGAGATTCGCCAGGCGATCCCGAGCCGCGGCGCGAGGTTGTTGTAGTCGGTGTTGACGAGCGCGCGCCCGACGCCGGCCTCCTTAGCGGTCACCACGCCGTAATTGATGAATCTCGGGTCCAGACGCGGCAGAGCCTTTTCGCTCGGGATGATGAAGCGCCCCTTGAAGCCGGGGTTCTTTGAAGTGTTCGGGTCGAAGTTGACGAGCAGGTCGTCCTTGTCAACGAAGGGCGTGATGACCTCGTAGCGCAGCCCGAGGTTGAGCGTGACGTTCGGGTGGATCTTCCAGTCGTCCTGAGCGAAGAAGCCGTTTTCCCAATTGGAGACGTTAATAGCGCCACGGCGGGTGCTGCCGATGTAGGTGACTGAAGTCGGCGGGAGGCCCGTCAGGAAACGGGCGTAAGCGTCAAAGCTGGAGCCGTAGTTGACAAGTCCGCGCGGGTTCCCGCGGTTGGCCGAAAAGCCGTCAACGGCCTGGTTCGAGACGAAATCTGCGCCGAACCTGAACGAGTGGTTACCGGTCGTCCACGACAGCGTGTCGCCGAAAGTGTAGAGCTTCTGATCCAGGTTGCGGTCCGTGTTACGCCCGCCGTTGCCGATGTTGGCGAAAGGCGCGATGGTGAAGGCCACGTGTCCGCCGGTCGCAAGAACCTCCGGGCTGAGGACGGAGCCGATGGCCGAGATCTCATCCTGATTGAAGCCGACGCCGGCCAGGAACTCCCCTTCAGTCTGATTGGCGCGCCTGAAGAGGTACTGGAAGTTGTAACCGCCGCGCAGTTCGTTGACCACCGAGTTCGAGAAGATGCGCGTGTAGGAGAGCGAGAGGGTGTGGTTCTTCTGGTGCTGTGCGCCCAGACCGAAGTTCGGGAACGGGCTCAGCACGAGGGCTCGCCGGCCGCTCCGCACCTGGTAGTTATACACGGCGTAAAACTTGTCCTTGTCCGAGAAGTCATGGTCAACCCTGAGCGTGCCCAGGTCGCGCGTCAGCAGGCTGTTGATATTCTGGACGTAGTTGACCAGTCGCCCGTTCGTGGTATTGAAGGGCGTGGCCGGATTCGTGCGGGGGTAGTAGTTGACGATGTTGAGCGCAATCGGGTTGAGCAGGCGCTGAGGGATAGTGATGAACCTGCGCGTCGTCCCCACGAGGACAGTATTGGAAGACAGTTCCGCAGGCGTCAGGAGCGATAAAATCGCCGCGGGCACGGCGGGCTTGCGCGAGTTGGTGATCCCGGTAAAGTCGCCCGACAGGAGCGGCGTCGAGGGGACGCTACTCGACCTGAGTGCGAGCGGGGCCAGATCCCAGCGGCGCTCATACGAGAGGAGGAAGAAAGTTCTCTTCCCCGCAAAAGGCACCGGGCCGCCCAGCGAACCGCCGGTTTCGTTGAGATTGAAGTTCGGGTTCGGAAACTTCGGGCTGTCAAGAGTGGGGAGGTATGAGGCCTGCGCGTTCTTGTCCTGAACGGACCACGCGGCGAGCGCGGAATTCTTGTTGTTGTAAAAGAGCGAGCCGCGGTAATCCTTCGTGCCGCGTTTGGTCTCGATGCGGATGTTGGCGATGCCGGAATATTCGGCGGTGAAATTCTTCGACAGCACCGTCAGCTCGCCGATGGTTTCGAGCGAAGGCTGGCTTGAGGTCGGCTCGCCGAAGATCCCGCCGTTCGAGCGCTGGCCGTCGAGCGAGAAGGCCGCGCCATAGCTTTGCGCGCCGAGGAATTTGAAGGAACCATCCCCGCCCGGCCCCTGCGTGATGTCCGGGTTGAGGTAAAGGAATTCGTAAATGTCGCGGCTGTCGCGCGGTATCTCGATGATCTGCCGGTTGGAGAGCGTGCCGGAGATCACCGGCGACTCCTTCTCGATCAACTGTGACTCCGCCCCGCTGACAGTAACCGTCTCGCTCTGCCCGCCGATCTCGGCTTTAATATCCGCGCGGACTATGTCGCTTCCCCTCAGCACGACCTCGGCGACCGAGTTCTTGAAGCCCGAGGCCGTGGCCGTCACGCGGTAGTTGCCGGGCTTCAGGCCTGCGGCCTCGTAATTACCGTCACGGTCCGTGGTCACGTCCCGTGAGATGCCGGTCTCGAGATCCGTCACCTTGATCGCGGCGTTGGGGAGGGCCGCCCCGTTGGGGTCGGTCACCGTCCCGCGGATCGTCCCGAGGTTGGTCCCCTGCGCGAAGGCCGTGAGGGCCAGACAGGGGAAGCAGGCGGCTAAAAAAACGGCTGATAAAATCCGACGTATTCCTGACATAACTGCCTCCTTCTTCGAAATAACGTTTGTCCCCAAGCGGTCAGTCCGTTTCCAGGGGGATGCCGCTTGCTATAGTGTCCGGGCAATATCCGAGCCTCTCTCGCCTGCTGCGAGATGCCCCGAATGGAGCCGACGAATGGTGACGTGCGGGATGAGCCTTTCGACTTCACGCGGGTCAATCATCCCCGGCGCGGAAGCCATACAGTTCGCTGTGCCGCACGCCACGGCGAGTCTGGCGGCCTCTTCAGCAGAGAGTTTCCGCCGGTGCGCGACCGCCAGCCCGGCCAGCATCGCGTCGCCACACCCGACCGTCGAGCGCGCGTCCACAGAGGGAGGCCGCGCCAGCAGGGCATCTCTTCTTTCGTCATCCTGCCAGAACATTCCATCTGCGCCGAGCGAGACGGCGACGGTACCTGCGCCCGCGGCAAGCAGTCTCGGCACGGCTTCGGCGGCTGAAAGCGGGTCGCATACGGGTTGACCGGTCAGCCACGCCGCCTCGTCGCGATTCGGCTTGACGAGGTCGGGCGAGGCCTCAAGGCCCTTACGAAGCGCCTCGCCACTCGTGTCAAGAAGCACGCGGCAGCCTCGGGAGTGCGCGATGCGAGTCAGCTGCGCGTACAAATCTTCCGGCGCTCCCGGCGGCAGACTGCCCGAGAGCGCGACCTGAGCGTCGGCCCCGCCCTCGGCGAACACGTCAGAGCAGATCGAGAGCAGCCGCTCGACTTCATCAGGCGTCACCTCGCCGCCGGGCTCCAGGATTTCCGTAATCGTGCCATCCGGCTCGATGATCTCCAGATTGATGCGCGTCCCGGCACCTGTTCTCACTACGGTGACGGGAATGCGGAGGGAGGAAAGCCCGTTCTCGAACTCATCTCCGGCGGCACCGCCAAGGAGTCCGACCCACATCACCTCTTCGCCGAGGGCGCGGGCCGCCATTGCGACATGGGCCGCCTTACCACCGGGGAACGGTTCTGCCGAGCCCGCGCGGTTGACTGCGCCACGCGTCAGCTTCTCAAGCCGCAGTCGGCGGTCAATCGCAGGGTTCGGGCTGACGCAAATGAGCATGAGACTATGACCGGAAAGCGCGGCTCCCGATGGGTGACCAATCCATCTGTGAAAGATTCACTCTCCCCATCCGCAGACGCGAATCTTCGCGCTCGAAATTTCCCGCACTGCTTCGATGGCGGGGGCGAAAGTTTTTCGCAGGTCAATCTCGTCGCTCGCCGAGAGCGACTTTTTCACGGCAGCCGTAAAAGCATCCTTCAGCTCCGTCCCGAAATTGATTTTCGTGATCCCTGCGGCGACCGCGCGGCGCAGCAGGTCATCGGGCACTCCCGACCCGCCGTGGAGGACGAGCGCCGTACCATTGCCCACCGCTTCGCGTATTCGCCCGAGGCGCTCGAAATCGAGCCGCACTTCGCCCTTGTAAAAACCGTGGGCCGTGCCAACGGCGACGGCCAGGGCGTCAACACCCGTCTCCGCGACGAACCGCGCCGCGTCTTCCGGGCGCGTGAAAAAGCGCGCGAGGTCGCCTGCCCGGTCGTCATTGTGCGCGACGTGCCCCAGTTCGCCTTCGACCGAGACTCCCGCCGCATGGGCCATCCCGACGACGCGCCGCGTCAGGGCGATGTTCTCTTCGAATGAGAGCTTCGACCCGTCAATCATCACCGAGGTGTAGCCCGCTTCGACAGAGCGCGCTGCCAGTTCGTAACTGCCCCCATGATCCAGGTGCAGCGCCACCGGCTGCTCAATCTCTTCCGCCGCCGCGCGGGCCATCGCGACAATGAGGCGGATGCCCAGATACCTGATAGTTGATTCGGTCGTCTGCAGGATGACGGGTGCGCGGCGGTCGTTCGAGGCCCTGACGTGGGCGAGCAGTGTCTCCGCGTTGTAGAAGTTGAGTGCCGCGACCGCGCGACGGCCCGCGCGCGCCGCGTCAAGCAGCCCTCGGCTCGGCACGAGCCTGCAATGTGCCTCCCGCAGTGTCACCATCTTTTCAACCGTTTGGCATTCGCCCCCGGGCCGGACTCTGTTTTGAGTGATTATTCAGAAATCGCCTCAGAGTTTTTTCGTCGGGCTGGCCCGCGGTTCCGCCCGCCTTCAATGTTGACAGCGCCCCACAGGCATTGCCGACCCGCAGACATTCGCCGACGGGTTTTCCCCGCAGATAAGCCGAGATGAATCCGGCGTCAAAGGAGTCACCCGCCCCCGTTGTATCCAGGACATCAATCCTAAACCCGGGCGCGTCATAAATCTTCCCGCCCTGAATCGCTACAGCCCCTTTCGCCCCCAGCTTGATGACGGCGCAGGGGACGTGCCGGCCGAGCGCCTGAAGCGCGCCCCGCGCATTCCGCGCGCGGGTCAGCTGGAGTGCCTCGGACTGGTTGAGAAAAAGAACATCCGTCTCGGCCAGCACCTTCCAGATCTCTTTCCCCCAGGAATGTGAAGGGTCAGAGTTGGGATCGAACGACGTTGTCAGGCGCATCTCGCGTGCCTCTTTGAATATTCGCGGGAAAGAAGGGCGTAAATTTGTTTGCAGGAAGTAAGAGGTCATGTGCAGATGACTCTTCCCTTTGAGGGCAGACATCCTGATCTGCTCGTAGCTCAGCGAAGAGATGACACCTGGGAATGTGACGAGCGCACGATCACGGCGAAGACTGAGTGAGAGGGTGATGCCCGTCCTTGCCCTCGGGTCTCGCACGACATAATTCGTCCCCACCCCTCCCTCTCGCAGCGCCGCCAGGCAAAACCTGCCGAAGTCATCCGTCCCCACCCTGCTCAGAAAAGTCACCTTGTGGCCAAGCTTCGCCGCACCGCAGGCGAAAATCGCCGAAGCGCTTCCGAGCGTTAATCGGAAATCGGAGGCAATTACTTCACTGCCGAGTCTGGGCGGCTCAATCAACCCTGTCGCGACCCCATCTGCGTTCAGCTCTCCGATAACTACGACCTCGCCTCTGCGTTGTGACCTTTTCACCAGCCTGAGCCTTTATTTGTTTACGGGTCCTTATATTTTCTTTCGTTTGCCGGCGCATTGTAATATTATGTGAAACAAAATTGCAAAAGAATTTCGCCGGGGCCTGCAACAAAAATTCTTATAATCCGGCCCTGAAGGCGGCTCGGGATGAAAGGGCAATTTGCTGATGAATGAACTTGATCACCTGCTGGCTCTGCCGGAGGCAGAAAAGGCTGAAAGGGGTCTGCTCCATACTCCGCGTGAAATATCGCAGCAGCCGGACAGCTGGCGGCGAACATACCGCCTGCTTGAGGAAAATCTTCACCGGGTGCGGGACTTTCTCTCGCGCGTCGGAGTGGCCGGCAGGATGAATATCCCGCCGACGGTATTTCTGATCGGGGCCGGGAGTTCTGATTACGTGGGCAGATCCCTGGTCGCGCTCATGCAAAGCAAGTGGCAATGTGAAGTGCGGGCCGTTCCCAGCACCGACCTGCTGACGGGAATGGATGATTTTGTCCTCTCTGACAGGCAGTACCTGTGGATCTCGTTCTCAAGGTCCGGTGATAGTTCCGAAGGCGTGGCCGTCCTTGAGGCGGCGCTGGCCCGCCACCCGGAAATCCATCACCTCATCATCACCTGCAACGGCGGCGGGCGCATGGCCGATGAGTTCAGCGGGCGGGCGAACGTCTTGTGCCTGACTTTGGACGATGAGGTGAATGACCGCGGGCTGGCGATGACGAGTTCGTTCTCGAACATGGTTGTGGCGGGCCATTGCCTGGCGCACTTTGAGGATCTGGCAGGATACGAGCCGACACTCGGGCAGATGGTTGTCACGGGGCAACAGTTCCTCGGCGCGGCTGCGGGGGCGGCGGCGCTTCTCGCCGAAGAAGGTTTCACGAGGCTCTGCTTCCTCGGCACAGGGCCGCTCCGGGCAGCGGCCGTCGAATCGGCGCTGAAGGTTCTGGAGTTGACCGCAGGCGGGATTTCTACTTTCTCGGAATCTTATCTCGGCCTCAGGCACGGCCCCTTATCGGCGATAGATCATGAGACGCTGGTCATCGGATTTTTATCAGGGGATGCGCGGCGGAGGTCTTACGAAACAGACCTGCTCAGGGAGATCAGTGACAAGGGGTTTGCGGGGAAGCTGTTCGCCGTCTCACCGTCGGCGGAGTGCGAAGCAGATTTCACCGACCAGAGAATTTCCATCGGATTTCCACATCCAGTCCCGGATTTTTACCGGCCTCCGGTGGACGTGATCTTCGGCCAGTTGCTCGGCCTGTTCTCGTCGCTGCGGCAGGGGCTCAAACCCGACACGCCGAGTCCGAACGGGGCGATCAGTCGGGTCGTGGAACAGGTGAAGGTCTATTGAGTGCGGGCAGCGACCTGACGCCATCAATGGCCCGACGCAGATCACACGAGAATCAACTCGATGCCACGCGCCCGCAACTCGTCCTGCGTCGCGGCCGGCAGTCCGTCATCAGTGATGATCCTGTCTATGTCGGAGAGCGGCGCGATCCGCGACAGTCGTCGCTTGCCGAATTTGCTCGAGTCCGCGACGAGGATCGTCTCCTTCGCTATTCGCACCATCGCCTGATTGACCTGCGATTCCTCCAGGTTCGGGGTACTCAGGCCGAAATCCAGATCGAAGGCGTCAACGGCCAGAAAGAGTTTATCGGCGGAGAGCTGCCTGAGCATATCCTCTGTGAAGTGTCCGACGACGGAGTAAGAGTTCTGCCGCAGCACGCCGCCAAGGAGGATGACCTGAACGTCTTTCGCCCCGAGCAACTCCGTCGCCACGTTCAGCCCGTTGGTGATGACCTTCAGGTCTTTTTTATTCCTGAGATGACGCGCGATCTGCTGAGTCGTCGTGCCCGAATCAATAATGATCGAGTCGCCGTCGTGGACGAGGCCGGCGGCGGCGGCACCGATGCGCCTCTTCTGGTCTGCATGCAGTTCCGCCTTTATTTGCAGGGACGGATCAACGCCGACGGGCTCGATCTTTACCGCGCCCCCGTGTGCCCTCCGCAACAGACCGCGCTTGTGCAGGTCTTTCAGGTCGCCGCGAATGGTCACTTCCGATGTATTGAAGAGCTGACTCAGTTCGCTGACTTCAACCTTCCCCCTCTCCTCGATCAGCTGAAGGATTCTGGATCGTCGCTCTAAATTCAGCATGTCATTTGCAGGCGTAGTGCGGTATCGCTGTGGCGGATAGTTGTCAGACCTTAAAGCGGGCGCTGGAACCAGCGCATTATTGGCATCCGTTACGGCAAAGTCAAGAATTCGTAAGTACCCGTAAAGTTGAATGAAGTGGTATGAAAGGAGATGCCCGTAATTAAAGTAAGAGGGAAGCCGCAGGCTTACGGCAGCCCGAACGACAGGATATTCGAACCTGCTGCCACTGCCACGTACTGTTTGCCATCTGCCATGTAGGTCATGGGGGAAGCTTTCCACAGCTCGTTCGTATGGAAATACCAGAGCGGATTGCCTGACCTGCCATCCACTGCCGCGAAGGCGCCACTGTCGTCACCGAAGAAGACGACTCCCCCGGCGGTTGACAGCACCCCGCCCCAGGAGTTGCCTGGGCCGATCTGCGGGTATTGCCAGACGATCTTCCCGGTCTGCACGTCAATGGCGCGCAGATATTTCTTTCCAGCCTCGTCAGGCATTCCCCTTGTGCCGCCGCCGTAAAATGATTTGCCCTTCTCCCATTGTTCCGGCGATTTGCCGTAGATCAGGCATTTTTCGAGCGCCATGACGTAAAAGAGTCCCGTCTCCGGGTTATAGGCCGTGGACATCCAGTTCGTCGCCCCTTCAACTGCGGGACAGACCTTCGTTCCGCCGGGCGTCGGCGCGCTGCCACTCAAGACCTGTGGCCGCCCGTCAGGGCCAATGCCGCTCGCCCAGGTCAGTTGCTCGACGAATGGTCTGGCCAGTAGCAGTTCACCAGTGACCCGGTCAAGGGCGTAGAAGAACCCGTTGCGATTGGCCTGCACGAGCAGCTGGCGTTTCCGGCCCTTGAACTCGGCATCAAGCAGCATCGGCGTCTGCTGCGCGTCCCAGTCATGGAGGTCGTGGGGAGTGAACTGGTAGTACCAGCGCAGCCTGCCGGTCGCGGCCTCCAGCGCCAGCACCGAATCGGAGTAGAGGTTGTCCCCCTTCCGCTCGTCACCGTTGTAGTCCGGACAGGGATTGCCCGTGGTCCAGTAGAGGAGTCCCGTCTGCGCGTCGTAGGTGCCGGTGAGCCATGTCGCCGCGCAGCCGTGCGGCAACGCATTGCCGACCCAGGTTTCAGCGAGCGGCTCGCCGGGCGCGGGGATGGTCCAGAACCGCCACGCGCGCTCCCCGGTCGAAGCCTTATAAGCGGCGAGAAAGCCTCTCACGCCCTCATCGCCTCCGGAATGGCCGGAGATCACCAGATCACCTGCCACGAGCGGCGCCGAAGTGGCCCCGTAATGTTCACGGTAATCAGCCATCTCGACATCCCAGAGCAATCTGCCGGTGAGGCGGTGGAGCGCGATCAGGTGGGCATGGTCGGTCACCATAAAAACTTTGTCGCCGAGAACTGCGACGCCTCGGTTAATTGCTCCCGCGGCATCGCCGACCAGACCTTTGGTCAAAGGGCGCTGATAGCTCCAGATCGCCCGACCGCTCCGCGCGTCCAGGGCATACGCCCGGTTGGCCGCAGTCACGTACATGACGCCGTCCACGACCACCGGAGTGACTTCGAGCCGCCGGGCATTCGGGATCGGGAAGATCCACTTCGGGGCAAGTTGCGCGACATTGCCGGTGTTGATCTGCGCGAGCGGACTGTGACGATTGCCGCTGAGGCGGCCGTGATAAGTCGGCCAGTTTCCCGGCTCAGGCTCTGCGATCCCGGCAAAGGGAATTCCGCCCCTGCCCTCTCCCGGGACGAGCGAGAGACTGATTGCGGAATCGGAGACGGTTTCCGCACCGGCGGCACCTGCTCTCGACAAGCGGCTCAGCCAGGCGATCAGGTCGCGCAGCTCTTCTTCGGTCGCCTTCACTTCCGGCATCAGCGACGCAGTTTCGCGGGTCAGTTCGGCAATCTCCCGGCGTCGTAACAGGTGAAGCTTTCCGTCGAGGCTCTGGAGTTGCAGATCGTAGTTGCTCTCGTTTTTCGCGAAGCCCCGGACCATCCGCCCGTCCTGCAAACGCACCGTGATGAGCCTGAAGCCCGGCGCCACGCGCGCACCGGGAGTTCGCAATGATTGTTCGATCTCAGGCAATGTCCTTTCGACGCCCAGTTCGGAGAGGTTCGGGCCGAGTAGTCCGCCCCGCCCTCTGACCATGTGGCAGGAAGAACAATTCCCTTTCCCGAAGAAGAATGCCTCGCCGGCGGCGACATTGCCCGCCACGGCGCTCTCAATCGCGGGGGCCGAGCGGGAACGAATAAAAGCCGTCAGCTCCTGCAACTCCCGCTCGGGAAGCTGGAAGGCGGGCATGCCGGCCGCCGGGATTCCTCTGCGGATCAGCTCGCTCAGCTCATTTGCCGAGCGGCGGCGGGACTGCTCGGTGGAGATGATATCCGGCCCCCGCTCCCCTCCCCTGCCATCCGCGCCGTGACAGCCGGCGCAGTGCGCCTCGAAGTGTCGCCTGCCAGCCTCGATCACCTTCGGATCACCGGCCTGAGGGCTCTGTGCCGCTGCCCCCTTCGAGTCCATCTCAGATCCGATCAGATGACCGGCAGAGGCCGTCACGAAGAGTAGCGTGAGAATCAGTTTTTTTCCCTTCACTACGCCAGGCATATTCAGAAGTCGGATTATGTTTCAATTGTGGCGTGACTGGCTCCGGAATGCGCGCCAGCCTGAAGACGTCGTCGGGCCCGGGCTGAAAAATTATCCGAAAAGGTCCCGGGCAGTCTCGGACCCGTATAAAGAGTAAACTATCGCTTGTCAATGAAACTCACCCGGTGAAACTCTGACTGATGAAGAAAGAACTACCGCAGCTCAATCGGCGACACGTCATCACCGCTTCCGAGATCGGTGAATTCGTATATTGCGCGAAAGCCTGGTACTTCAGGAGGTGCGGCGAAGCCGCGCAGGGCAGACAACTGGAAGAAGGCACGACTTTCCACCGGAGGCACGCGGCGGGGGTCTCACAAGCCGCACGACTCAGGCGGGCCGGGCGCGCGCTCGCGCTGCTGGCATTGATCCTCTTCATTGTGCTGACACTCGTCTGGCTTGCGACAGGGATCTTCAGATGAATCGGGTAACGATCTTCACAATTTTATTCACGGCGCTCGCCCTGCTTTTGATGCTGGCCGCGCTGATGCTCACCCGGGCCGCCCGGCTCAGGCGCAGGAGCGGCCTGCCCGAAGGCGAGGTCGTTTATGAAGACGCTTCCGGGCTGGCGCGGGAACCACTCTTTTCGAGACGCTTGGGGCTCACCGGCAAGCCCGATTACCTGCTGAGAGACCCGCACGGCAATCTGATCCCGGTCGAAGTGAAATCAGGCCGCGCGCCCCGCGGCGGGCGTCCGTATGAATCACACCGGATGCAGCTCGCCGCTTACCTCTGTCTGGTCGAAGACGTGCTGCAACGCCCCGCGCCGTACGGCCTGATCCGCTATCAGGATCAGACCCTCGAAGTCGCCAACACCGAAGAACTGCGCGAGCAGCTCGGCGGTCTGATCGCACGGATGAGAACTCTGATCGAGCGTGGCGAAGCGCACCGCAGTCACGATCAGGCTCAGCGTTGCTCGCGCTGCTCGATGGCTCACGCCTGCGACGAGCGGCTGGAGTAGTATTCCGCCTGGACGTGAAATGCCGCCATTCGTAACGCATGATGGCTGCATCTTTCAGCCGGATGAAAAGGCACGTCCAACCGGCGGTTCCCGAATACAAGGGGTTACAGGCATTCGAATCCGATCAGCCGGAGGCACGAAGGTTGCAGATGCTGCGTGCCACCTGCTGGCAGAAACCTTGAAAGACAGCAGTGCTACCTTCCCGGACGGCTCCGGCCTCGCGCAGCAGGAAAGCCTTTACCTTATCCTGAACTTCAAATGTATGTCCCTCGGGATACCTCTCCGGGCAGGGCCTGCGGATCAGGTAAGGCGACAAACAGTGACGATGCAGCATACATCCTTATGGCAGATACAAAAAAAAGCGGGCTGTCGTTTGAGTGGTACGTCATCTCAAAGCAGGCAATTTATCTCTTCACAGTTTCGATCATCACGATCGCGACGCTGCTCAGCGGCGGCTACTGTCTGTATAAGACGACCAGAGGGCCACTGAATAACTCGGACCAGAGCGGCAGGAAAAGTGCGCGGTTCATTCAGATCGAAGGGAAGGTCAGAGTCAAGCGGGCCAACGAGACCGAGTTCAAGGCGGCCACCGAAGACGTGCCGCTCGAAGCCGGCGACACCATCCAGACGCTCTCGGATTCGGTCGCCCGCGTCCAGTTCATAGACGGCAGCAGCTACACGATCAAGCCGGATACGACGCTCGTCATCAAGGACAACTCGCTCAACGCCGACAAAAGCACCCGCGTCCAGGTCGCCGTCGGGGTCGGCAAAATCAACCTCGCGACCGGCGAGCAGGCGGCCGGATCAAGTAACGTCGTGCAGACCGAGAACGTGTCAGCCAGCATCAACAGCCAGACCGAAGCGAGCGTAGACGCGGATGGAAAGGGAGGGAATACTGAAATCCGGATCGCCCGCGGCACGGCGAAGATCAACACTCCGTCCGGTCAGACTTACGAGGTGCGTTCCAGCGAGAAGGTTGAGGTCAGCAGCAACGGGCCGATCAGAGTTGAAAAGATGGCCCCGCTGCCCGAACTCGGTTCGCCGGAGAACCAGCGCACCATCAAAATTCCTGCGGGGCAGCCGGGGCAGGTCAATTTCAACTGGGCCGGGGTGCCGCAGGCGAAAAGCTACCGGATCGAAGTGGCGACTTCAGCTTACTTCGGCGACACGGTGGTGACGATGCGTGATCAGATTGCGACGACGAGCGCCGCCTTCGACAATCTGCAGCCGGGCATTTATTACTGGCGGGTGCGCGCCAACAGTGAAAAAGAGGGCGCGGGTCAGTACAGCGAACCTTTCAGGTTCTCACTTGCCAGCAATGCCGAGGACAAGGCGATCAACATCAGCTTCGCCAGGGCGACCCCCCTGGGCGGCGGCGTGTACAAGATCGAAGGGAAGAGTGACCCCGGCACTCGCGTGAAGGTCGGTGACACGGCAGTGTGGGTGAATTCGGACGGCAGCTTCAGGACGCTCGTCACGCTCGATGGCGGTCAGCGCGAGGTGCTGATTGAAGCCGAGGACCAGGGCGGTAACAAGGGACAGAAGCGATTGAAACTGTGAAGCCCGGCGCGACGGCCGACGGCCGGACAACATCTCAGCTGCTGTAGGACAAACACCGACAACCGGGATGACCGGATTCCTACAACAGAATCAGACTGCCGCCGATGGTTTGAAGTGAAACGGGAGAGTATATTCTCTCAGGGTTTTCATCTCTCTGGTGGAGACTCAAATTTCAAACTTACGACAAGCACAATGACGGGCGGTCTGATGACCGCCCGTTGTTGTTTTCATGCGGCGAGGAGAAAGATGGACCCATTAATTTTCTTGACTCGAATTAAAGAGTTCCCCATATTTAGGTCCCTGTTTGAATGCCCCCCTGCTGCCCCGGGCAGCGTCATTGACTTTGACCATAAGAGTACAGGATTCGCCCCTCCACATCTTTCCTGACAACCCTCAAGACAAGGTGACTGCAACAGTTATTACCGAACATTCCAGTAACACCTCCAGAGCGGGAAAACCATTATAGAAATACTTCGGAAAGACTCTTCTCCCGCCGGCAAAGCCTCCGAGACATTCGCCCTGCTGCTTTTCATGCTGACACTCCCACCCGAACCATGGCTCGTCTGTCCGCCGAATACCGCCGGGCTGGTGACCTGAGAGTGAGGAGTGATGAACTCAGGAACAGGGCAGGCTCTGTTCCTGCCCGTCATTATTGCGCGGAATTATGCAGAGACCTTCAGGCCGAAGAACTCACTGACGGGGATTCGCCCCGGGGAGCAATCGTGGCGCAGTTCGAAGGTAAAGTAAAAACAGCTTTCAGAATCCTCCTCGTGATGCTCGCGTCAGCGTGGGGCAGCGGGATCTCTGCCCTCGACCCGGGCAAGGCCATCACTCAGTACGTTCACAACTCCTGGGGCGTCAAGGAAGGCCTGCCACAGGCCGGCGTCCTCTCCATCGTGCAAACGCGCGACGGGTACCTGTGGCTCGCCACGCTCGAAGGTCTGGTCCGCTTCGACGGCGTGCATTTCACCGTCTTCGACTCGAGGAATACGCCCGAGATCAAACAGAATTACATCTGGGTACTTTTCGAGGACAGACAGGGGAGCCTCTGGATCGGCACATACGGCGGCGGGCTGCTTCGATATAAGGACGGGAAGTTCACCGCCTGGACCACGAATGAAGGTCTGTCTCACGGGATGGTGCGGTCCATCTCTGAGGGCCGGGACGGGAGTCTGTGGGTTGGCACCAACGCCGGGCTCAACCGGCTCAGGGACGGCAGGTTCACGACCTGGACAACCGGCGACGGGCTGGATGACGACTCGGTGAGGGCGGTTTGTGAGGACCGGGATGGAACCCTGTGGGTCGGCACCAATCGCGGACTGAACCGATTCAGAGACGGAAAATTCACCGCCTTCCCCACGAAGGGCGCGCGGGGCGGGAGCGAGGTGAAGCCGGTTTATGCGATCTCCGAGAGTCGTGACGGCAGCCTCTGGTTCGGCCTGTACGAGGGCGGGCTCAACCGGCTCAAAGACGGCAGCCTGACGTCCTGGACCACGAAACAGGGATTGTCTGACGACTTCGTCCATGCAATCTATGAGGACCGCGAAGGGAGCCTCTGGATCGGCACACAAGGGGGCGGGCTCAACCGGCTCAGGGACGGCAGACTGACGGCCTGGACCGCCGGCCAGGGGTTGTCCGGCGACTTCGTGCGGTCAATCTGTGAGGACCATGAGGGGAGCCTCTGGATCGGGACGGATGCCCGCGGGCTGAATCAGCTCACGGACGGAAAATCCCTGAACTGGACCACTCAGGAAGGACTCGCCAGCGAAGTCACCTGGTCAATCTGTGAGGGACGGGACGGGAGCCTGTGGATCGGCGGCGCGAGCAGGCTGAGCCGGTTCAGGGATGGCAGATTCACCACGTATATGGCCAGAGACTGGCCGGCCAACCGCACGATCAGGTCAGTCTATGAGGGGCGTGACGGGAGCGTCTGGATGGGCACCCAGGGTGGCGGACTGAGCCGGCTCAAAGACGGCGAGTTTACAACCTGGACGACCAGACAGGGGTTGTCGAACGACATCGTCTGGTCAATCTGTGAGGGCGAGGACGGGAGCCTCTGGGTCGGAACAGATGGCGGCGGACTCAACCGGTTCCGGGACGGAAAGTTTACGGCCTTCACCAGAAAGGATGGACTCTCTGATGACGTGGTCAGAGCAATCTATCGGGGACGGGACGGGAGCCTCTGGCTCGGCACCAATGGCGGCCTGACTCGATTCAAAGGCGGGGTCTTTACCAGCTGGACGACCAAAGACGGGCTCTCGAACAACCTGGTCAGGTCATTCTATGAGGATCGCGAGGGCAACCTCTGGGTCGGCACTCTCGGCGGCGGACTGAATCGCTTCAGGGACGGCAGATTTACCGTCTTTACCACCCGGGAAGGCCTCTTCGATGACGTGATCTGGAGCATCCTTGAAGATGATCGGGCGAACCTGTGGATGAGTTCGAACAGGGGCCTCTTCCGCGCCGGCAGGAAAGAGCTTGAGGGTCAGGCCGCGGCGCGCGCCAGTTCGATCTCGTGCGTCTCTTACGGCGTCGCCGACGGCCTGAAGAGTGCCGACTTCGCCGGCGGCTCTTACCCCGCGGCGTGCCGGGCCGGGGACGGGAAGCTGTGGTTTCCGACCATGGGGGGCGTGGTAGTGATCAACCCTGAAAACATCAGGTATAACTCACTGCCGCCGCCAGTCATCATCGAGCAATCCCTCATCAACAAGAGCGCCGTCAGTCCCGGCCCCCACCTCCGGCTGCCTCCGGGACAGGGCGAACTGGAGCTTCACTACACCGCGCTGAGCCTGCTCGCGCCCGAGAAGGTCAGTTTCAGGTACAAGCTCGAAGGGTTCGACAAGGAGTGGATAGACGCCGGCACGAGGCGCGTCGCTTTTTACACCAACCTCCCGCCCGGCGAGTACCGC
>Ga0070741_10004416_pt1 | contig 32885 bp, 26 predicted proteins | sample Coa_R1_4_FD_66440 | JGI IMG/M metagenome (GOLD analysis project Ga0070741, IMG submission 66440) | Surface soil microbial communities from Centralia Pennsylvania, which are recovering from an underground coalmine fire - Coalmine... | ecosystem: Environmental > Terrestrial > Soil > Unclassified ... | reverse complement strand
GAGATCCAGCGAACCAAAAAAGCGGTTCAGCTCGCCCGTGGCAATCCGGCGATGCGCGGCGTGATAGACTCGCTGAATTGCAGGAAACAAGCGCTCCGTGCCCGAGCCGGTAAGGGCCGAGACGAACTCCACGGGGGCATAATCCAGAAATTTCAGCTTTTCTCGCAGACGCGCCGTGAACTCCTGCCGGCTTGTCTGCGTCCGGGCAAGGTCCCATTTGTTCACCACGATGACAATTGGCTTGCCGCTCTCCTGAGCGTAGCCGGCGATCGTAGCGTCCAGGGCCGTGACCCCTTCGACCCCGTCGATCAGCAATAGGACCACCTCAGCCAGCCGGATGTGCCGCCTTGCCATCACTACGCTGAGCTTCTCGGCCATGAGCTTCGTCTTGCCTTTACGCCGGATTCCCGCGGTGTCGACGAAGTTGTACGCCACCTCGTCGCGCCTTACCAGCGCCTCCACTGCGTCGCGGGTGGTCCCCGGCGTAGGGGAAACAATGGCTCTCTCCGCTCCCGCCAGCCGGTTCAGCAGGGTGGATTTTCCGGCGTTCGGCTTGCCGATGATAGCCACCTGAACGGGCTTCTTAAAAGACCCCAGCCCCGTTGTCTTCCCGACTTCGGAAGCATCGGCGGCAGGGAAATGTTCTGTGACAATATCTAGCAGTTCGTCGACGCCTTTATTGTGTTCAGCGGAAACAGGGACTACGCGCTCGATGCCGAGGGAGTAGAAATCGCCGATGCCGCTTTCGAGCGACACCGCATCGACCTTATTGACGGCGAGCGTGAGCGGCTTGCCGGTCTGTAGCAGCAAACGCGCCAGTTCCCGATCCGCTCCTGTAATTTCGGTTCGTCCGTCGATGACGAAGATAATGTGCCAGGCTTGTTCGATGGCTATCCGCGCTTGTTTTAAAATCTGAACCGGTATTTCTTCCTCTTCACCGACGAGAATGCCCCCGGTATCGATCAGTTCGAAAGGGCGTCCCCGCCATTCGGCCGGCGAGTGGATCCGGTCGCGGGTGATGCCGGGCTCATTGCCCACGATCGCCCGCCGAACACCTGTAATTCGGTTGAAAAGAGTCGATTTTCCGACGTTCGGTCTGCCGACGATGACGACAGTGGGCCGCTCGCTTCGTTCCATCAGCCTTCATGGTAGCTTAGGGAAGCGGCGCGCAATGGACGGCTGCGCCGGCAGCTTGCACGAGAAATGGCGCTCTATTATCCGCTTTTTCTAAACATCCAGGGGCGAACGGCGGTGGTGGTGGGCGGCGGCCGCGTGGCTGCCCGCAAAATCGCTGGTTTGCTGGAGGCGGGCGCCAGAGTGCGGGTGGTTGCGCCGGAGATTTCGCGCCAGGTGGCTGCGCACGAAATCGAGCGCCGGCCTTACCGGACGGGCGATCTGAAGGGCGCTGTGCTGGCTTTTGCCGCCACCGACAGCCGCGACGTCAATCATGCTGTGGCCGTCGAAGCGGCGCGCCGGCGCATTCCCGTGAATGTGGCGGATTCGGCGGCGGAGTCCACCTTTATCGTGCCCGCGCGCATCACGCGCGGCGAAATGCAAATCGCGATTTCGACCGGCGGCCGCAATCCCCGCCTGGCCGGACAAATGCGCCGGCGGCTGGAAGCCGAACTGAGGTGGGCCGCAAAGTGAGGCGAGGATGAGGCTTCGCACGGCCGAGGGCAAGCTCAAGATCGAGCACAGCATCATCGAGGGTCTGCGCCCCGCTCTGGAACGCCTGCTGCGCCACAACCCGGAAATCAAGTCGGTGATCCCGGGAGTGATCCGCCCGGTGCGCGACGCGCGCGGGGCCATCCGGATCCGGATCACGACCCCTACTCAAACGGGCTGGAAGGTTATTGCGTTCGCCGCCGGCGCCCGGCAGGAGGTTTTTGTAAATACCGGCTTGACCCGCGAGCAACTGGAAGCCGCTCTGGCCTCGGCGCTGGGCGAATCAGCGTAAGAACTCGGTAGGGGCAGCCGGATTCGATTCGCAAAAATTTGTGCGGCGGCAGTTCCCGAGGCCGGGTACCGAGCGTAATTTCGAACGAGCCGCTTCAGCGGCAGATCACCTCCTCGCCGCGCCATTCAGCTTCGACCAAGGGTTTTTCCGAACGGCGTATAAATGCGCAATAGGCGGCCGTAATTTTGCTGCGGGCAGGGATCCAGCGGTACCCGGGTGTTCCAAACAGAGAACCCCGGTCAATCATGCGGCGACGCGGCTCCGGAAAGGGCGAGACCCCAAACTCCATTCCCCGCGTGAGTGTACGCCCGTTCCAGGGCTTATGAGTGCGGCAGTGATTCTCTTCCCAAATGCCTAACCAAGGGAAATCTGCCCGCCGCCACACGTATCCGAAGAGCACTTGCGCGTCCGGATCATACGCTGTAAACCACGCCTGCTCGCGCGCCGGATCCATGAGATGCGTCGTGAAGCCGGCCGACACGGGAACATCGGGGATCTGGCGGAGATCGAGGCAGCCGCCATCGTTTGCAGGACACAAGGGCCAGTCGAACTCGGCGCCAACGCGCATGCGCCCTTTCCCTTGGGCGAACTCCGTTTCGTAGGTTTTCGAACGCGTCGCGGATGCAGCGAAAATCGTCCTGCCGCGGGAGAGAAACGGCGGCCCGAGAGTCACATGTTCGGTCCAGCCGACAGCCCGGTCGGCCGCCGAGAGGTTCTCCGCCGTCTCGGTAAAAAGCACAACTCCCCCGGATCCCAGGCGCAGCCGCCTCTCGAAACGCATTTGCGCAACAGGAAGGAGCGCCTTGCAAAGCAATTCCGATTCGCTGATTGTTTCGATTTCCCAGCGGACAACGGGTGCTTCGCCGTGCACGCCCAAGCCGGCCGCCGCTTCCTCGTCGGAAGGGGCCCCGAAGTAATCGAAGCAGAGATTGTGGCCCAAAATGCCGGAAAGCAGGCGGCTCTCCCGGTCAATGCCATACTCCGGCGTTCGGCGAGGGTCCCAGTCGCTTGGCTCGATGCTCGGCCAGGGCGGGACCCAAAGCGGATTGACCCCGTTCTCTAGTAAACAGATCTCGGCGACATGCCCGCCCCCATACACGACTGAGACGCGAATCTCCCTGTTGTGGAGCTGCACGGCACGGCGGCCGTGAAAGGTAGCCTCCATCCTGTCTTCCCCCCTTGCCCTCCGAAAGCAATGATTGTACTGTAAAGCGTTATGGCATCCCGCAGTGTAAACAAAGTGATTCTGTTGGGCCACCTTGGACGCGATGCCGAAATCAAGTACACGCCCAACGGAGCGTCCCGCTGCACCTTCACGCTGGCCACCTCCCGCCGATGGAAAGACCAGCAGACTGGCGAGTGGAAAGAAGAAACCGACTGGCACAACGTGGTGCTCTGGCGGTCGGAGAACGTGGCTCCTCACCTGCAAAAAGGCAAGCAGGTGTACGTCGAGGGTCGCTTGCAGACCAGAAGCTGGGAAGATAAGGATGGCAACAAGCGCTACACCACGGAAATTATCGCGGACAATCTCATTCTGCTCGGCGGGCGGGGAGGAGAGGCGATCGGAGCAGGCGACGAAGATCCCGCTTCCGCTTCGGCCTCGGGTCCGCGCAGCGCAGGGGCTGGGCGTGGCTTTACAGCCGCCCCGCAATCCGACATGGCCAGCCAGGAAATCTCCGACGACGACGTACCTTTCTAGGCGGCTTTTGCATCGTGCCCCGAGTGAACGCGCCGGGAGACTGCCCGTTAGTCTCGCTCTTTGAGATACAGCTTTGTTTCTGGCATTTGCCACGTCAAACGCCTCACCAAGGGGTGAAAGCCGGCGGAACGCCTCGCTTCTGCGCAAGGACCTGTTTGCGACAAGCGCGTTCGGATTGTACAATTGCCGTTCCGCCGGACGCCATCAGCTTGCCTTGGCCCGCGCCGTGGAGTTGACGATTCATGCGCCGCGGCCGAATCCGGGGATATAATCTCCTATCCTGATTTTCTTTGCGGGAGGTAGCTGTGACGCGCAAAGTATTCTGCCTATCCTTGACGGCGGTCGCTGCCGGCTTGCTGGCGCAGCAGCAGGCCCCGAAGGCCGCTGCCCCGTCCGGGCTGCCCAAGATCCAGGCGCTGATTATCACCGGGCAAAACGGCCACGACTGGCGGGCGACCACTCCGGTGATGCGGAAGATTCTGGAAGACACCGGCCGGTTTGAAGTGCGAGTCACCGAAGAGTTTCGCGGCGCCGGTCCCGAGACCCTGTCTCCGTATGAACTGGTGATCCTCAATTACTACGAGCGCCGAAGGCCCGAGCTGCGCTGGGGAGAGCGCGCCGATAACGCGTTGCTCAATTTTGTTCGTTCAGGCAAGGGGCTGGTGATGTACCACTTCTCGATGGCGGCTTTTGACGGCTGGGAAGAATATGAGAAGCTCTCCGGCGCGAACTGGCGGCCCAATAACGGCCACCACTCCGCCCGCCACAATTTCACCGTGGACATCAGAGACGCCGACCACCCGATTACGCGCGGCATGAAGAGCTCCTTTCCGGAAACCAGTGATGAGCTGTATGCCAATTTGAAATGGCAACCGCCCAATACATTTCACGTGCTGGCTACCGCCTGGGATGATCATTCACTGTATCAGGGCAAAGCCCGGCAGCCCATTCCCGGACCCGGAAAAGACGAACCCATGCTCTGGACCGTAAACTATGGGCAAGGGCGCGTCTTCGCCACGGCGCTGGGCCATGATCCCGAGGCGATGAAAAGTCACGGATTCATCACGACCTTTCAGCGCGGTTCGGAATGGGCGGCGACCGGCAACGTCACCATACCGGTTCCTCCAGAGCTGGCGAAATAATAAGCGGCGGCAGGCCGCTCTCTGTTCCGGGGCGCAAGGCGCGCTTGCCTGTGGGTGAGACGGCGTGGCCGCGAGTGAAAAAGGGTCAAAACGGGAAAGAACGAACCTGGGGCTGAAAGCGTCCGCACAGGTTACACTAGACAAAATGGCCGATAATTTTCTGGTACCCGAAACCAAAATCGAGGCCAATGGCGCCGGCCCAGCGCTGGCGCTGGGGCCCTCCGCAGGCAGGACCTTGCTGTTGACGCTCGGCATCACCAAGATCCTCGAGCAGCAGAGCCTTGACGTCTCGATTTGGGGATCTGTGGACGGCAGCGATTGGGGCCCAAAACCGCTGCTCAGCTTCCCCCAAAAGTTCTATGTTGGCTCCTATACGCTGCTGCTTGACTTGAGCGACAAGCCTGAAATCCAGTTCTTACAGGCTCGCTGGACGGTGAACCGCTGGGGCGTCGGTTCAACCAAGCCGATGTTTCTCATCTATATTTTTGTGGAAGTAGCGTCCGGCGTGAAGACCGCATAGTCTGTTCCGGCGCGGCTGCGGTCGAATGCTGCGTTGCCAGCCCGCCCTTCACCGCTTCTATTCCGGTTCGCGCTTCTTGCCCCTGCGTAACGCCTGGCAAAGTCGCAGCGGCTGGCATTGTGCGATTCAGCGAACAAGCCGCCCATACCCTATTTTGCTCTGGATTTCTTCATCCTTCAATAAATGTCCGATTTTCAAGAGCTTACCTCTTCCTTCCGGGATTGAAATGCGGTAAAATTAAGGTTTAATCTACACCCGGGAGATCTCTTTGGACGACATCGAAAAGCCACCGCAGGGTCCCACGCAATTGCCCCTGCCGCCCGATGGCGGCGACAAGAGTCTGGTTCCGATCGACATCGAAGACGAGATGCGCAAGTCGTATCTCGATTACGCGATGAGCGTGATCATCGGGCGAGCCCTGCCGGACATCCGCGACGGACTGAAGCCCGTGCAGCGGCGCATTCTCTACGGCATGTACGAGTCGGGATTGCTGCCCAACCGTCCTTACCGAAAATGCGCCAACACGGTAGGCTACGTGCTCGGGAATTATCATCCGCACGGCGACGCACCGGTCTATGAAGCGCTGGTGCGGCTGGCCCAACCGTTTTCCATGCGCTATCCGTTGGTGGACGGCCAAGGCAATTTCGGTTCCGTGGACGGCGACCCGCCCGCGGCCATGCGGTACACCGAGGCCCGGCTGGCGCGTATCGCCGTCACGCTGCTCGACGATATCGATAAGGAAACCGTTGATTTCCGGCCTAATTACGATGACCGCACAGTCGAGCCGGAGTACCTGCCGGCGCTCATTCCGAATCTGCTGATCAACGGCGCGCAGGGCATTGCCGTCGGTATGGCCACCAACATCCCGCCCCACAATCTCGGAGAAATCATTGAAGCGGCCATTTTGATGGTGCAGAACCCCAAAGTCGGCCTGGACAAGATCCTGGAGAAGGTTCCCGGTCCCGATTTTCCCACCGGGGGGTTCATCCTGGGCCGCCAAGGTATTATAGATGCCTATACGAAGGGGCGGGGCCACCTGAGACTGCGCGCTCGGGCAGCCATCGAGCGCGTCGGCAAGGACAAGGAGCAGATCGTCGTTACCGAGATCCCTTACCAGGTAAATAAAGCCCGGCTTCAGGAGCATGCCGCACAACTGGTGAACGAAAAAAAGATCGAGGGCATTGCCGATATTCGCGACGAAAGCGACCGCGAAGGCATGCGCATCGTCTTCGAGCTGAAGCGGGGAGAACAGCCGGAGGTGGTCCTGAACAACTTGTACAAGCAGACGCAGATGCAAACCGGCTTCGGCATCATCATGCTGGCCATTGTGAACGGCCAGCCGCGCGAAGTCGGTCTGGCCGAGGCCCTGCGTTTGTTCATCGATCACCGCATCGACATCGTGCGCCGCCGCACGGATTACCTGCTGCGCAAAGCGCGCGAGCGCGAGCACGTCTTGCTCGGCTTCCGGAAGGCGCTCGAAAACCTGGATGCCGTCATCAAGCTGATTCGGGCATCCAGATCGCCGGCCGAAGCGCGCACGGGTTTGATGGAGCGCTTCGAGTTCACCGAAAGACAGGCGCAGGCCATCATCGAGCTGCAATTGCAGCGTCTCACCGGGATGGAGCGCCAAAAGATCCTCGACGAGCTGGCCGAAATTCAAAAAAGGATTCAGGAATACCTCGAGATCCTGGGCTCGGATAAGGTCCTGCGCAATGTGATCGTAAAAGAGCTGCGCGAGGTGCAAAAGGAATACGCCGACCCGCGCCGCACGGAGATCATCGATGACACCGGCGAAATTCAGCTAGAGGACCTGATCGCCGATGAAGATGTGGCAATCACGGTGACTCACAACGGCTACATGAAGCGGACTGCCGTGGACACCTACCGCAAACAGTCTCGCGGCGGCAAGGGGCGCATCGGCATGGGCACCCGCACGGAGGATTTTGTCGAGCATCTACTCATCGCCTCGACGCACAGCTACATCCTGATCTTTACCAACCTGGGCCGCGTTTACTGGCTCAAAGTGTACGAGATTCCAGACGTCGGCGCAGCCGGCAAGGGCAAAAACGTGGCCAATCTGGTCAATCTCCAGCCCAACGAAACGGTCAAGGCGTTCTTGCCGGTGAAGCAGTTTACCCCGGGCGTCTACGTCGTGATGGTGACCAAGAAGGCGATCATCAAGAAATGCGAGCTGACGGTTTTCGATAACCCCACCTCACGAGGCATCATCGCCATGTCGCTTGAGGAAGGCGACGAACTGATCGCGGCCAAGCTGACCGATGGGTCGCAGCAGATCTTTCTCGGCACCCACAACGGCAAAGCCATCCGTTTTCCCGAAAGCAAGGTGCGGCCGATGGGCCGGCCGGCTTACGGCGTGCGGGCGATGACGCTCGACCCGGGCGATTTTCTGGTCGGCATGGAGGCCGTGGGCCTGGAAGGTCTTATCCTGACCGTCTCGGAAAATGGCTACGGAAAGCGGACGGCCCTCGAAGAGTACCGGATCACGTCGCGGGGCGGCAAAGGCGTCATCAATATGAAAACCACGGAGCGGAATGGCAAGGTCGTCGCCATTCTCAATGTGAAGGAGAGCAGCAATCTCTTCATCATCACCAAAGACGGAAAGATTCTGCGGCTCGAGGCGTCTGAGATCCGCGAGGCCGGCCGTTCCACCCAGGGTGTGCGCCTCGTGCGGCTGGAAGAAGGTGACCGCGTCGCCGCTGCGTCGGTGATTCCCGAGGAAGAATCGAACGGCGAGGGGCCTAACGGCCAGGGCGCCCTGCTAACGCAATAGAGAATCGCCCCGGCGCCGCGAGCACTGGGATGCATATTGCAAAATCGCGGCAGAACGCAAGGCCAGCCGTTCCGGCTTGGCCAGGCCTGGGTCTCCGGGAGTGGCTTCCCTTCCTGGCTCCGCCGTGGACAGACGGATCGGCGCCCGTTTTCCCGTTGGAAGATCCAATTCTCGACTCTGCCATTCGATTTTGATGCTCTTTGCGTTCCTGACGTCAACGCCGATGGACCTGCTGCGCGGCAGCGGCACCTTTGCGGGCATTCAGGGGCTGGCTGAGGGTCTTCGAGGGCTCGGCCACACCGTCAGGGTCCTCACTCCCAACTTCCCCTGCTTCCACTACACGACCCGGCGGCTGATTTACAACCGCCGCCTCGCCGCCCGCGTCGATGCGCTCCGGCCCGACATCGTGATCGGCTTCGACATGGATGGATACCGCTATGCCCGGCGCTCGCCGCGCGCGCCTTTTGTCGCTTCCATCAAAGGGGTGATCGCCGATGAGTTGACCAACGAGAGCGGCGCGACGCGCTGGATGATGACGGTGCAGGCCAAGCGCGAGAAAATCAACGTGCTCCACGCGGACCTGGTGCTGGCCACCAGCCAGTATTCGGCCGCCAAAATCGCGGAACACTACGGAATCGAAAAATTCAAAGTCCATATCGTGCCGGAGCTGATTGACCTGGAGGGATGGCGGGCGCGTTTCGCGGCCCACCCGGCCGCCGCCCCCGAGCGCTTTACGGTCCTTTCGGTGTGCCGTTTTTACCCTCGCAAGCGCCTGGATGATCTGATCGCCGCCGCCGCGCTCCTGCCGGGAACGGAGGTGCGCATTGCCGGCAACGGTCCGGAAGCAAAGAGGCTCCATCGGCTTGGCCCCCATATTTCCTGGCTCGGCGACGTCACCGCCGGCCAGCTCGCCGAAGAATATAACCGCTGTCACGTCTTCTGCCTGCCGAGCGTCCAAGAGGGGTTTGGCATCGTTTACCTGGAAGCCATGGCGGCCGGCAAGCCGATCGTGGCCGCCCGGGCGGCTGCCGTGCCGGAGGTCGTTCGCGACGGCGTAGAGGGCATCCTGGTCGAGCCGCGAGATCCCGCTGCCCTGGCCGCGGCGCTGGCTCGTCTGCGGGACGACGCTGGTCTGAGAAATACGTTGTCCCGGAATGCTACCGCGCGCGCCGCTGATTTTCAAAGAGAAAAAGTTTGCCGCAGGTTTCTGGACGCGGTTGAGAAATTGCGGCGGTCACCGCCGCCCTGCTCGCGCCAGGCTACGACGGCTCGACATCAGTGAGCCGCGCCGGCCGGCGCAGTGGTGGAGATTCCCCGCAAGCAGCGTTTTCGCCGAAAACAGCAGGCGGCGGACCGGTCCGTTATACTGGCATTCCGTGGCAAACTGCACAGCCAGCGCGATTCGACGGCCGGTGAAGCTTTGCCTGCCGTTTGCAGCCTTCCTCCTGTTGGAAGCTTGCAGCCTGATGCCCGCTCGGCCCGCCCGCGCCCCGCAGCGCTGCCGAAACCTGATCCGCAATGCCAATTGGGAGCGGCAAGGCGAGGGATGGCGTCTGCCCGCGTTCGCCAAACTCGAACAGCCGCCTTCTTCGGGAGGCGTCGCTTCCATCGTTGTAGAAGGCGCCGCCGATGGCGCGATCGCCCAAATCATTCCCCGTCCGCCGGAACTTTCCGGCCTCGGAGTGGTCGCCGTGGGTTATGCCAGAGTCGAGTTGTCTCATACCCTCGATAGCACGGATGACGATATAACCTCCCGCCTGTGGGAAGGCAGCGTGAATCTGGTGAACGGGTATAGCCGCAACGGGGAAGACTTCGCCAGCCCGTATGTCCGAATCCGCTTCACGGGCCGTGAAATCGCCTCGGGCTGTTGGAAACGGTTTGTAACCGGTGTAATTCCAGCCGGGCGGGCGCGCCTGCTATATCCGCATTTTGCTTTTTGGGGGGCGCGGCTTGCGCCCGGAGTGAAGCTCCACCTGGCGGCGCTATCTCTTGTTGAAGCGCCCGCAGACGACAATGGCGAGCCTGAGCGGTGGGTGGATTGCGCGAACCTTCCCGCGCCTTCTCCCGTGCTGGCAGCGCCGACGCAGCAACAGTGGGCCGAATCGCTGGCTCCTAACGGAAGTTTTGACTCCTTCCATATGCAAACCCGGCCTCTCGCGGCCGCCCACTCCTTACGCGAACTGGTGCTGGAAGCGCGATATCACCAGGGATCTTTGATCGCCGACCGGTATTTGATTTCGGTTACGCAGGACGGCTCCGACCCCCGTTTGAGCCCCACAAGTCACATCGTTACGGCCCTGGCCAGGCGTGGCGTGGAAGATTTCGAGGCCGTCGTGAAGGTCCGCGCGGACGCCCAGCCTCTCCGCATCGCGATCGCCGGCGCCGCCGAAGTCAAAGACGGATTACGCGCCCAGCCGGCAATCTTGCCGCTCGAATGGCAAAGACCTCGCCTCTGATTGCAAATGCCGTCCGCGGAACGCGAGGATCGTAGGTTCAGGTGGATTGCCGGATTTTCGTATCCGCTCCTGCTTTCCGTATACCTCATTTATTGGAGCCACGCCGACTATTTCGTGGATGATTGGTTCCTCATCAAGCATTTCCGCCATGCGGCCGGGTGGAAGGGAGTCGCCGGCTTCGCCGCGGCGGCCGCCGAAAACCGCGTCTATCAGGTCTTCCGGATGCAATGGTTGAGCATCCTTTACGGGTTTCTGATTACCGCTCTGGGCGGCTATTCTCCCCGCTTCAACTTTGCGGCGCTGCTTCTGCTCCATGCGGCTTCCGCCTGGCTGTTGTCGCAAGCCGTGCGCCGGGCGGGCTTCGAGAGGGGACTCGCGTTTCTCGCCGGAGTTTTCTATCTTCTCGCGCCGATGGCGCATTTCGGGCTCCTCACGTATCTTGCAAATCCGTTTTTTGTGTTGTCGACATTCTGGGTTTTACTCTTGCTCTGGTTCTCTTCGGGTGCGCGGCGGCCGGGAATGGGGGAGCTTGCTTTTGCCTCCGCCTGCGCCGTGGCGGCCCTGTTCAGCGGCGAACAGGTTTTCTTGCTGGTGTGGGCGATCGTTCCGCTCGCCGCGTTGTCTTTCCGAAAGAAGCCGATGCCAGCGGCCTGGCCCGCCGCGGGAGCAATCTGGGCGGCCGCGAGCGCGGCGCTGGCGGTCTATCTACTCTGGATCAACCGGCTCCCGGTGCGGCAGACCGGCATCCACCGACGCTATGAATGGACTTCGGCCCGGTTCGCGAGCAACCTGCTGCAAATCGGGGGCGAGCTGCGGCAACTGAGCGGAGTCACCTCCGACTCGCTGTTCCATTTTTCGCTGCACAAGACGGAGGACGCCCTCGCGCTGGCGGGCGCCCTCCTGGTGACTGCGCTCGTTTGGAAGTGGCGCGGCGGAGATCGGGAAAACGGCCGGCTCCGGCGCCTATTTGGATTCGCGGTCGGCGGAGCAGCGCTCGCATATGCTCCGGTGATGTGGATTGCCGGCGGCTTTCCGCGCTTTCGGTATCATTATGCTCCGGCGCCCTATCTGGGTCTTGCCGCCGCTGTAGCGGTTTGGGCGTGTGGGCGGAGCCGGTGGACGCGCTGGAGTCCCGCCGCGCTAGCCGGCCTCGCTACGGGCTTTTTGATCTTCAATGCGGCCGCAGATCTGCGGCAGAGCTGGATTCCGGAATCGGAACAGCAACACAATCTCGAAGTCTATATGCGTCAGGTGAAAAATATAGCGCCTGGAGACATCTTCGTTGTCTCGGGCACGCCGCCCCAGATTGGAACCGCCCCGCACTTCAGCATGCATTCTACGATTTCGGCCAGCGCGTTTGTAGAGCTCGTGACAGGCCTGGAGCCGCTCGAAGCGTATCTCGATTTTTGGAATCTGCATGGGCGGCTGGTGCGCGATCCCGATGATCTGGAGCACTTTCTTTCCGAGTCTGACCTAGCGCGCACGCACGTCCTGATGTGCTCCTACGACGGAAGATTTTCCAGTCTGGATTGGATCGCGATCGAGATCGGGACCGACAGCTTCCGGCTGCTGCCGCTGAAGGGAGTCTCCGATTCGGGCAACGCCCGCCGGCAGATCTATTCCCGAGAGCAGCTCGCTCTTGCACAGTGGCCGGTCTATTTCCCGAAAATTGTGAGGCCCCGAGTCGCGGCCCGATAAGACGGCGGCCCGCGCTGTCTTACTGTTTGCGCCGATTGCCGATTGGATCCGTCGGCCAGCGGATGGAAAGGCGCGCCGGCTGACCCCAAAAATCGCCCTGCCCGGCGATGTATGTGCTTGGAGAAGCACGTTCGGTCCGCATGGGATAAAATTTTCTACTGAATTTCCCGCGTGCACTTGGATTCCAAAGCGCTCTCGTTGAAACAGCCGGAGGTCGCAGTTGGCGCTGGCCGACTGCGCGTGCTGGACCGCCTCGCGCCCGCGCTGCTGGTTCCCCTGATCATTTTTAACCTGGGCTACATGTACGAAGGCCCTAATTATGCTTTGCTCTCGCCATGGATCATTCGCTTGTCGCGGCCGGAACTGCTGGCCCGCGACTGGTTTGCCAACACGATTCCGCACCATGCGAATTTTGTCCGGTTCCTCGCGTGGTCGTCGGCGGCTTTGCCGCTGCCGGCAGTCCTGCTCTCACTGCACGTGGCTGCACTTTTTCTTCTGCTTTGGACCGCCTATGGATTCGCCGCGCGGCTTTTCGGCGATAAAAGGATTTTTTATGCAGCAGTGTTCCTGCTTTTGCGCTGGGGAACGGAAGGTCTTGGAGGCAACAGCCTTTGGGCCGACTACCTGGTGCCGCACAACGCGGCGGCGCCGGTCTGTCTGCTGGCGTTCTACTTGTCCCTGTCGGGCCGGCCGCTCTCCGCCGCGTTGGCCGCGGCCGCAGCAACTTGGATTCACATCCAGCTCGGCGTCTTAACCATGGCTGTTTTGGGCGGGGAAATGCTAGTAAGCTGTGTCTGGGGTGGGGGGCGGAGCCCTGCCCGGAGCCCGGTCCGGAAAGGCGCCAGCCTCGGGCCAATGTTCACGGTAGGCGGGATCTACGCCGCGGCAGTCGCCCCGACTTTTCTGAAGCAATGGGGCCTTTACGTGATGACCGCTTCGCCACTCACGGCCAGGCAATTTTTAGATCTCCACGCAATTTTGCGCCAGCCCCATCACCTGATCCCATCGACTTGGCCGTTGGCGGATTACGCCCGGTTCTTTCTCATTCTGGGGATGGGCGGCCTGGCCGTCTCCTGGCGAAATGCTCAGCACCGTAAAATTGTGGTCTGGAGCTTTATCATTTTGGCGTTTTGCGTAGCGGGCAGTGTTTTTGTGGAGATCATTCCCATCAAGCTGGTTATCAAAATGCAGTTGTTCCGTATGACCATCTTCTTGAAATTTTTTGCCGTTTTGTTCGCTGCACAATTTTTAATCAGAACACTCGACCTGGGCCGGTGGGAAGAGAAATGCTGCGCCCTGGCCATACTGGCAATTCAAAATTTCTTCGTAGCTGGCGCGTGCGCCGTGCTCATCCCCACTTTGCGTAAGAACCGCCGTTGGGCGTGGACCTTAAGCATCGCGGCGGCGGGATGTCTGGCGCTCAGTGGGATCGCGGGTGCGGGCGTTGGCGGGTGGCTTCAGCATGCTCTTCGTATGGCGCCCCGAGGAATCGAAATCGGCCTGATTACACTGGGTTTCCTCGGGGCGATCGTCTGGCGAAACGGCCGGCTCTTACCGGCGGGACTGATGATCCTGGCAGCGGCGCTCCCCCTCGCATCCGGCATTCCCTCTTTCCATTATGATCATCCTCCGATCGACGACTGGTACCGCTTTTGCCGCCAGGTAAGAGCCGCAACACCAGCGGATGCCGTCTTTATCACGCCGCCCGTAATGGGAGGCTTTCAAATGTTCGCCGAGCGGGCGGAGGTGGCGGACTTCAAGTCAACCCCTTCCATCGAGCATGATCTGGTGGAGTGGAAGCATCGGATGGACGATCTGGCGGGCGGCGCCGGCTTGCATTGCAGCGGATGGGCGGAGTGCAGCGCTGCTCTGACCTCCGGCTACGCCCATTTGACGCGCAGAAATTTTATGGTGTTAGCCCAGAAATATCGGGCAGAATATGTAGTCACCCCCCGCCCGGAGCCGTGGCTCGGCTTTTCCGAAGTGCTTCGCGTCGGAGATTTCGTGTTATATCGGCTGCCGGCATAGCGCCGTTCTGGTAGACTGTCGCCAGCTAGCTCCGGCGGCCGGGAGCCCGTCGAGACGGGTTGCATTCACGCCCGCCGGAAGATTGGTTTCGTGGAAGGAGATCGCATGCTCAGTCGAAGACAATTCCTCCGGTTGTGCTCGGCGACCTGCGCCACCTCGGCCGCTGGAGTCGCAGCAGCCAAGCCTCGGTTTCGAATAGGCATCACCACTAACACCCGCAATGGCGGCAGTTGGGATAAAGACATGCTGCTCTCGTTTCGCGAGGCAGCCGAAGCCGGCTATCACAACGTGGAAACATTTTACGGCTACATCCGGCCGTGGTGGGACAAGCCGCAGGAATTAAAAAGTCAGATGGACCGTCTGAAGCTCGGGTTTGTAACGATTTCGAACGGCGGGCCTATGAAGATGCAGTTCGAAAACCCCTCTGTTGCACAGCAACTGATTGACGAGCACGTCCAACTGGCGCTGTGGAGTAAAAAGTGGTTTGGCTGCGATCATCTGAAAGCCAACACCGGAGGCCGCCGCCCCGAGGGTACGACGTCCGATGACCTGGCCCAAATGGCCAGGACCATGAATGAGATCGGTAAGCGCCTGGCGGATCAAGGTCTTAAGTTCGGGGTACACGCACATCTGTGGACCCAATTGCAGACGCGATCCGAAATCGATCACATCATGGACGCCACCGATCCCAGGTATGTATTCCTGGTGCTCGACACCGGGCACATCACGATGGCCGGAATGGATCCGGTAGAATTGGCCCGAACTTACGTCAGCCGCATTGTCGAGTTCCACCTGAAAGATACCAAACCCGAGGACAAAGGCGGCCACAAGGGGCCGACTCCGCAGCGCGAAGGGTATACGGCAATAGGGAAGCGGATCTTCTTCGAGCTCGGAAAGGGAGGGGTGGATTTTCCGGGACTTCTATCGGTGCTGAAACAGAACAACTGGGACGGCTGGCTCACGGTCGAGCTGGATTCGACCGACACAACTCCTAAAGATAGCGCGATGATCAGCAGGCGGTATTTGGAGAACGTTCTGCACCTCCAGGTCTGAAGCGACACGGGGCATAGAATCGGAGAACGCTGGGGAAGGGAGCAGGAATACATACTGGGTTCGTCCGCCCAGCCTGTTCGTCAGCCTGGGAACTGGTGGAGAAAAGGCCTGCTGGATGGTCTAATACTCCTAGCCTCGCGGTACCACCAGCAACGCGGATCTCCTATAGAAATCAAGCACATAACCAGCCAGCCACGCGCATCGACGGCGAGAAAAACCCCTCCTTGTGAATATCAGCGACTTCCGGTATTCTTATTTAGCGCTTGTAGTGTTAGCAGAATTACGATTTTTGACTTAGCTGGGTGGGGCGCGGCGAGCCCTGAGGATTTGTTTGCAGGCTATCGAGTCTTATTCGGTCATCCGGCGCAGGCGAGTAGATAATCGTCTGAATTTCCAGCAACATCACCCGAAACATCGGCCGAGCCAGAAAGGGCGGGTTTACCGGCTCTCGAGGACCGAGGTCGTCTGCAACCAGGGCTAAGCCCAGTGGATAATGCCGGCCTTACAGGAGGAGCGAGCTTTGAGGGAAGAACGGCCTGTCAGGTCTGGCGGCGCCTTCGGGCAGTTCGGGTTTTTGAGCTGGCACGTGATAAATCGCCGGGTAGACGGAAAAGCCGCTGGGTTCTTCTGCTGGGTCCGGAAACTGGAGGAAGCGCGTCATCCTGCGTTGTAAGTCATTTGGCTGCTTGGAGCCGCCTTCGCAGGGTGGATCGGCCGGCAAGCGGTTCCGGGGCGCTAGGCGCCGCGCTTGTTTATATGTTATTGAATGAAAAGCACTTACAGACTGTGATGTAAGTGAAGGGGCGAAGCTCTGTGCAAACGATGGCAGTTTCAGATTCCGTAACGCAGGTGCTATCCGACGTTGGCCGCATGGCTCGGCCTACAGCGCCAGTCCCAGGCTGGTACGCCATCTACACCCGGTCTCACTTCGAAAAACGAGTGGCTGCCGACCTTACTGCCAAGCACATCCAGAACTACTTGCCTGTGGTGGAACAGGTACATCAGTGGAAGGACCGCAAAAAGCTGATCGAAGTTCCCGTTTTCCCCAGTTACGTGTTCGCGCGCTTTCGGGATTCGAATAAGACGCGCCTGGAGGTGCTGCGGGTAGCCGGCGCAGTCCGAATTCTGGGTCACGGGGAGAGCATCGAACCGATACCGGATTGGGAAATAGAATCCATTCGCCGGCTGCTGCGAGCCAATGTGCGCTGCTTCGCGCACCCGTTTCTTCGCGAGGGGGCTTGGGTCCGCGTGAAGAGAGGAGCGCTGAAGGATTTGGAAGGCCTTTTAGTGCGGGTGAAAAGCAAAACCCGCCTTGTGCTTTCCATTTCGTTGCTATCGCAGTCGGTGGCGACGGAGATCGATATTTCAGATGTCGAGGTGATACGCCCCGGCAGCAGGACGAATGGTGAGGGCTGGCGATGAGAAGACGTTTCATCGTCCCTGTATTACTGCTGGTTGCGCCGTTGTTCGGGCAAGATCGCGGAAACCGCCGCGAGCAAGAGAGCCAACCACTGCCGCAGAGCGAGGCAGCCGAGCCGGCCCTTCCTGGCGCGGACTATTCCCGAGGCGCCGGCGCGGCAAACGCGGCTGCCGCGCCCCGGGCCGGCGCTCTGGCTTTCAGCAATTACAAGATGGGACCGGAAGACCTGCTGGCCGTCACTGTCTTGGATTCTCCCGAGTTTACCCGCCAGGTGCGCGTGAGCGGCGATGGAACGATTCGGATGCCGCTTCTAAAACGCGCCATTCCGGCGGCCGGGAAAACCAGTGCGGAGTTGGAACAGGCGATCTCGCGGGAATTGGTCGAGGAAGGGATGCTTGTCGATCCTTCCGTTTCGGTGACCGTGCTCGAGTTCAACAGCAAACCGGTCAGCGTGTCGGGCGCCGTGCGATCGCCGGTGGTCTTTCAGGCGGTGAAGCCGCTCAGCCTGGTCGAGGCCATCGCGCGCGCCAGCGGCTTGGCGGAAAATGCCGGCTCCGACATTCTGATTTCCGTCCCGGCAAGGAACGGCCGTCCCGCGCGGACCGTTACCGTGCCGGTCAAGGCCTTGCAACAACCCTCTGATCCGGGCGCCAATTTCCTGCTGGAGGGGGGTGAAGAGGTCAAAGTGACGCCGGCGGGGCTGGTTTACATCGTCGGAGGCGTCAATAAGCCGGGCGCGGTCCTGATGAATACGGAAGGTCCTTTTACTTTGCTGAAAGCTTTGGCCCTTAGCGGCGGGACAACGCCCACGGCCGGATCAAAGGCCTTTCTGCTTCGGAATTCCGCAAACGGCCAAAAAAAGGAAATTGCGTTGAACCTGACCAAGCTAATGCGGCGCCAGGAGCCCGATCTGCCGCTCGAAAACAACGACGTGGTCTTCATCCCCGACAGCACCATGAGAAAAATCAGCCAGACCGGCATGAGCTCGGCGGTCAGCGCGGTGGTGTTCGCCATGGGGACGCTAATTTTACGATGAGCTCCTATCCACGGCCGCTGCCCGGACCCGGCCAATATCCGGAAGAGTCGAATTACTATCCGATCCAGCCAACCGGTGAGCCGGCGGCAGTCCCGCTCAACCACTACCTCTGGGTCCTCAAGCGTCATAAATGGCGCATTCTCGGATTCGTATCAGCCGTGGTCGCCGCTGTTCTGCTCTATTCCCTTCAGTTGACGCCCGTTTATGAAAGCGTCGCCACCCTGGAGATCGATAACCAAGTCCAGATGTTTGAAGTGGGCAATTCCGGACTCCAATTTGACAATCGCAACTTCGACGCGGTTGTAGCGACGCAGCTTGAACTGATGGATTCCCCGGCGGTAGCCCAGCAAGTGATCCGGGAGTTGCACCTGGACCAGAATCCGGATTTCAACCCTGCGCTGCGCAACAAAGCCACTTCCGACGCTTTGGCCGCCGGACTGCCCTTGAGCGGCGCGGGCGCCGGTGTGCCTGACGCTCTGCCTGGCCTTTCGGTGCGGCGGCGCCCGGATACCTATTTGATTGAGGTACATTACCGCAGTCCCAATCCGGAGCTGGCGAGCGCGATTGCGAACAGCGCCGCTCAGGCTTTCGTCCAACAAGGCTTCAAGAGCCGTTATCAAAACGCCGCCGAGCTGTCGAAATGGCTCAATATGCAGCTCGACGAACTCCGCGCCAAGCTGGAGCGCGCCCAGCAGAAGCTCCAGGCGTTCGAGAAGCAATACAACGTGGTCAACCCGGAAGATCGCACTAACATCCTGAACCTGCAATTGCAGAAGCTTCAGGAAGAGCTGACCAAAGCCCAGGCCGAGCGGCTCCGCAAGGAATCCGAGTATCAGTCCGTGGAATCCGGAAACCTGGAAGCGCTCGCCATTTCCGAGCAAGGCGCGCCGCTGATGAAAATCGCCGACCGGCTGGAAAGCCTTGAGACCGCATTGGCGGAAGCCGGCTCGCAGTACGGTCCCAATCATCCCATTTACAAGCGGCAGCAGGCGCAGATCGAGCGCGTGAAAGCCCTCCTCGAGGCCAATAAGCAGAAAGTGCTGAAGCGTCTGAAGGCCGACTACGAGCAGGCGCTGGCTCGGGAAAAGGCTTTATCCGCGGCAGTGGATCAGCAGAAGCAGGAAGTGGACCGGCTCAGCGAGCGCGCGGTCGAGTACGGCATTCTCAAGCGGGAAGTGGATTCCCAAACCAAGTTGTATGACGAGCTGCTGAAAAAGATAAACGAGGCCACGATCAACGCGAGCATCAAGGCTACGAATCTCCGGCTGGCCTCCCTGGCCACGCCCTCGAAAACTCCGGTGTTTCCCCGGACCAAAGTGTATCTGCTGCTGGCTGCCTTACTGTCTACCACCGTCGCGGTCGGCGTGGCTCTGGCGGCCGATTATCTGGACCGCACGCTTCGCTCGGTCGAGCAGGTGGAGCAGTGGTTGAGCGTGCCGGTCCTCGCGAATCTGCCCCGTGTCTCCGGCCAAAAAATTCCTTCCCTGCTGCTAGGGACGCCCGACGAAGAAAGCAATTCGACCGCGCTGGCGAAATCGAGCATTCCACTGACCGAGGCTTTGAACATCCTGCGCACGAGCGTTTTGCTCTCCTCGCCAGGCCAGGAGCGAAGAATGGTTCTGGTGGCCAGCGCGGCGCCGGCGGAAGGGAAAAGCACAGTGGCCACCGGACTGGCCCTGGCCCTGGCCCAGCAGTTACAGAATGGCGACCGCGTACTGCTGGTCGATTCCGATCTGCGAAGGCCGACGATCCATACGATTTTCGGCCTCTCCAACCGCACCGGCCTCTCCACAGTGCTCGAAGGCCAGACCGGCTTCGCGGAAGCCGTGCTGCCGAGCGGGATCGCGCCGAACCTCATGGTGCTTACCGCCGGGCCGGCGCCGCGCTACTCGAGTGAACTGCTCACGATGCACATGGCGAAGCTGCTGGAGAATCTGCGGCCGGAGTTTCGCTACATCGTGATCGATTCCGCGCCGCTGCTAATTTGCGCCGACAGCACGATTCTAAGCACGATGGTGGACGGCGTGGTAATTGTGGCGAGAGCTGGAGAGACGCCGCGGGAAGCTGTGGCTTCCGCCTTGCGCCAACTCCGCCGCGTGCGCGCCAATATTTTGGGCCTCGTGCTGAACCAGGTTCGCCTGCCAGATACACCCGGCTACGGCGGCTATTACGGCGGCTACTACGGAAATTACCGGCGCGACGAAAAAGATGATGAGGATGCCTGAGACCGCTGGAGCGCTCCGGCTTGCCCTGCCTCCGGCGTTTGCCCCGGCCGGCCAATCAGCAGGCTTGGATTCCCTCGCGGCCGCGCCAAGAAGAGCGGCTCTGCTGGCCGAGGCCGAGCGCCTTGGCGTGCTGCCGGCAGTCGCGCGGAGATTAGTATCGGACCGGCACCCCCGCGTGCGCGAGATTGCCGCCAGAAATCTCTGGCTGGCGCGGGAACAAGGACGCGTTCTCAAATTATTGGCCGATGCCGGTGTGCGGGCGACCGCGGTCAAGGGCGTGAATTTGGCGAGGCGCCTGTATCCGGACGCCTCCTGGCGCGAAGTGGACGACATCGATTTGCTGGTGGATCGCTCCGATGCAGCCAGAGCCTGCGCCGTTCTCTGCGGCAGTGGACTGACGCCCAACCACCGCTGGACCCCGGAAGCGCTGTCGCGTCAATTGTCTCGCCCTCTGTTTCTGGCCCCCGAACTCGTCTTTACGTCGCCCTCTGGCGCGATGGTCGAGCTGCATTGGGACTGGCCGGGCGGGCGCAGCGCGCCGCTCGATCCCTTCGTCCAGCCCGAGCATTACCTGGTGTATCTGTGCCGCCACGCCGCGAAGCATTTCTGGTCGTCAATGAAATGGTTGTGCGACCTTCAGCTCTTTGTGAGCCGGTTCGGCGCCACAGTGGATTGGGAACTGTTTTGGCGAGTGGCCGGAGAGAACGGAGCGGAAACAGGCTGTGCGGCCAGTCTCGAGTTGTGCCGCCGCGCGTTCGGCGGCTTGCCGGCGCCAGGGTTGGCCCAGCGGCTGAGCAGAAATGCGCGCAAGCTGGTAAATCAGGCGGAATCGGTGATCTCGAATCCTGCTGCGGATCGGCCGCATCCGGTCTGGACGCAGATCCAACTCGCGCCCTGGCGGTTTCGTCCCGCGCTGGTAAGGACATGGATACTCCCTCAGCCGCAGGACTGGAGCCGGGCGCGAGAGCAACAGCAGCCCAGCTGGCAGACGGTGAGGCGGCGGTTTGGCCATCTGTGGCAGCGGTGGGCATTTCATAAAATCCGGAAGCTCTCGGCAAAAGATTGGGGCATTCTCCTCGAGGCTTATTTCACCTTGATTGCTGCCGAATGCGCCCGGCGCCTGGTTCCGGCCCGGTGGCTGCTGCGCGCGGCGAAAGGCCGGCTCTCGAGCCGCGAAGCCGGTCCCCAGGCCTGGACTCTCGAGCAGCTCCGGCGCATCGCCTGGCTCGTCGAAGCGGCCGCCAACCGCCAGCCGGTCACGATGCGGTGTCTCACTCGGTCCATCGCTCTTTCGTGGATGCTTGCCCGGCGGGGAGTTCGGCCGGCGCTGCAAATCGGAGTTAAAAACGACAGCGGCAAACTCCAGGCGCACGCCTGGGTCGAATGGCAGGGCCACGCATTGCAGGAGCCTGTGAACCAGGCGGGCGAATATGTCGCGCTCGATCCGCTGGCTTTCCGATAATTCGTGAAAAACGCAAAGGAGTGCTTCTCTGTGGATTTTTCCGCACGCTACCAAGCCGACGCTGAGGTCACTTTCCAGCGGCTCGACGAGGCCACTGTGATCGTCCATCTCGGCACGGGGCGCATTCATCATACGAATCTGACCGGCTCCCGCATCTGGGAACTGCTGGCGGAAGGACGCTCGCTGGAAGACATCTACAACACGCTGCTTGACGAGTTTGACGTGCCGCCGGAGCAGTTGCGCAGGGATTTGGAGAGCTTCGTCCAGGAACTGTCAGCGGAAAAGATGATCTGCAACCGGGAACAAGGCGCATGAGCGCTCTCAGCCTCGCCACCAATGCCTGGCTCGGCGTGGTCCGGAAGGAATCTGGCCCGCGCGGCGCCGTCCCCAGGACGGCCGATGGCCGGATCGAGCTCGGAGCCGCTGTCTTTTCCCTGCCTGATCCCAAAGAAGCGAATACCACAAGCCGGGCGGTGGAGGGCGGCCGGATTTGCGTGTTCACGGGCTTCCTATTTAATGCCGAGGATTTGCGCCGGGAGCTCGGTTGGGATGAGGAGCGGCCTTGCGCTTCCCAAGCGGAGATCGTGCTGGCCGGCTATAAACATTGGGGCGACGGCGTGCTCTCGAAGCTGGAGGGCGTCTTTGGCCTGGCGATATGGGACCAGGCCAAGGAGACGCTGCTTTGCGGGCGCGATCCGATGGGCCTACACCCCTTCTATTACTCGCTGGCCGGAGGGGAACTGATCTTCTCCTGGGATTCTGAGACCATTCGCCTGCACCCCAAGGTTCCGAGGGACCTGAATCGCGTGGTGCTCGCCGAGCACTTGAATTACCGCTGGCTGAAGCAGGAGGAGACGTTCTTCCAGGCCATCCGCCGGCTCCCGGGCGGCTACGGATTGACATTCGCCCGGGGGCGGATCGAGGTGTTTCGCTATTGGGATCCCGCCCCTCCCGGCCGGCCCGTGAACTGGGTGACGCGCGAGGAATTGGAGCAATTTCCAGCTCTGCTCCGTAAGTCCGTCGAACGCACGATGAAATATGGCCCCATCGGCATATTTCTGAGCGGTGGATTCGACTCCATCAGCATCGCCGCCTGGGCTTCGGAGATCGCTCCCAACCGAAATTGGGCCACGCCGAAAGCGTTTTCGCTGGTGTTTCCGGAGGGCAAATTCTCGGAGGAGCCCGTGCAGAAGGCCGTGGCCCAAACCCTGGGTTTCCCCCAGCGTTTCGGGTATATGACGGACTACGTCGCCGGACGGGGCCTGCTGGGGCGTCTGTTGGATCTGGCAGGCACTTGTCCCGTGCCAACCACGGACGTCTTCAAGCCACCGTATCTGGATCTGCTCAGGATGGCCAAATCGGACGGCTGTGACATAGTGCTGACCGGAGAGGGTGGCGACGAGTGGCTTACCGTTACGCCGGCGTATGCGGCCGATCTGATTCGTACCGGTAATTTCATTGAATTGACTCGTCTGCTCAAAACGATTTTGCACTGCTGGAACCTGCCTACGCTGCCCGCGATACGAAACGTCCTCTGGACCAATGGGCTCAGGATGCTGCTGCGTGACTGGGGGTGGCGAAATATGCCAAAGGCAGCCCTGTGTCGAAGAAGGCGGCTAATTCCCAAGGCTATCCCCGAGTGGCTGGCGCCTGATCCTGCACTGAGGCGGGAACTGGTGGAACGTTTCGAAAATTCGGACAGGGAAATCCGCGAGGATACCTTCTATTTCATGGGGATGCGCGAATTTCTGGCCCACCCATTGCTTGCGATGACCTTTGAAGAGCGGTTCTATCGAGATAGGCTGGCCGGCGTCCCCACGCTACACCCATATTGGGACCTTCCCCTGGTTGATTTCTTGATGCGCACGCCGCCGGAATTGCTGAACAGCGGCGGGCGCTCGAAAGCCCTGGTGCGGAAGGCTATGGTCAAGAGGTTTCCGGGCTTGGGATTCGAGAACCAGAAGAAACTCCTCGCGACGCGCTATTGCCAGGACATCTATCGCAATCAGGGACCGCGCATCTGGGAGGAATTGGGTTCGGCGCGCCAACTGGCGGAACTGGGCCTTGTAGACCTGGACAGGTTTCATGGTATACTGCCAGCCTGCCTGCGGTCTAACTCCCAGACCGCGCTTCACCGGGTCTGGCACGGCGCTTTTGTCGAGGCTTGGGTAAGAATTTATCAGTAAAATGGAAGTTTCGAAGGGAGGAACTGAGCATGGTACAACAAAGAGGTGAGGCCACGGTTTGCAACAAGGGCAAATGGGCCTCACCAGAGCTGTTGTTTGATGGCGAACTAAGCGGCCTTGTGCAGCAGGGCGGCGGAAAGTTCAGCGCAACGGGGGGCGATCCGGGCGAAGGCAAAAAGCAACAAAGCACAACCTAGCTTTCCAGTTGAGTGACGGCCAGTTGTTGCATTTCGGCTGGTTGCGTCGCTTCCATCCACGTTAGTGATTCGGCTCTCTATTAGAACTGGGCCGGTTCCTTTTCCACCCCATATAGCGCCAAATGGTCAAGCCGATATCTGGCTTGACGTTCGAGGGCAGGAATACGGGTCGGGCTTGGCGGTGGGCGACGAATATTACCTGAAGATCCATCGTGTTGGTGCTTTCCGGATCGAGCGCGGTTACTCGGCTGCAATCGGCTACCCGGAACCGGGTGTAGATCTCTCATCGTTTCAGGCCGCGTTTTTTCATGGAGTGGCGCCGTGGCTGCTCCAGAGGCAGGACTGGGACTGCCTGCACGCAAGTGCCGTTCTGATTCCCGCCGGCGTGGTCATATTCTGCGGGCCCTCGGGCTGCGGGAAATCTACTCTGGCCCGGGCTTGGAGCGAGCGCGGCGCAGCGATATATGCCGATGACGCGGCGCCCTTTCTGGTGCGGGATGGCGTGGCGATGTCCGCCCGCATCCCCCAACGCTTGCGTCTGCGGGAGCCGGCAGCCTCGCATTTCCCGATTGAGCGGCATGACCCGTTTTCGGCCTCCAGCGCCAGCCGCGAACTGACATATGATCTCGAGCCGACCCTGCGACCCGTTTCGAGCATCTACTGGCCGGAGCCCGCAGCCGGCGGGATGAGATGCGCCGGTCCGGTTATCGAGCGAGTCCCGGCCACAGAGGCTTTTTCTTTGCTGCTGAGCGAAGCGCACTGCATGTCATTGCGGGACCCCGCCTGCAACCGCAAAATGGTTCGCAACTACCTTTCTTTGGTGCGGAGCGTGCCGGTTTTCCGGCTTCGGTATCCGCTGCATCTGGACCTGCTTCCGGCCGTCTTAGCTGAGCTGGAACGGTGTGAGAAGGCCTCGGTCCGAGACGGCCGCGCGCGCGCAAGTTCGCGGCCGGCGGGGTGCATGGAAGGCTGAACGGCTCGCTGATTCTCCGGCGCCTCTGTGCTTCGTAGCTTCCCGGCCGTGGTTCGTACCATCCCCCATGACTGCGGCGGTTCCTTCTGATCGCTATTCAAGCGAAGCAGGCCAAGAGCAGTCTGCCGGGGATGCACAAATGTGTCCGAGGCCTACTGCGGCTCTAATGACAGCGCTGCTTGGCGTTGTTTCCGCAGGTTTGCTGATCTTTTCGCAGACGGCTGCCTTCTACCCAGACGAAGGCTTTCACCTGCTGGCCGCTCAATTGATTCTTGCCGGGAAGAAGCCCTATCTGGATTTTTTCTATCCCCAGGCTCCGCTTTATGCCTGCTTCAACGCCGGATGGATGTGGCTTTTCGGCGACACATGGCGCGCCGCCCATGTTTTTTCCGCTCTCATGACAGCCGCTGGCGTCGCACTGGCCGCCTGCTTTGTGTTCACCAGGATGCGCGGGACGCGTTGGGAGTTTGCCGCCGGGGCGGCGGCCGGCGTTTTCATTGGGCTGCACCTGCTCGTGATGCGATTTGGAACCATCGGCCAGCCGTACGGGCTGTGTCTGTTCCTGATCGTCGGTGCATTTTGGCTTACCGCGGAATCAGCTATCCGGCCCGGAAAATTATGGCCCTTGGGGGCCGGCTTCAGCGCCGGCGCCGCAGCCGGCGCTTCCCTTTTGTCGGCGCCGGCGCCAGTCATCTTGCTGGTGTGGACCGTTGCCCGCCGGCGAGCCCGCCGCCTCGAGTCTTGCCTGCTTTTTCTGGGCGGGGCGGCAGCCGCCTGGCTGCCTGTATTATGGCTGGCGGCGGAAGCGCCCCGCCCGGCTCTTTTTAATCTTTTCCAATATCATCTCTTCCACCGCCGGGCGGGCTATAGGGCGACTCACAACGTTGCCTTGTCCGACCTGCGGGTTCTATCCGGCTGGCTCCATAGCCCGCAAAGTTTTTGGATATTTCTACTCGCTGTCCTGGGGCTGCTCTGGGTTTCGGCTGAACGGGAATGGGATGAGCACCGGCGATCCGAGATGTACTTGTGCGCTTCCCTCGTTGCCGGATTCGCAGCCTTCCTGGCGTTGACGCATCCCGCGTTTCCGCAATATTTTGTATTGCTGATTCCATTTTTAGGCATTCTCGCTTCCGTTGGGGTGTATGCCGTCAGCTCGCGCTTGTCTCCGCGGGCACGGCCCTGGACGGCTCCGCTGGCGGCGCTGGCTGTGTTTCTCCTGGGTCTGGGGAAAACAGCGTATTCGCAGCGGGACGCTCTGCAAAACCACTGGAAGGAGATCGAAGACATCGCCCGCGAGATCGACCGCGTTACGCCCGAAGACGGGAAGGTATGTGCTGGCGAGGCGATCCTGTTCGCAGCGCGGCGGCTTCCCGTATCGGGCCTGGAGAACTCCTACTCGCATTATCTGCAATTGACGCCGGAGCTCGCGGCTTCCCTGCATGTGGCTGGCCCGGCAGAAGTAGACAAATGGATAGCCGGCGGCGTCTTCGACACGATTCTCACGTGGCCTCCCGATGACCCGGCTCCGGCCCGCTTCGACCTTGCACGGCGGTATGTCCGGCGGACAAAGGTGCACGACTGCGAGATCTTCTCCGGGAAGATCGCCGCGCAGTGAACAACGTCCCGTGATGCTCTTGTCGCTCGTGGTGATTTGCCTGACGGCAGGCCTGCTGATCTTCTCGCAGACGCTCGCCTATTACGGAGACGAAGCGTTCCACCTGCTCGCGTCACAACTGATCCTCCTCGGCAAGACGCCTTACGTGGACTTCTTCTACCCGCAAGCGCCGCTCTATGCCTACTGGACCGCGGCGTGCATGCGGGTTTTCGGCGATAGCTGGCGCACGGCCCACATGTTCTCCGCGCTCTTGACCAGCGCTGCCATCGCGCTACTCCCCGGATTTATCCGGGCTGTCATACCAGAAGCTCGCTGGCGGATTCCGATTGCCATAACGGCCGTGATGCTCGCCGGCCTGAATCTGCTCCTGATTCGATTTGGCACAATCGGACAGGCCTACGGCCTCTGTTTGTTTCTGATTGCCGCCGCCTTTCGCCTCGCCGTCAAAGCAGCGGACAGTTCGGCCCGCTGGCTCCCGCTCTGGGCGGGAATCTGCGCCGGAGCTGCGGCAGCCTCGTCGCTGCTGTGCGCTCCGGTTGCGCCCATCCTGCTGGCTTGGCTGATCCGGTATGGCTCCCACGCCAATCGCTTAAAAACGGCTGCCCGGTTCGCGGGCGGCGCAGCCATCCCATTTCTTCCGCTGCTTTGGATTTCTCTAGGAGCTCCGCGTCAAACGCTGTTCAATGTTATTGAATATCATCTGCTTTACCGGAAGGTGGGATATCCGCATTACAACATCACCCTGGCTGATCTCAGCGTGCTGAGCGGATGGCTCAGCTCGCCGCAAGGGCTATTGCTCGCCTTCCTCAGTGGTCTAGGAGTGCTCTCCACAGCCGCCAGCGGCGAATGGAGCGAAGCGGGCCGGCGCAACCTTTACCTGTGCATCTGGCTGGGGGCCGGACTCGGCGCTTACCTGGCCACACCTCACCCCACTTTTCCTCAGTACTTTGTTCTTCTCATTCCGTTTCTCAGCATCCTGGCATCGGTCGGGGTCTACGCAATCGGCTCCCGGATTTGCCCTTTGATCCGGCCCGCCCAGCTTGCGCTGGCTGCGATAGGATTGTTTGCACTCGGGCTGGCCAAGTCGGCCTACCGGCAGCGCAACGAGCTGTATTCCCTTTGGCCGGAGATTGAACAGATTGGGAGAGTGGTAGACCAAGTGACGCCGCGGAACGGTTTGATTTGCGCCGACGAGGCGATTTACGTTGCCGCTCACCGCGCCCCGCCGCCAGGACTGGAGCACTCCGACGCGCACAAACTGCGTCTGTCGCCTCCCCTGGCTTCCCTGCTGCGCGTAATTCCGTTTGCAGAACGAGATCAGTGGATATCGGAAGGGCGTTTCGATACCGTCGTGATGTGGTTCCCCAGTATGGAGCGAGTGAACATGCTCGGTTTGCCGCGGCTCTATGCGAGATCCACGAAGGTTGGTGATTGCCTCATCTATTCAGGTCGAACGGCGGCCTCGGGCCGCCTCCCGGCAAGAGCGAGCGCCGAGAACTCTGCCTCACTCAATGCCAAACGCTGATTTTTTTGCGCTATTCCGCCTGTTTGTACGAAGGAACTTTCTTACAGCGGAGCTATGCGCCGAGATCCGGTCTGAGATGCGCTCGGCGTCGGGAAGCGCCGCAACGGTCCGAAAAACGGGCGGCGACTACGTCGTAGATCCCGCTGTGCGCAGGGCGAAGTGGGTCGAGGTTTCGGCCGCAACGGTCGCCCTTATGGAAACGCGCTTGCTTTCTCTCAAGCCCCAATTGGAGGAGCATTTTCATTTGAAGTTGGCCGGTTGCCAGCGGCCGCAGTTTTTGGCGTACCGGGAAGGAGATTTTTACGCTCCTCATCGGGACAACAGCAAGGATCCCCAGGCGGCTGAAATTCCCAAACAGCGCCGGGTTTCCGTGGCTATTTTTCTGAACAGCGAGTCGGGAGAACCCGCCGACGGCTCCTATGTCGGAGGCTCTCTCACTTTTTACGGCCTGCTGCATGATCCGCAAAAGGGAGCCGTTGGATTGCCGCTTGTTGGGGAAACCGGTCTGCTGATTGCCTTCCAGTCCAGCTTAGTTCATGCGGTGGCGCCGGTTACCTATGGTGAGCGGTATACAATCGCAGGTTGGTTTTTCTAGGTGCGTGCGCCGGCAGCCGCGTCGGCCCGGCTGCGGCGAGCGCCGCCGGTTTCAAATCGGCAATGAAGAATAGCTCGCTTCGCGCAATTTCCCTTGTAGCGGCGCTGGCTGCTGTGTCGGCGCTCGGGTGCGCGGGCCGGGCAGCCGTACGGATGTTTCTCTCCGAGCGGCTTATCGAGACCGGATCCGAGCAGAACCTGCGGAAGGCGCTGCGGCTTGCGCCTTTGAACGCCACCGCCTGGTCGCAGTTCGGAGCGCTGCTCGAAAATCGCGGCGATACGGAAAGCGCGGCGAAAACTCTTCAGCACGCCGTGGATTTGGACCGGTATGACTCGGGAGCGTTGATCAATTTAGGTCTCCATTGGGAGATTGGCGGCGAACCGCAGCGCGCAGAAGAATGCCTCCGGGAAGCGGTCCGGGTAAATGGGGCCTTCTATCCCCGCTGGGTGTTGGCCAATTTTTATCTTCGGCAGGGAGCCGCGGAGGCGTTCTGGAAAGCCATGCAGGACGCCATGTCCGTCCGCCGCGCCGATCTCACCTCTGTCTTCCAACTCTACTGGCGGGCGTACGACGATGCGGATGAAATTCTGCAAAAAGGGGTCCTGGACCGGCCCGACATCAACCGGCAATATTGCGACTTCCTCCTCAGTACAGGGCGTGTTCCGGCGGCGGCCGGCGTATGGAAACGCATTGCTCCGCAACTGCAAGCCCGCGATTTGCAGTTAGGCTTGCGCTACGTAGAGGCTCTGCTGGCTCAACGCCAGATTGAGGACGGCGTCGCCGTCTGGAACCGCCTGTGTGAGGCGAAGCTCCTCCCCTACCAGGGCTTGGATCCGGCCCGCGGGCGGCTCTTGACCAACGGCAATTTCGCCGCCTCTCCTTCCGCCCGGGGCTTCGATTGGAAGGTGGGCGAGAACGAAGGGATTAACACGGCGCTGCTTGCTTCCAGCGCGGGGCCGGAATTGCGAATCCGTTTCAGCGGCGCTCACGCCGAGGCCGTGGACCTGCTTTCGCAACTGGCGCCGGCGGCGGCCGGCCAAGTCTACCAGCTCACGTTTCGCTACTCCACGGCCGCTCTGCCGCCCGATACCGGCCTTTACTGGTCCATCCAGGACGCGCTCAGCGGGGAAAGGCTCGGCGAGGCGCCGCTGGCCGCGGCCGAGGAAGCGTGGAAGCAAGGCAATTTGCTCGTGCGCACGGGACCCCACAGCCGCTTGATTCGGGTAACGTTTGCGTACCGCAGGGCAGAGGGCACGGTGCGCGCGCAAGGTTCGGTCTCTTTGGCCGGCGTCGATATCTCCCCGGCCCCTTCGAGATTCCCGTCCGGTCAGAGCCGGGGAGCGGGAACATGACGGCCTATCGCTTTCGCGCTCTCTCCGCCGGAGCTCTGTTCTTGCTGCTGGCCTTTCTTGTTCTGGCTTTTGGCGGCGTAGAGCTGTGGGCGCTCACAATTTTCGAGGTAGCGGCGTTTGCACTGGCGTCCGTCTGGGTCCTACGGATGGCTTTCGGCCGTGTCCGGCCGGTCTGGAATATCTGTCTCCTTCCCTGGGCGGCGCTGGTTTTGTGGACATGGTGCCAGTATGCGTTCGGGTGGTCCATCCATCGTTACCGCACGGAAGAGGAGGCGTTGAAGTGGCTCGCGCTCTGGCTTCTGATGGCCATTGCATGTCATGTATTCACCGACGATTCCATCCGAAGCCGGTTCCGTCTGGCGCTGGTGTGGTTCGCCTTTGGGCTCTGTGTTTTCGGGCTGGTGCAGTATTTCACTTCGCGAAACACGATTTACTTCTTGCTTCCAGTCCCGGCGGGTAAAATCTTCGGACCGTTTATCGACGCCAATCACTTCACGGTCTTGATGGAACTGGTCACGCCCTCGGCGCTGCTTCTGGCGCTGCGGCCTTCCGAGCAAAGGCCGATCTACATTGTGGTCGCCAATCTGATTCTGGCTTCGGTCGTGGTCTGCGCATCGCGCGCAGGCATCGCGCTGGTGGGCACAGAAACCGCCATCGTGCTGGCGGCAAGCGTTCTGGGTCGGCGGTCTCGAAGGCGGAGCCGGGAAAGGAGGGTTCTGTTGCCCATCGCCGGCTTGGCCGCTGTCGCTGCTTTTTTCGTTTTGGTTTCCAGCAGCCGGCCTCTCATGGAACGCTTCCAGGAGGATCAGCCTTACAGCGTCCGCTGGAATGTCGCCCGCGCTACATGGCGGTTGTTTTTGAACCGCCCTCTGACGGGCTACGGAGCGGGGACCTTCGAGGAAGTGTTTCCCTCCGCAGCCACGGAAGATCTGGGAATGGTGTGGCAACACGCCCACAATGACCCTGTGCAATTTGCCATGGAATGGGGCGCCGCCGGCATCGTCGCTCTGATTGGCAGCGTCGCGCTGCTGCTGCGCCGGAAATGGCCGCGGGAAGTATGGCTGACTCTGGTGCTGCCGCTTCTTACATTGCTAATACATAGCTGGTTTGATTTTCCGCTGCAAATCCCGGCTCTTGCGGCAACCTGGCTGGTGCTGCTCGCGCAAGTCGAGCCGGCGGCGCGGCCGGGCGAATCCTCTCCATCGCATTCCTCCGGGCGGCGCCCCGGCCGCATGGCGCGCGCTTCCGATAGGGTTCTCAAGCCGGTACATCGATGAGCGCAACGCCCGAGGTATTTGCTCCGCCGCGGCTTCCCACGCTGCCCTGGGCTTCTCTGCCGGTTCCCGCCTTTTACGCCACTCTGGCGGCCGCCTCTCTGCACCTGCTGACCAGTCAAAGCCTGGAAGCGGCGCTACTGGGCTCCAGCCTGGCGCTGGCCGTGCTGGTTGCGCCCTTGGAATACGCCGTGGGAGCATGGGCCGCGGCCTTTCTTGCCGCCGCGTCGAGCGAATTGAGAAACGAGTTTCTGCTCGTGCGGTGGCTGGTCCTGGCCTTCAGCGTGGTGGCTTTGACGCTGCGATTCTTTCTCCGCCGGCGCGCCGGCTCGTCGCATCTGACCAAGTTTACCTATTTGCTGCTGGCGTTCCTCGGCGTCTCGGGCGTTACGACCACCACCACGATGGCCCCGGTTCTCACCGATCTAAAGCTCGGCGCCGTGATCTGCGTTTTCTACTTGTCGTCGCGAGCCGGCAGCCAGCTCGTGGACAGTTACGGGCCAAGCTCGGCCCGCAAGCTCACCTGGGGCCTGCTTGCCTATTCTCTGGCTTTTGTGGCGGTGGCGGCTCCCGGTTATCTCCTGTCGCCGGCGGATTCCACCCGGTTCTTCGGAAATCCTAACACGTGGGCGGCGCTACTAGCCACAGTCTTGCCCTGGGTCGCCTCTCCCCTGTTCCGGCGGTTCCGGCAAACGGGCGTCAAGCTTGGGGCTTTGGCTGGATGCTTTCTCTTCGGGTGCTATCTGCTGTTGCTAAGCGGCTCACGCGCGGCTATGCTCGGCGTGCTGCTCGCCGTGACTGTGTTCTGCCTGATTCACGCAAACCGTAGGATCGGCGCCGCCGTTCTGCTCACTTCGGTCCTTATTACAGCCCGCGTGCTTACGAACCCCGATGCCCTTTCTAACTTCTCGAGGCAATATCTGTACAAACACAAAGTACGAGACGCTCAAACCAACCTCTTTGAAAGCCGCGTGCAGCCTTGGGAAGCGGCAATGGCCAACTTCGAGGAACATCCATGGTTGGGCCTCGGCTTCGGCGTCACTAACAAAGGCGAAGCCGCATGGAGTGCGGAAGTGGGCAGTTGGTACGCGACAGAGACAGGCGGCAGCTTTTGGGGCACTCTGAGCCAAGTGGGCGCTCTGGGCTCGGCGCCATTGTTTTTGGCTATTCTCATGCTGCTCATAGAAGCGGGCCGTTTCGCCTGGAAGGTGAGAGATCCCTGGTTGACCGGCGTGTACGGCTCTGTTCTTGCCCTGACGGTGAATGCGATCTTTGAAGGCTGGCTGATCGCGCCGGGCAATTTTATCGGAATCTATTTCTGGATGCAGTGCTTCTTCTTGAACGCACTAATTTGCCGGTTCCGGCCCGCTCCCTCGCGATCTCCCGCGCTCTCTGCGCCGCCCCCCAGCGCCTGGGCGGATCGAAGCCGATGACCTCCACTCGCCTGGCCGTCGTGGACCTGGTTCCCACTCCCTATCAGGAGCCGCTCTGTCGCAGTCTGAGCCAGACGCCGGGATGGAAGGTTCGATTCTTCTACCTACAGAGCAAGGACTCGGTACGCGGATGGTCCAAGCTCCACTGCCCATACGACGCGGTAAAGCTTCCTTGTCTTACACCGGAATCTCTCTATCCGGTGCCCCTGGTCGGCGTCGTGAATTGGGGCTTGCTCGGCCACCTGCGC
>Ga0070741_10004415_pt1 | contig 32898 bp, 34 predicted proteins | sample Coa_R1_4_FD_66440 | JGI IMG/M metagenome (GOLD analysis project Ga0070741, IMG submission 66440) | Surface soil microbial communities from Centralia Pennsylvania, which are recovering from an underground coalmine fire - Coalmine... | ecosystem: Environmental > Terrestrial > Soil > Unclassified ... | reverse complement strand
CTGGATCACCTGCTGGCGCACGCGGGACAGGTCGGCGCCGAGGTCGACGAGGACCCGCGCGGCAACGCCCTCGCCCTCGCGCACCAGCCCGAGGAGGATGTGCTCGGTGCCGATGTAGTTGTGGCCGAGCTGCAGGGCCTCACGCAGGGACAGCTCGAGGACCTTCTTGGCGCGCGGCGTGAACGGCGGCGACCCCCCGGCGGCCGTCGACGGCGCGCCCATGGTCTCCTCGACCTTCTCGCGGACGGCCTCGAGGCTGATCCCGAGCTGCTCGAGGGCCTTGGCCGCGACGCCTTCGCCCTCGTGGATGAGACCCAGCAGCAGGTGCTCGGTCCCGATGAAGTTGTGGTTGAGCAGGCGGGCCTCCTCCTGGGCGAGGACCATGACCCGACGGGCCCGCTCGGTGAACCGCTCGAACAAGTGATCGCCTCCTTGGGGGGCGTACTCCGTAAAGACATCCTACCGGGGGGCAGTGCCGAACGCGACACCATCCCCGTCCTCGGCAAGGTCATGGGCAACCTGACGCGCGCGGACGATATTCCCGACTTGTCCCTTCTCCGGCATTGTCGGTAGGCGAGCCCGCTGGCATAGCGTTTGTCCGGTGAACGCCGGCGAGCTGCTCCCGTTGCCAGCCCTGGGCGAATACCGGGCGGCGATCGAGGAGGAGCTGCGCCGGGCGGTGCTGGGCGAGGACCCCTTCCTGACCGAGGTGGCGGGGCACCTGCTGTCTGCCGGCGGCAACCGCTGGCGGCCCCTGCTGTGCGTGACGTCGGCCGTCGCCGGAGGGGGCGAGGTCACGTTCCCGGTGGTGCGCGGGGCCTGCTCCGTCGAGCTCGTGCACCTCGGGTCGCTGTACCACGACGACGTCATCGACGAGGCGCCGACCAGGCGCAACGTGCAGAGCGTCAACGCCCGTTGGGGGAACCTGACCGCGATCGTGGCCGGCGACTTCCTGCTCGCTCGCGCCTCCGAGATCGCCGCCTCGCTCGGGACCGAAGTGGCCGGGCTGCTGGCCGCGACCATCGGGCGGCTCTGCGAGGGAGAGATCCGCGAGCTGCGCACGGCGTTCCAGACGTCGCGCTCGGAGGAGGCCTACCTGGCGTCGGTCGCCGGCAAGACGGCGTCACTGCTCTCGGCGTCGTGCCGCATCGGTGCGCTCGTCGCCGGGCTCGATCGCCCCACGGTCGAGGCGCTGACGCGGTTCGGGGAGGCGTTCGGGGTGGTGTTCCAGATCGTCGACGACATCAAGGACCTGGTGTTGTCGGAGGCGGACCTCGGCAAGCCGTCCGGCCATGACCTGGTGGAGGGCGTCTACACGCTCCCCGTCATCCGGGCGCTGGCCCTTGACGACGGCGAGGAATTGGCCGCGTTGCTGGGCCGGCCCATCGACGGGCCGGCGGTCGAGAAGGCCCGCGACATCATCATCTCGAGCGGCGGCGTCGAGTCGGCAGCGCGCACGGCGCGCGACTGGGCCGACCGGGCCGCCGCCTGCCTGGCGCCGCTCGGGGGCGGCGACGCGGCGACGGCGCTGGCCCGCTTGGGGCACGGCCTCGTCGATCAACTGTCCGGTTTGTAGGTAGTTCGTCTGCGTACACTCTCGCGGTGATCGCCTCGTGATCGTCCATTACGGCCCGGACGGGCCGGTGCAGGGACGGCGCGTGGCGATTACGGGCGTCGGCGTGGTCGCCCCGATCGGGACCGGGCAGACCGCGTTCTGGGAGGGGTTGTGCGCGCCCCAGCCGCTGGGCGACCGCCGCGTCGTCGACTTCGACCCGTCGCGGTGGATGTCGCCCAAGGAGGCGCACCGCGCCGACCGCTTCACCCAGTTCGCCGTGGCCGCGGCGTCGATGGCCCTGGAGTCCGCGGGGGCGCCGTCCGGCGACGGCCTCGACGTCGACCCCGCCCGCGCCGGCGTGGTCATGGGGACGGGCACCGGCGGCATCACGACGATGGAGGCCCAGGTCGTCGTCATGCAGCAACGGGGCCTGCGACGGGTGTCGCCCGTGCTGGTGCCGATGATCATGCCGAACGCGCCGGCAGCCGCCCTGTCGATGCGCTTCGGGTGGCAGGGACCGTGCGAGTGCACGGTGACGGCGTGCGCGACGGGTTCGCACTCGATCGCCAACGCGGCGCGCCTGATCGCCTCCGGCCGCTGCGACGTGATGCTGGCGGGCGCGACGGAGGCACCGATCGCCCAGGCCGTCCTCGCCGCCTTCCGCAACATGACGGCGTTGTCGCCGTCGGGGATGTCGCGACCGTTCGATGCACGGCGGGACGGGTTCGTGATCGGCGAGGGGTGCGGCGTCCTGCTGTTGGAGTCATGGGAGCACGCGGTCGGGCGGGGGGCGCGGGTGCTCGCATCGCTCGCCGGGGCGGCGTCGACCGCGGACGCGCACCACCTCACCGCCCCCTCCCCGGGCGGCGAGGGGGCCATCGCCTGCATCCAACTGGCGCTGGCCGACGCCGGGATCGAGGCGTCGGCGGTGCGCCAGGTCAACGCCCATGGCAGTTCCACGCCGCTGAACGACGCGGTCGAGGCCGAGGTGATCACCAAGGTGTTCGGCGTGCCGGGCCCGGCGGTGACGTCGATCAAGGGGGTCACCGGGCACTCGTTCGGGGCCGCCGGGGCGATCGAAGCGGTGGCGTCGGTGCTGTCGATCGACATGGGGCTGATCCCGCCGACGGACGGGTTCGTGCAGGCGGACGCCGGGATGCTGATCGACGTCGTGCACGGCGCGCCCCGCCCGTGGGAACCCGGGCCGGTCGTGTCGAACTCGTTCGCCTTCGGCGGCCACAACGGCTGCCTTGTGATCACCCCGCCCTGACCGCCGCGGCGACCGGCGTGCCGCAGGCCGGGCCGGCCGTATGACCGTGCCGGCCGTATGACCGCGTGGGCCGTATGACGGTGCCGGCCGTATGACCGTGCCGGCCGTTTTGGCCGCGCACTCGCCGCCGCTGACCGCCCTCCACGCGGCATTCATCTTCCTGGCCGGGCTGTACGCGGGCACGATCAACACCGTTGTCGGGTCGGGGTCGTTGGTGACCTTCCCCACCCTCATCGCCCTCGGGTACGCGCCGGTGCTGGCGAACGTGTCCAACAACATCGGGCTGGTGCCGGGCGCGTGCGCGGGCGTGTACGGCTACCGCCGGGAGCTCGCCGGGCAGCGCCAGCGGTTGTTGGGGCTCCTTCCGGCGTCAGTGGGCGGGGGCATCGTCGGGGCGGTGCTGCTGTTCGTGCTGCCGAGCAGCGTGTTCAAGCGGGCGGTGGTGGTGCTGATCGTCATCGCGCTGGCGCTGGTCATCGCCCAGCCCCGGCTGTCGCGGCGGTTCGCCTTCTCGGGCGCGTCGGCGCGGCACTCGAAGCTCCTCGTGGTGTTCGTGTTCCTGGTCGGCGTGTACGGCGGCTACTTCGGCGCGGCGCAGGGGATCATCCTGATCGCGCTGCTGTCGATCTTCGTGGCGGATTCGCTGCAGCGGCTGAACGCGGCGAAGAACGTCCTCGCGCTGGCGGTGAACGGCGTGGCGTCGGTCGTGTTCGTGATCGCGACGGATATCGATTGGAAGGTCGCGGGGCTGATCGCCGCCGGCTCCGCGCTCGGAGGGACGCTGGGGGCACTCGGGGGGCGCCGGCTCAACCCCACCGCGTTGCGGGTGGTGATCGTGGCCGTGGGGATCGTCGCGATCGTGCGCCTCGTATAGCCCCGTCTTCCCCGTCTTCCCCGGCTTCCCCGGGAAGCCGGGCGCGCCGCGACAGCCGACGGGCCGGCGAGCTGCCGACGCGCCGGCGAGCACGCGCCCACGCCGCCCCACGCGCCCACGCCGCCCCACGCCGCCCCCACCCGCCCGCGAAATTCAGAATCCGGTTTCGCTTGAGCGCTGGTGGTCGATGCCGCATCCGGTTTGCCAGGGTTCGCGGCTTTCGCGTCGACCACCAGCGCTCAAGCGAAATGGCGTTCTGATTTTTCGCCCGCGCGACGCCCGGCCCGGCTGCCCTGCTCGGTGACGTCCCTCACCGCGACGGCCTCGGTCCAGGGATCGACGTCCGTGCACGGGCAGCGAGCGGCCAGCTCGGCCTCGAGCGGGGCGCCCCCCGTGCCGATCACCCCTTCCGTGGACGGGGTGCGGTGCCCAGGGTGCGGCCGGGCCATGCAGCGGGTGGTCGACGGCGGCGTCCGGTACAGCTGCTCGGGGTGCCGCGGGTCGCTGGTCGGGCTCTCGCCGTTCGAGCGTGAGCACCCCGCCGACGGGCGCCGCCTATGGCTGGCCTCGGAGGCAGGCCCGGAAGCGGCCGGTGCCTGCCCATTCTGCACGCGCCCCCTCCAGTCCCCCGCCCTGCAGGACCCGCCGCCCGGCCTCGCGATCTGCCGGCGCTGCGAGCAGGTGTGGGTCCCGGCGGACGCAGCCGCAGCCATGGCCGCCGCAGCTCTGGCCGCCGCAGCCACCACCACCACCGCCGCCGCCACCGGAGGGGCCGCCGAGGGGGCAGCGCCGCCGCCGGCGAAGGCCCATCCCGACCAGTGCCCGGAATGCGGCGCGCCGTGGGCGCCCGACCCGGCTGGCCGCTGCCGCTACTGCAGGGAGCAGCTGGCGGCCGATCAGCCGGTCCTCATCATCGAGCGGCTCGGCTCCTTCTGGTAGCCCTGCCGCCGGACGAACGCTTCGAACTGCACGGCGGGCAGCGGCGGCCCGAGCAGGTAGCCCTGGACCAAGTCGCACCCGCGCGTCGACAGGCTGGACAGCTGCTCGGGGCGCTCGACGCCCTCGGCGATCACGGTCAGCCCGAGCCCGTGGGCCATGGCGATGATCGCCCCCACGATCGAGTCGTCGGCCACGGCGGTGCTCTGCACGAACGTCTTGTCGATCTTCAGCGTGTCGACCGGCAGCCGGCTCAGGTAGGTCAGGCTGCAGTACCCGGTGCCGAAGTCGTCGATCGCCCATCGCACCCCCATATCGCGGATCTCGCCGAGCGCCGCGGCCATCCGGTCGAGGTCGTCGAAGGCCGCCGTCTCGGTCAGCTCGAGCACCAGCCGCGACGGGTCGACGCCCCATGACCGCAGGGCGGTCGCGACCATGTCGGCCATGCCGTGGCGGAGCTGCCGCGCCGACACGTTGACGGCCACGCTCAGCGGGGGCATGCCGGCCTGGTCCCACGCGGCCAGCTGCCAGCAGGCGGCGTCGAGGACCGCCGCCCCCATGGTCACGACCAGATCGGACTGCTCGGCAACGGGGACGAACCCCGCCGGGGGGATCAACCCGTGCTCAGGGTGCTGCCACCGCACCAGCGCTTCGGCGCCCACGACGGCGCGGCTGCGCACATCGAAGACGGGTTGGTAATGCAGCACGAGCTCGCCGTGCTCGATCGCCGCCAGGAGCGCCACCTCGACGGCGAGGCGCTCCTGGGCGCGTGAGGCCAGCTCGGAGCTGTGCAGCTCAAAGGTGTCGCGCCCCGCCGCCTTCGCCCGGTACATGGCCGCGTCTGCAGTGGCGAGCAGGGCCTCGGCGTCATCGCCGTCGTGGGGGTAGATGGCGACGCCGACGCTCGCCGTGGGGACGAACCGCTCCCCGCCCACCTCGACGGGTTGCCGGAACACGTCACGCACCTTCTCCGCCACGGTCACGACGCCGTCGGTGCCCGACACGTGCGGGAGCAGCACGCCGAACTCGTCGCCGCCGAGGCGCGCCACGGTGTCCTCCTCGCGCAACGAGCCAAGGAGCCGCTCGGCGGTCAAGCGCAGCAGGGCGTCACCCGTGGCGTGGCCGAAGCGGTCGTTCACCCACTTGAACCGGTCCAGGTCGATGAACAGGACGGCGACCGGCATGCCCGACCGGCGGGCGTGGGCGATCGCCCGCGCCGCCCGGTCGACGAGCAGCGCCCGGTTGGGCAGGCCCGTGAGCTCGTCGTGGTGGACCCGGTGCTCGGCGTCGGCGCGGTCGCGAAGCAGGCTCGCCATGTAGGCGGCGAGCATGAAGGCGACGAGGGCCGCGCCCACCGCGGTCGTGCGCGACACGGGCCGGTGGCGCAGCACCTCGGCGGCGATCGCCGCCGGCCCCATCACCGTGGCCGCGATCACGAGCGCCAGGTGCCGCGGGCTCGGCCCCGGCGGGTCGCCCTCCACCGGCTCGTCGACGGCGCGGGCGGACGGGTGGAGCGCGGCCGCCCCGAACAGCGCGAGCGCGAGGACCGCCAGCAGCGGGAGCTGCCGTGCGTGGGCGGGGGCGTGGGCGGGGGCGGGGGCTGGGCGGTGGGCGGCGACGTGGGTGCCCACGAGGGCGCCGTGGGCGCCTGCGTGGGCGAGGACGGCGACGAGCGCGAGGTGGGCGGCGAGGAGGGCCACCAGCCCGGCGGCGAGGAACCCCGAGGCGGCCGGCCGATCGCCGGGGAGCAGCAGCCGCACGGCCATGGTCACCAGCCCGGCGTCGAGCGAGGCGAGGACGATGGGGAGCAGGACGAGGTGGCGCGTGGTGACGGGCAGCCCGGATGTCACGACCGACAGCGCCACGCCGGTGGCGAGGGCGGCCAGGCCGGCCTGCACGAACATGTCGGCGTCGCCCCCGCCCAGGCGGGCCGAGAACAGCCGGGCGAGCCCCCGCGTCAGGAGCGGGTAGGCGAGCAGCGCACAGGGCGTCGCCCAGGTGGTGCCCGTCAGGTCCGACAGGCCGGCCTGGGTGACGACGAGCACGGCCAGCCCGAGGCCGAGGAGCACGACCGGGTCGAGGGTGCGCCGGTCGACGAGCCGCCGGTGGAGGACGACGCCGGCGGCGATGGCGGCCTCGGCGAGGACGCCGGCGACCCGCAGGGCCGTGAACCCGAGCAGGGCTGAGACGGCGGCGAGCAGGACCGGCGCGGCGAGGGCGACGGCGGCCCCCCGGGGCAGCCGCCGCGGCGTGCGGTGCGCCTCGATCGTCGTGGGCGGCGTGAGCGCGAGCGCGGTCGACGGAACGGCCGTCGCGCCCGCGCTCCACTTCGTGCGCATCGTCCTCCCGGCGTCTCCCGCGAGCCACCTCCATCGGCGCCCTGCCGGCGGACTTGAGGGGGCGGTGGCTCAGCCGGGGTCCGCGGCGTGGCATTCCCGCGGGTGCTCAGCGGGCCGCGGCGCGGCCTTCAGGCGGGCGGCGGCTCGTAAGGCACGAACGTGCCCGGGTCGGGCGGGGGCCCGAGCGAGGGGAGCTCGGGGCGCATCTCGGGCCCTGGGGACATGAGCCCGGTGCTCGGGGCCAGCGCGGGCAGGGCGGCCGCCAGCGGGGGGACGGTGATGGCGCCGTCCATCGCAGGCAGGGCCGGCGTGGCATCCGGCCCGCGCCGGATGTCGTCGACGACGCCTCGCACGGTCTCGTTCACGCCCTCGAAGTGCTCGCGGAACGGCTCGGTGAACTCGCTCATCACCTCGCGGACCTCGCCCTCGAGGTCGCCGCGCACCCGCTTCCACTCCCGCCAGAGATTGCCCGCCGTGCGTGCCACCTCTGGCAGCCGTTCGGGGCCGAGGACGATCAGCGCCACGATGCCCACCACCGCCAGATGCGTGAAGGACAGGTTCAGCGGCACCGCACCAGCGTACGGTCCAAATGGCGCAGCTGGATCACCATGCCCACCGGTAGCGTGCCGGAGGTGGTCGTGGTGCGCACCATCACCGATGACGAGGTGCCGGCGTACACCGCCGCCGTGTCGCGTGGCTTCAACAAGCTGCCCCGTGCCGACGATGTCGCGTTCTACCGCCCTCGGATCGACCCCGGGCGCACGTACGGTGTCTTCGACGGCGATGCCATCGTGGGCACGGCGCGGTCGTTCCCGACGCCGCTCACCGTGCCCGGCCCCTGCGAGCTGACCGTGGCCGCGGTCTCCAACGTGACGGTGCAGGCGACCCACCGCCGCCGCGGCATCCTCACTGAGATGATGCGCCGCCAGCTCGACGAGGTGGCGGGGCGCGGCGAGCCCGCGGCCATCCTCATTGCGTCGGAGGCGCCGATCTACGGGAGGTTCGGCTACGGCGCGGCCTCGGAGAACCTGCGCCTCGAGATCGATACGCGCCAGCTCCGGTTCACCTCGGCCCCACCGACAGGCCGCGTGCGGTACGTCGAGCCGGCTGAGCTGCGTTCGATCGGGCCTGAGGTGTACGAGCGGTTCCGAGGCGCGCAGGTGGGCGCCATCGCGCGCGACGGCGCGTGGTGGGACGCGACGACCGGCATCGCGCCGCGGCCGGGCGCCGACCCGCCCGCCTTCATCGCCGTCTTCGAGGAGCCTGACGGCGCGCACACCGGCTTCGTCCACTACGCCATCACGCCGCAGTGGGAGGCGCGGCGGCCCGCGTCGACGGTCATGGTGAGGGACCTCGTGGCTGTCACCGACGCGGCGTACGGCGCGCTGTGGCGGCTGGTGGCGTCGGTGGACCTCACCGTGCACGTCACCGCCGTTGACCGGCCGGCGCGCGAGCCACTGCGGTCGCTCATCGAAGACCGGCGACATGTCCAGGAGGCGGAGCGCAACGACTTCCTCTGGGCGCGCCTGCTCGACGTGCCCGCAGTGCTCTCGTCACGCCGCTACCGCGTCGACGACCGCATCGTGATCGAGGTGGTGGACGAGTTCCGCCCGGCATCGGGCGGCCGGTTCGCGCTCGACGCGGGGCCGTCAGGCGCCGCGTGCGCGCCGACGTCGGAGCCTGCGGACCTCACCCTCACGCAATCGGACCTCGGCGGGTGCGTGCTCGGCGCCATGCCGCTGTGGCCGGCAGCCGCCGCCGGCCGTGTGTCCGAGCACCGTGCGGGGGCCGTCGCCGCGTTCGACCGCCTGTTCGGCGAGGAGCGGCCGGCGTGGTGCCACACCTGGTTCTGACGACGGTGCGCGGCGCGGCGCGGCGCGCGGCCAGTGCTGGCGCTCGGCCGCCATGTCGCATTCCCGCCAGCGCCTGGTGCCCACGCTTGGTTGACTGACGGGGTGCTCGACGACCCCGACGCCTGTTACCGAGTGCTGCAGAGCCGGGACAGCCGCTTCGACGGTTGGTTCTTCGTCGCCGTGCGCACCACGCACATCTACTGCCGGCCGAGCTGCCCGGCACGGACACCGCACCGGGAGAACGTCTCGTTCTACCCGTCGGCGGCCGCCGCGCAGCAGGCGGGCTACCGGGCGTGCAAGCGCTGCCGCCCCGACGCCAGCCCGGGCTCACCCGAGTGGGACGCCCGTGCCGACGTGGTGGCGCGCGCCATGCGGCTGATCGCCGACGGCGTCGTCGACACCGTGGGTGTGTCCGGGCTCGCGGCGCGGCTCGGCTACAGCGTGCGCCAGCTGGAGCGGCTCCTCGTCGCGGAACTGGGCGCGGGGCCGCTCGCGCTCGCACGCGCGCAGCGCGCCCAGCACGCGCGCGTGCTGATCGAGACGACGGCGCTGTCGTTCTCCGAGATCGCCTTTGCCGCCGGGTTCGCCAGCATCCGCCAGTTCAACGACACGGTGCAGGCCGTGTTCGCCACCACACCGACGATGTTGCGTGTGCGTGCGCGCGCCACGCCGGTGCCGGCGGGGCCGGGGACGATCACCCTCCGGCTGCCCGTCCGCGCCCCGTTCCACGCGCCCGGCATCTTCGGCCACCTCATCGCCACCGCCGTCCCGGGCGTGGAGGAATGGCGTGACGGCGCCTACCGGCGCACCCTCTCGCTGGCGCACGGGCCTGCGGTGGTCGCGCTGGCGCCGGGCGGGGCCTCGGTGGCGCCGGGCGGGGCCTCGGTCGCGCCGGGCGGGGCTTCGGTCGCGTGCACGCTGCGCCTCACCGACGTGCGCGACCTCGGTCCCGCAGTGGCCCGCTGCCGCAGGCTGCTCGACCTCGACGCCGACCCGTGCGCCGTCGATGCCGCGCTCTGCGAGGACCGCGCGCTCAGGCCGCACGTGCGGCGCGCCCCCGGCCGGCGCGTGCCGCGCACGGTCGACGGGGCCGAGCTCGCCATGCGCGCCGTCCTCGGCCAGCAGGTGTCGACGTCATCTGCGCGCGCGGTGACGGCGCGCATCGTCGCCGCGGCCGGGCACAAGGTCGACGACCCCGATGGGGGCCTGCTGCACTGCTTCCCGTCCCCCGACGACATCCTCGCCCTCTCCGACGCCGACCTCCCGTTGCCGGCGCGACGGCGCGCCACCCTGCGCGGCGTGGCGGCAGCGCTGTCGTCGGGCACGCTGGCCCTCGACCCAGGCGCTGACTGGGGTGCGGCCCGCGCCGCGCTGGCGTCGATCGGGGGAGTCGGGCCGTGGACGGCGGCGACCGTGGCCATGCGGGCCCTCGGCGACCCCGACGCGTTCCCGGCCGGCGACCTCGGCGTGCGGACGGGCGCCGCCCTAGTAGGCCTGCCGGCCGGCGCGGAGCTCGAGCACCACAGCCAGCAGTGGCGGCCCTGGCGCGCGTACGCCACGCAGTACCTGTGGGGCGCCACACCGTTCGGATCGACCACGGAGGAACTCACATGCCGAGCATCATGACCATCGAGAGCCCCGTCGGGCCGCTGAGCATCACCGTGTCGGACGGTGCCCTGCAATCGCTGCACCTCGACGGCACCTCGGCGGCAGAACGCGGCGAGCGCGCCGACGCCGGCGTGCTGTCATCGGTGGTCGCCCAACTCGACGCCTACTTCGACGGCACGCTCCAGTCCTTCGACGTCCCGCTCGCGCCGACGGGGTCGCCGTTCCAGCGCGCGGTGTGGGAACAACTCACGCGCATCCCCTACGGCACCGTCGCGTCCTACGGCGAGGTCGCCTGGCGGGTGGGCAAGCCCACGGCGGCGCGGGCCGTCGGCGCGGCGAACCGCAACAACCCGATCGCCATCATCGTCCCGTGCCACCGGGTCATCGGCGCAAGCGGCGCCCTGACGGGTTATGCGGGCGGGATGTGGCGCAAGGAGTGGCTCCTCAAGCATGAGGGGTTCGTCACTGGTTCCGCTCCCACACGATCCGCAGCCCCACCAGGGTGAGCCACGGCTCGTGGTACTGGATGGTCAACGAGAGCGGGGCGATGAGCCCGGCCAGGCCGCCAGTCGCGATGACCGCAGGGGTGCCGCCGAGCTCCTTCTTCATCCGTGTGGCGAGGCCGTCCACCTGGGCGGTGAAGCCGTAGATGGCGCCAGACTGCATGGACTCGACGGTGTTCTTGCCGATCACGTTGCGGGGCTCGACGAGCTCGAAGCGCCTGAGCGCCGCCGCGCGCGCGAACAGCGCGTCAAGGCTGATCTCGATCCCCGGGATGATGGCACCACCGAGGTACTCGCCCTTCGCCGAGATGGCGTCGAGGGTCGTCGCCGTGCCGAAGTCGACGACGATCGCCGGGCCGCCGTAGAGGTCGTACGCGCCGACCGCGTTCGCAATGCGGTCGGCCCCGACCTCCTTCGGGTTGTCGTAGAGGATCGGCATGCCCATGCGCGTGCCCGGTTCGAGCACGACCGCCTTCACGCCGAACCACTCGTCGGCCATCTGCCGCAACGACGCGGTGATGCGTGGCACCACGGAGGAGACCGCGATGCCCAACTGCTCGGGGTGGAACTCGATGCCCCGGAGGCGCAGCAGGTCGGCGACGAGGAGGGCCAGCTCGTCTGACGTCCGTTCGTCGTTCGTCGAGATGCGCCAGTGGTGGGTCAGCGCCTGGTCGTCGAAGAGACCGAGCACGGTCTGGGTGTTGCCGACGTCGATGGTGAGGAGCACGCCGCCTCCCTTCAGGCCTCGAGGTCGAGGCCCAGGTCGATCACAGCTGCCGAGTGCGTGATCGCACCGACGGAGATGAAGTCGGGGCGGGCACGCGCGTACGCGGCGACCGTGGTGATCGAGATCCCACCGGTCACCTCGACCTCGATCCGCCCTGCGCACCGCTGGACGGCGAGGGCGACGTCGTCCGGCGTGAAGTTGTCGAGCATGGCCCGGTCGGCACGGGTGGCGAGCACGTCATCGAGCTGCTGCAGCGTGTCGCATTCGACGTGCACGGGGCGGCCCGGCCACATCCGGCGGGCACGGTCGACGGCGTCGGCGATGGTGGCCCCGGCGAGGTGGTTGTCCTTCACCATGACGGCGTCGCTCAGGTTGGCGCGGTGGTTGAACCCGCCGCCCGCCCGCACTGCCGCCTTCTCGAGGGCGCGCAGGCCCGGGGTGGTCTTCCGGGTGTCGATGATGCGCGTCACGCCGCCACTCGCGTCGTGGGCGAGGTCGACGAAACGACGCGTCAGCGACGCGACACCGGACAGGTGACGCACGAAGTTGAGCGCGGTGCGCTCCCCAGTCAGCACCCCGGCCAGCGGACCGCGGACGCGGGCGAGGGCATCGCCGGCAGCGAACGCGCACCCCTCCGCCACCGACCACTCCACCGTGATCGCGGCGTCGAGTTGGGCGTACGTCTCGCTCACGCAGGCCTGCCCGGCGAGCACCCCGGGCTCACGAGCGCTGAGGACCGCGCAGGCGGTGGCGTCGGGTGGGAGCAGCGCGGCCGTCAGGTCGCCGAGCGGGAGCAGGTCCTCGGCCAGGGCGCGCGCGACGGCGTCGCGCACCGCAGCCTGCGGAGGGCCGTAGGTCACCGGGCGACCAGCCGGCACCAGAACCGCTCGCTCGTCTCCGGGAAGTCCGTGCGCGTGTGGTTGCCGCGGCTTTCCTCGCGACGGGCCGCCGCCGCCACGAGCGCCATGGCCACGCGCGTGAGGTTGCCGAGCGGCGTGGCCCCGGGCGGGATGCGGGCGGCGACGCGCTCGATCGCCGCTGCCGCGTCGGCGAGCGACGCTGCGGAGCGCAGCACGCCGGCGCCTGCGGTCATCGCCTGCTGCAGCTCGTCGAGGAGCTTGTCGGTGTCGTCGGCCGCGTCGGCCTCGTCGGCCGACGACACGCCCGCCCGGGCGCGGGCCGGGACAGGCACGTGCAGGGACCGGCCGGGAACGCCACCACCGTCGCCGAGCACGGCGCGCCGGGCGCCGGTCGGCTGGGGGCCGTCGAGCACGGCGCGGAGGGCGCCGGTCGGCTGGGGGCCGTCGCGGCCGGCGACGACGGCGTCGACCACGCGCGCGCCCCACACCATGCCTTCGAGCAGCGAGTTGGAGGCCAGCCGGTTGGCGCCGTGCACGCCCGTGCACGCCACCTCCCCGGCTGCCCACAGCCCCGGGACGCTCGTCGCACCGTCGAGGTCGGTGAGCACCCCGCCCGACAGGTAGTGCGCGGCCGGCGCGATCGGCAACCAGTCGACGGACGGGTCGAGCCCGACCGCAGCCAGCGACGCCGCGATGGTGGGGAACCGCTCGGTGAAGTGGTCCAGCCCGGTCGCGTCCAGCCAGCAGTGATCGACCCCCTGCTCGAGCGCCTTGGCCGTGATGGCGCGCGCCACCTGGTCGCGCGGGAGCAGTTCGTCGACGAACCGGCGCCCACCGGCGTCGCGCACCACCGCGCCGTGGCCGCGGAGGGCTTCGGACAGCAGCGGCCGCGGCATGGCGGGGTGGTGCAGCGCGGTCGGGTGGAACTGCATGAACTCGACGTCGGCCACCGCGGCACCGACGTCCATGGCGACAGCCAGCCCGTCGCCGGTCGATTCCGGCGGGTTGGTCGTGACGGAGAACAGCTGCCCCGCTCCCCCGGTGGCGAGCAGCACGTGGGAAGCCCGCACCTGCGTGCCTCCGTCCACGACGACGCCGCGGCAACGCCCGCCCTCGACGATGAGGGATTCGAGGAAGCACGATTCCCGAAGCACGGCCGCAGTTGCGCGCACGGCCTCGACCAGCGCGCGCTCGATCTCCGCGCCCGTCGCGGCACCACCGGCGTGGACGACGCGCGCGTGCGAGTGCCCTCCTTCCCTCGCCAGGGCGAGCGCGCCGTCGGGGCCGCGGTCGAACTCCGCCCCGAGCTCAATCAGCTCCCGCACGCGGGCCGGCCCCTCGCCGACGAGCACGCGCACGGCGTCGACGTCGCACAGGCCGGCGCCGGCAGCCAGCGTGTCGGCGAGGTGGCTGTCGACCGAGTCGTCCTCCCCGCCGAGGACGGCGGCCACGCCGCCCTGCGCCCACCGCGTCGCCGACTGCTCGATCTCGCCCTTGGTCACCACCCCGACCCGCAGGCCGGCGGCCGCCGCCCGGACCGCCGCGGTGAGACCAGCGACACCTGAGCCGCAGACGACCAGGTCGAGGTCGGTCACTCGTCGATGCGGGCCTGGAGCAGCGCCAGCTCCTCGGTGATGGGCCGGTTGGCGTTGTCTACGTGGACGATCGTGGGCATGTACCCCTCGAGCTCCGCGTCTTCGTAGTCGGCGTAGGTGATGACGATCACTTTGTCGCCGGGGTGCACCAGCCGCGCTGCAGCGCCGTTGAGGCAGCAGTCACCCTTGCCGGGCTCGCCCTCGATCACGTAGGTCTCGAACCGGTTGCCGTTGTTGATATCGACGACGCTGACCTGTTCCCATTCCCGGATGTCGGCCAGGCCGAGCAGCAGAGGGTCCAGCGTGATCGAGCCGACGTAGTTGAGGTTGGCGTCGGTCACCGTCATGCGGTGGACCTTCGACTTCATCATCCGGCGACGCATCAGCGGGTCACCCCCAGGTTGTCGATGAGCCTGGCGCGCCCGAGGCGGGCGGCGGCGAGCAAACGGGCGGAACCGCCGGTCGGCAGCGCGGCGGCAAGGGGATCGAGCGTGTCGGGGTCGACCGGCTCGGCGTAGATGAGCGAGAACCGGGGCTCTGTGGCGAGGAGGGCGTGCATCGCCTGCCGGCACTCCTCGGGGCTGCCACCGCCGGCCAGCACGGCCGCACCGGTCTGCAAGGAGCGGAACAGCAGCGGGGCGACGCGCCGTTCCTCAGGGGCCAGGTAGGCGTTGCGGCTCGACATGGCCAAGCCGTCCGGGTCGCGGACGGTGGGGCAGCCGACGATCTCGGTCGGGAGGTCGAGGTCGGCAACGAGGCGACGGACGATGCACAGCTGCTGGTAGTCCTTCTCGCCGAAGTAGGCGCGGCAGGCACCGGCCTGGGCGAACAGCTTGGTCACGACCGTGCCGACGCCGTCGAAGTGGCCTGGCCGGGCCTCGCCGTCCCAGCGCGCCGAGAGCGACGGCACGGAGACGACGGTCTCCACCGGCCGCGGGTACATCTCCTCGACGGGCGGCGCGAACAGGTACGCAGCGCCGTGCGCGGCGGCGACCGCCTCGTCGTGCTCGAGCACGCGCGGGTAGGCGTCGAAGTCCTCTCCCCCGGCGAACTGCAACGGGTTGACGAACACGGTGACGCCCACGACGTCGCACTCCCCGGCCGCCCGCTCGATGAGCGACGCGTGCCCGTCGTGGAGGGCGCCCATGGTCGGGACGATGCCGACGACGCGCCCGGCCGCCCGCTCGGCATCGAGCGCCTTGCGCCACACCGCGACGCGGTCGAGTACCTGCACGAGGGCCAACCTTTCGCCGTTCCAGCCCTCGCGGCGCGGGGTGCCGGACGCTTGCCTCCGAGGGTAGCGGAGCGGGGCGTGGACGCGCCTACGCGGCCGCCCGTCCGCGGCCCGACTCGCGTGCGCCTATCGCCCGCCAGCGGGGCCGGGCCGCGACGCGGCTACGCGCTGCCCGCCCGTCCGGCGCCGCCGTTGCGGCGCCGGCGCGAGAGCTCGAGGGGGCCGACGACCGAGACCCGCCCGTCCGCGGTGGCGAGCGCCTGTTCGGGGACGAGCTCGGGCGCCAGGTCGCGGAGGGGGGCGAGCACGAACCGGCGCTGCCACATCCTCGGGTGGGGGACGACGAGATCGGGCTCGTCGACCACCAGGTCGCCGACGAGGAGAACGTCGACGTCGAGCGTCCGCGGCCCCCAGCGCTCCCCCCGCACGCGGCCGGCGGCGGCCTCGAGCCGGTGGGCGACGCCGAGCAGCTGCCGCGGCGTCAGCGTGGTGTCGAGCTCGACCACCACGTTGAGGAACGGCCCCTGCGACGGGCCGCCGACCGGCTCCGTTTCGTACACCGGGCTGACGGCCACCACGCCGGTCAACGATTCGACCGCGTCGGCGAGGTGGCGCTCGCGGTCGCCCATGTTGGAGCCCATGCCCAGGAAGGCACGGGTCACGGGCGGACGACGCGGACGCCGGCAGAGGCGAGGTCCACGGGCACGGGGGGGCGCAGCTTCCGCACCGTCACGGTGACCGACCGGACGCGACCGTCGGTCAGCGCCGTCTCGGCGATGCGCTCGGCGAGCCGCTCGAGCAGGGCGTGCCGCTCGCCCGTCACGACCGACGCCACGCGCACCGCGAGGTCGCCATAGTCGACGGTGTCGGCGAGGTCGTCGGACCGCCCCGCGCGGCCGAGGTCGGCGTCGAGGTCGAGGTCGACTTCGAAAGGCTGCGCGCGCGCTTGCTCCTCGGACAGGACGCCGTGCGTGCCGACCGCGCGCAGGCCCCGCAGCTCGATCCGGTCTGTCACAGGTCGGCCGCGAAGGCGACGAGCTCGCGCCCTGTCGGGCCCATCTGGCGCCCGGTGATGCGCTCCATGATCGTGATCGCCTGCGGTCCCGAATCGATGAGGTGGGTGGCGAGCAGGTACCCGGCGACGGAGCCCATCAGCCGGTCGCCGAGCTCCTCCTGGTGCACGAGCACGCGTTCGCCTGCCTGCTGCCACTCCCGGAGGTGGGCGTAGAGCTCCTTCAGCACGACCTTGGGGTCGTCGTGCGGGCCGAACGGGAGGTGGGACCAGCGCACGCCGAGCTCGTCGTAGGCGTGCAGGTTGTGCGGCGACGGCAGCAGGGAGCAGACGCGGGTGAAGCCCTGTTCGCGCAGCCAGATGATCTCCTCCTGGCGGCGCACCTTGCGGTGGTTGCGCGCGTAGCCGCCGGGACGCTCGGAGATCGCCAGCTTGTCCTTGATCACCCACGTGAAGTACCGGGGGGCGATGCCCGCCGCCCACTTGCCCCTCACGACGCCTCCTCCAGGGGCACGTCCTCGCCCACCAGGCGCGCCGCGTGGACGACGGGCGCCACGTCGTGGACCCGGACCATCGCTGCGCCCTGCGTCATCGCCCACACGGCGGTGGCGAGCGTCGGCTCGAGGCGGTCGTCGACGGCGGCACCGCCGGTGAGGTCGCCGAGGAACCCCTTCCGGCTGGTGCCCACCAAGAGCGGCTCGCCGATGGCGGTGAAGCGGCGGAGGTGCCGGAGGAGCGAGAGGTTGTGCTCCCGCGTCTTGCCGAAGCCGATCCCGGGGTCGATCCATACCTCGCCCACCCCGGCGGCGCGGGCCGCGGCCGCCCGCTCGGCCAGCACCTCGGCCACCTCGGCGACGACGTCGCCGTAGCGGGGCTGGTGCTGCATCGTCTCCGGCGTCCCCTGCATGTGCATGGCCACCCACCCGACGCCACGCTCGGCGGCGACGGGCCAGAGGGACGCCGAAACGTCGTTGACCAGCGTGGCCCCGGCGTCGACGGCCGCTGCCGCGACACCCGGCTTGCGGGTATCGACCGAGACCCGCACGAGGGGGGCCAGGGCGGCGATGACGGGCAGGACCCGTCGCCGCTCCTCGTCCTCGTCCACCGGCGCAGCGCCCGGGCGGGTGCTCTCTCCGCCGACGTCGACGACGTCGGCCCCGTCGGCGATCAGCTGGCGGCCGTGGGCGACGGCGGCGTCGTGGTCGAAGAAGCGGCCGCCGTCCGAGAACGAGTCAGGGGTGACGTTGAGGACACCCATGACGAGGCAGCGCACGCGGCCCAGCGTACCGGCGCGACCCCTTCGGATCGGGGTGACCGGGTGCCAGGCTTGCGGCGTTGGGGCGGTTCGCCCCATTGGCCACGCCGGGTTGTGGCCGGTTCAGCGCGAACGGTGCCGGCGGGCTGGCGGGCCGGCTCGGCGGCTGGGCGCCGCGGACCGGCGGGCGCCGGGGCGGTGCGCGCTAGCGAGGACCGGCGGGCGCCGGGGCGGGGCGCGCCAGCGAGCACCGGCGGGAGCGTGGTCGGGCGGCGAAGGACCGGGGCGGTCAGGTCCGGCGGCCGTGAATGAAGGCCATCGCCTCGGCCCGTGTCGCCACCGAGTCGCGGAACAGGCCCCGCACGGCCGACGTCACCGTCACGGCCCCCGGTTTGCGGACGCCGCGCATGCTCATGCACAGGTGCTCGGCCTCGACCACGACGAGGACGCCGCGCGGCTGGAGGACCTCCTGCAGCGTGTCGGCGACCTGGGTGGTGAGGCGCTCCTGGACCTGGGGCCGGTGGCTGAACCCGTCCACCAGCCGGGCCAGCTTCGATAGCCCGGTGATGCGGCCGTCGGCCCCGGGGATGTACGCGACGTGCGCCCGCCCGATGAACGGCAGCAGGTGGTGCTCGCACAGCGACTGGATGGAGATGTCGCGCTCCATGATCATCTCGTCGTGCTGGACGTCGAAGGTGACGTCCAGGTGACGCGACGGGTCCTCGTCGAGCCCCCCGAGCACCTCGGCGTACATGGCCGCCACACGCGCCGGCGTGCGCAACAGGCCGTCGCGCGTCGGGTCCTCCCCGACGGCGGCGAGCAGTTCACGGACGGCGGCTTCTGCCCTCGGGATGTCGACGGTCATGCGGAGCGGCCTGGGGCGGTCGTGGGGCGCGCCGCTCAGGCCGGCGACGGCTTCGGTCTGGTCGCCGGCTTCGGCCCGCGCACGATGCGCTTGCGGGCTCGCGCCGGCTCCGCGGCCGGCTCGGCGGGCGCCACCGGCAGGGGGAACGCCGTCAACGGCCGCGCCACCTCGGGCGGCGCCGTCGGCACCCCCGTCCACGCCGGCAACGCGCCGAGCAGCTCGGCGAGGTCCGACTGGTCGAGGGTCTCCTTCTCGACCAGATGGTCCGCCAGGCGGTCGAGCGTGGCGCGGTGCGCGCGCAGGATGGCCGAGGCCTCCGCGTGGGCGGCCTCGACGAGGGCGCGGATCTCCGCGTCGATGCGGGTCGCCACCTCTTCGGAGTAGTTCGCCTGGTGCCCGTAGTCACGGCCGAGGAACACCTCACGCTCGGCCTGCCCGAACTTGATCGGCCCGAGGGTGTGGCTCATCCCGAACTCGGTGACCATCCGTCGCGCCAGGTTGGTCGCCCGTTCGATGTCGTCGGACGCGCCGGTGGTCATCTCGTTATAGACGAGCTCCTCCGCCGTCCGACCGCCCATGAGCACCGTCATCGTCGCCATGAGCTCGGAGCGGCTGTTGTTGTACTTGTCCTCGGTCGGGAGCTGCAGCGTCCAACCGAGGGCGCGGCCACGCGAGACGATCGACACCTTGTGGACGGGGTCGGCGAGCGGGAGGAGGTGGCCGACGATCGTGTGCCCGCCTTCGTGGTAGGCGATGCGCTGCTTCTCCTTGGCGCTCATCACCCGCGTCTTGCGCTCGGGCCCGGCGATCACCCGGTCGATGGCCTCCTCCATCTCCCACATGGTGATGTGCTTGTGCCCGTGGCGCGCCGCGAGCAACGCGGCTTCGTTCATCAGGTTGGCCAGGTCGGCACCCGTGAACCCCGGAGTCCGCCGCGCCAGGACGTCGAGGTTGACGCTGTCGTCGATCGGCTTGCCCTTGGCGTGGACGCCGAGGATGGCGCGCCGCCCGTTCAGGTCGGGCGCGTCCACGACGATGTGCCGGTCGAACCGGCCCGGCCGCAGCAATGCGGGATCGAGGATGTCGGGACGGTTGGTCGCGGCGATGAGGATCACGCCGGTCTTGACGTCGAACCCGTCCATCTCCACGAGGAGCTGGTTGAGCGTCTGCTCGCGTTCGTCGTGGCCGCCACCGAGACCGGCACCGCGTTGCCTGCCCACCGCGTCGATCTCGTCGACGAACACGATCGCCGGCGCCGACGACTTGGCTTGCTCGAAGAGGTCGCGGACGCGCGACGCGCCGACGCCGACGAACATCTCGACGAAGTCGGAGCCGGAGATGCTGAAGAACGGGACACCCGCTTCGCCGGCGACGGCGCGCGCGAGCAGCGTCTTACCTGTCCCCGGGGGGCCGACGAGCAGCACCCCCTTGGGGATCTTGGCGCCCATCGCCTGGAACTTGGCGGGGGCCTCGAGGAAGTCCTTGATCTCCTGCAGCTCGGCGACCGCCTCGTCGGCGCCGGCGACGTCAGAGAACGTGACCTTCGGCTGGTCCTTGTTCGCGACCTTCGGCTTGGCCTTGCCGAACTGCATGACGCGATTGCCACCGCCCTGCATGGAGTACAGGATGAAGAAGAACGCACCGAACAACAGGAGCAGCGGGAGCCACCCGAGGGCGGTCGTCAGGAAGCTGTCGTGGTGCGTCTTCGAGTCGACGCGCACGCCGTCCTGCAGCAGCTGCGACATGACGTTGGGCGACGCCAGCTGCGGATAGTGGACGGTGTAGTGCGACCCGTCGCGCAGGGCGATGTTGGCGACGTTCGACTTGTCGATGAGCGTCGCTGACGCCACCTTCCCGGCGGCGGCGTCGGCGTACAGCTGGTCGATCGACGCGGTGTGGCTCGGTTGGTTGCTCCGGAGGAGGACAACCAGGACGAGGAGGGCGATGAGCCCAGCCACGGCGAGCACCACCGGGCTGCGAAGCGGCTTCCGCATAGGAAGAGACTACTGGGGTCGGTACACGCAAAGGAACGGCAGGTTGCGGTAGCGCTCGGCCACGTCGAGGCCGTAGCCCACGACGAACTCCGGGGGGATCTCGAAGCCGACATACCGGAGGTCCTGCGGCTCGCGCTGAAGGCCCGTTTTGACCAGGAGCGCGCAGACTTCGACACTGCCGGGGTGGCGGGCCATGAGGTTGCGGCGCAGGTAGCTCAGGGTCAGGCCCGAGTCCACGATGTCCTCGACGATGATCACGTCGCGCCCGGCCAGGTCGATGTCGAGGTCCTTGACGATCCGGACCACGCCGCTCGTCTTGGTCGAGCTCCCGTATGACGAAACTGCCATGAAGTCGAACTCGACCGGTAGGTCGATCGCGCGGGCGAGGTCGGCCATGAACAGGAATGCACCCTTCAGGACGCCCACGAGGAGCGGCGCCTTGCCCCGGTAATCCCGGGTGATCTCCGCGCCCAGCTCGCCGATGCGCGCCCTGAGCGCGTCCTCGGCGACGACGACCTCGCCGAGCGATTGGTCGACCGAGAACGACATCGAAGCGACCTTATTGGGAACCTCGCCGGGCCGCACGCCCGGCGCTGCGCGCCCGTCGCCCTCGATCGGTCGCACGGTCGCGGGCCGCACGCGGAGGCGCTGGCGGTGGCGTTCGATCCTGCCGACGCCGGCGACCTCGCAGGCGAGCGCGTCACCGCGGGCGACGCCGAGGACGCGGTCGACGGCCGCCGCCGACGGCGGGTAGGCGGCGTGCCCGGCCAACCACGCGCGTACGGCGCGGCGCGCCACGGCCGGGGGCGCCGCGGCGAGCGCCTTCGCATCGGTGGCGTCGGTGGGATCAGCAGCCGCGAGCAGCTCGGCGTCCCCCCGCAGGAGCGCGGCGGTGCGCGCCAGCACGGGCACCAGGTCGCGGCGCGCGATGTCGCTCGCCAGGGGCAGCAGTTCGTGGCGCACGCGGTTGCGGACGAACGACCGGTCGTCGTTGCTCGGGTCCTCGACAGGGGCGAGTCCCTCCTCGTCGCACAGCGCCCGCGTCTCGGCGCGGCGGAGGCCGAGCAGGGGGTGGCCCGCGGGCGCCATCGCCGCGAGCCCGTCGACCCCCGCGCCGCGGAGCAGGGCGATGAGCAGCGTCTCGGCCTGGTCGTCGGCCGTGTGCCCGGTGCAGACGCCGGTCGGCAGCGCGGCGAACCGGGCGCGCCGGGCGCGGTCTTCGAGGTTGGGCCCGGGGGCCACGTGCACGGCGACCGCCCGGAATGCGGCCCCGTAGCGGCGGGCGGCGTCGGCGACGACGCCCGCCTCCGCGGCCGACCCGGCGCGCAGGCCGTGGTCGACGTGCCACGCCGTCACCTGGCAGCCGGCCTCGGCGGCGAGCACGAGCAGGGCGAGCGAGTCCGCGCCGCCCGAGACCGCGCAATCGACGGCGGCCCCCGCCGGGGGGAACTCGCACCGTCCGAGTAAGCGCTCCCGCAAGGCTGGCGTGGCGCGAATTTCGCGCCACCTGGCACATTTTTCGCGCTTCCAGGCCAGATTCCGCGAATTTTTTGCCACGTGGCGCGAAGTTCGCGCCACGGGACCGGCCGCCACCGGGGGCGGGAGGCGGCGGCGGGCTGGGGGCGCGGCCGGGATGGGGCGGGGTGGCCCCGCGTCAGGTGAGCGCGCCGGAGCGGGCGAGGGCCACGACGTCGGTGACCGACGCGACGGCCAGCTTGCGGGCGATGCGCCGCAGGCTGGCGTAGACGTTCGAGCGGCTCACGCCCAGCCGCTCGGCGGCCTCGATCACTGTCGGGGCCGACGCAACGGCGGCGATCAGCTCGCGCTGTTTGGGGGAGAGGGTGTCGAGTTGGGCGCGCACCACCGGCGGCGGGGCCGCCCGCGCCCGGCTGACGGGGGCGCCGTCGAGGCGGCTGAGACGGGGGCGCGCCGCGGCGGACGGGGCGGCGCCGGCCGGCTGGCCGCCCTCGACGCGGGCGAGCGCGGCGAGCGCCTGTTCCTGGGCGCGGCGGCGCTGGACCGGCTCGGGGTCGCCCTGCAGCACCTCCTCGAGCGTGGCGCGCAGCTCGGCGGGGTGGAACGGCTTGGTCAGGTAACGCACCGCGCCCTCGATCCCGCCGCGGATGCGGTCGAGCGCACCCGTGCGGGCGGTCAGCATGACGACCGGCACGTTGGCGAGGTCGCCGGCCTCGGCCTTGAGCCGGCTCAGCACCTCCCAGCCATCGATCCCCGGCATCATGACGTCGAGCACGATGGCGTCGGGCGTCGAGGCCCGGGCGCACGCCAGCCCCTCGGCACCATCGGGCGCGGCCACGACCTGCAACCCGTCGAGCTCGAGGGTGATGCGGATGAGGTCGCGGATGTCCGGCTCGTCCTCGATCACGAGGATCTTCGTCACGGGCGCCCGACGCTACCCCCGCGCGTCAGCGCGCGACCTCGGCCTCCATGCGGCCGATCCAGGCGGAAGGGTTGCGGACCTCTTCGATCGACGGCAGCCGGTCGGGGCCCTCCCACACGCGGGCCAGCAGCTCGGGCCCGCCCGCGGCCTCCACCGCCTCGATGAAGCGCTCACCGAGCTCGTACTGGCGCAGCTTGGCGTCGAGCCCGATCGCCTTCTGCACGAGCTTGGCCGCCCCCTTGGTCTCCTGCCGGCGCTGGCGCAGGACCCGGCCGAAGCGGGGCGCATTTGGGATGCGGCCCGCCCCCGCCCGGTCCATGGTGATGTCGCCGTGGCCCTCCAGGAGGCTCATCATCCCGTGGACCTGGTCGAGCGTGCGGGCCTGTTCGGGCGTGGCCAGCAGCGCGATGAGCCCGTCATCGAGCGGGTTGCGCCCCTCGCGCACGAGGTCCACCGCCTTCTTGATCGCCTCGAGGAACCGCTTGGGGTCGGGGTCGGCCGCCTCGACCGTGCCCTCCACGAGGTGCAGGAAGTGGTCGCGCATCCACGGGACCCCGGTGAACTGCGCCCGGTGCGTCACCTCGTGGAGGGCGATCCAGAGGCGGAACTCGCGCGGCGGGAACCCGAAGCGCTCCTCGAGGCTGAGGATGTTGGGCCCCACGTAGTACACGATGTCCTGGTCGTCGGGCCGCTCCTCCTCGATGAGCAGCAGGTCGTACTGGCCGAGGACGCGCGTCGACATCCACCCGAGCAGGGCGCCGAGCTGCGCCCCGGTCACCGCGCTCCCGACGGGCTGCACCACGCGGCCGACCGGCGTCGAGGACGTCTTCGCCAGCCGCGACCCGAGCCGTTCGAGCACCGGGCGCAGGAGGCGGCGGAAGCTCACGATGTTGGCGTTCACCCAGCCGGCGCGGTCGGTGACCCGCGCCCGGGCCGGCCCGGCGAGCGAGCGCAGGCCCGTCGCGTCGGCGACCAGCTCCTCGGCGAGGGCCGTGAGCTCTTCGAAGTCCGGGGCCAGGGAGGCGTAGGCCGGGCTCGAGGCGAACCGGTCCCGGCCGGCCACCCTGGCCGCGACCCGCGCCGCCAGGTCCCAGGCGACCGGGTCCGGCCCGCCGGGGCCGGGCGTCACCTCAGCGCCGCCCGTACCGTGGCGCGACGACCTTGAACAGGTAGGCCACCACGATCGCCACCGGGATCAGGATGCTCGGGACGAGGATCACGATCGACAGCCAGTGGTGCCAGACAACGGCGGCGAGCGGGGCCATGGGCCGATCGTAGACGCGGCCCTGGCAGGCGCCGTTTCAGGCGATCTTCTTGCCGCGCGTCCGCGGCACCGCCATGGGCTCGTGCAGGTAGCAGAACTTGCCCTGGTTGTAGATCGAGAGCTTCGTGCCGCACCCAGGCTGGAGGCACGTCCGGTCCTTCTTGAACGCCCGCGACGGCCGGTCGTTGCCAGAGATGGGCAGTGCGCCCACGGATCCCTCGCTCATTCTGCTCCCACCAACTTGCACGTGAACCGGACTTGGTCCCGGGTATACCCCTCCCGCCGGGGACGACACCTCCGTCGGCGCGGCCGTCAGATCGCGGGGTCGGCCTGCTCTCCGGTGAGGGCGTTGAACACCCGCTGGCGCAGCGTGTCGGGGACGGCTTCACGGCACCCGCGGGCGATGGCGAACCGCAGCTCGAGCTCGAACTCGTAGGCCTCGATGCAGTCAGAGCACTCGTCGAGGTGGCGTTGGATCGCCGAGCGGCGGTCGGGGGTCAGCTCACCGTCGAGGAACCAGTAGAGGCGGGCGACAGCTTCCCGGCACCCGTCGTCCTCGTCGTGCCCGTGTTCACCCATCCCGATCTCCCACGAGGCCCCGATGGCGTCCGAACTCGTACAACATTTTCTGGAGGGCCCTTCTTCCGCGGTGCAACCTGCTCATAACCGTCCCAATCGGGATGTCCAGGATCTCGGCGATCTCTTTGTACGAGAACCCCTCGACGTCGGCCAACAGCACAGCCATGCGGAATTGTTCCGGGAGTGCCTCAATCGCGTCCTTGATCTCGCCCTCGGTGAACAGGTCGAGGACCTCTTCCTCGGCGCTCCTCCCCGCAGCGGCGGCCTCGAGGCCCCCCAGGCGGCGGTACAGGTAGAGGTCCTCGACGTCGTCGAGCTCGGTCTGCTCGGGCCGGCGCTTACGCGAGCGGTAGGAGTTGATGAACGTGTTGGTGAGGATCTTGTAGAGCCACGCCTTGAGGTTCGTGCCCTCCTGGAAGCTGCCGAAGGCGCGGTAGGCCTTCAGGTACGTCTCCTGCACCAGGTCCTCGGCGTCGGACGGGTTGCGGGTCATACGCAACGCCGCGGAGTACAGCGACGGCATGAAATCCATCGCCTGGTCCGCGAACGTGGCCTGGTCCGCCATGTGGCCACCCTATCGGTGGAGCGCCCGAATTACGCTCGGCCCATGGCCGGCTGGGGGGACGACCCCGTGCTCGAGGAGCTGCGCACGCTGATCGCCGACGGGTGGGCGCCCGTTGCCGTGAAGGAGACGCGCGACGCCGACACCGTCACGGTGGAGCGCGACGGCGACCGCCGGGACCTGCGCTCCGACCACATCGCCTTCCACCGGTTCGTGGAAGGGATCAAGGAGGACTACCCGGGCATCGCCCGGGGTTAGGCCGGGGCGAGCTCCGTCAGCGCCAGCGCGTTGTCCCGCATGACCTTGCGCTGGTCGGCCGCGTCGAGGTGCTTGAGCTCGACGAGGTAGTCGAGCGGCTGGGGCAGGCCCTCGATGTGCGGCCAGTCCGACCCGAAGATCACGCGGTCTGCACCCATGTAGGAGACGACCTCGTCGAGGTCGTCCTCGAAGAACGGGTTGATCCAGACGTGTTGCCTGAACGTGTCCGTCGGGTGCTCCGAGAAGTACCCCGGGTACTTCCGCGCCACGGAGTGCAGCTTCTTGAACAGGTCGGGCAGGAACTCCGCGCCGTTCTCCACCGACGCCAAACGCAAGTTGGGGAAGCGGTCGAACAGCTTGTCGAACAGCGTGGTCGCCAGGAAGTCGTAGATGGCCCGCTCGAGCAACGTCAGCCGGATCGACGGCCTCGCGGGCCCGTCGAACTTGGCGCGGAACTCGTCCCCCGCGTACCCGTTCGTCGAGTAGCCGGAGTCGCTGGCGTGCAGCGCCACGGTGATGCCGGCCTCGTTGACGCGCGCCCAGAACGGGTCGAACATCGGGTCGGTCGGCGACCGTTGCCCGACGACGGTGGTCGGCGCGGCCGGCCGCATGACGATGGTGCGCGCACCTCGATCGAGCGCCCATTCGAGCTCGCTGACCGCGAAGTCGAGGTCGGCCAGCGTCACGTAAGGCGCGGCGAAGATGCGGTCCTCGAAGGCGAACCCCCAGTCCTCCTCCAACCACCGGTTGAAGGCCCGGAACATGAGCCCGACCCCTTCGGGGTCGTCCTTCAACAACTCCTCGTAGATCGCGCCGAGGGTCGGGAACAGCCAGATCTTCTCGAGGCCCTGGCCGTCCATCACCTGCAGGCGCGCGACGCGGTCGCGGTACTCGGGGCGGATCGGTTCGCGATCGCGGAGGTACTCGCGTGGCGTACGCCCCGATGGGTTGCCGCGGAAGTACTCGGCCATGGCGCCCGCGGGTGACACCGGGTCGAACGTCGGGTTGACGACGACGCGGCTGATGCGCCCGCCGATGAGGTGGTACTTGCGCCCACCGACCTCGGCCCATTCAACGACCCGCGGCCCGAGCCTCGGGTCGAGGTGCCTGGTGAATGCGTCGAGCGCCTCGTAGTAGTGATTGTCGGCGTCGAACGCGCGGTACCCGAGTTCGCCCACACCGCCAGCGTACCGGTGTGCCACGCTTGCGGCCGTGCGAGCACTGGGGATCGTCCACGTGGCGTTCCGAGGGGTCCCGCTGCCCGCGGCGTCGGCCCGCGCCAAGGAGCTCGGGTTCGCCCACATCGACATCGGCGTGGACTCTGTCGGGGTCGACTGCGCGCTCCCTGTCGGCGAGGTGTGCTCGCCGCGGACTCCCCAGCCCGGCTGCACCTGGCTGGCGCCGACGTTGCGCGACGAGGGGTCGTTCGATTTCACCGTGCGCCGGTTGCGCGAGACGGGGTGCGACCGTGTCGAGGTCGGGCCGGCCTCGGTCGCCGGCTCGGTCGCCATGGCGCGCGCCCTCGTCGAGGCCGTCCCCGGGCTGCGCCTGTGCGTTGACACCGGCCACGTCACCACCTGGGGCGAGGACCCGATCGACCTCCTCGACCTCGCCGGGCACGTGCAGTTGCGCCAGGCCGCTCCCGGGATCCCGCAACTCCATGTCGACGACCCCCGCGGCGTCGTGGACTTCGCGGCGGTCCTCCGGCGACTGGACGCCCTGGGCTACGAGGGCCTGATCAGCGTCGAGTACTTCGATCTCCCCGAACTGGGGTTCCCGCTCGCCGACGACCCGGTCCAGTGGTGCGTGGACCTGGCGAGCGCCGTCCGGGCGCTCTAGAACCCGAAGACGCGCGCCGCGGTGCCGCCGACGATGGCGCGCACCTCGTCATCGGGCACGCCGTCGAACTGCTTGGCGCAGATGTCCTGCGAACTGGGCCACGTGCCCTCGGGGTGCGGGTAGTCGTTGCCCCACATGAGCGTCTCCACGCCGGTCGTGCCCCGGTTGTTGATGGCGACCGGGTCGTACATGAACGTGGCGTGGCACTGGCGCCGGATCAGCTCGCTCGGCTTCAGCGACAGCTTGGGGTGCGCCCACTTCTCGTGGTCGGCATAGACGGCGTCGGCCTGGGTCATCACCCACGCCAGCCAGGCCGCGCCCGTCTCGACGGTCACGACCCGCAGTCCCGGGAAGCGGTCGAGCGCGCCGCCAGCGGCCATCGACAGCAGCACCATCGGCCCGTCGAGCTGGGCGCCGAGGAGGTAGTTGATGACGGCGCCGCCGGGCCCGCGTGCGACGCGCGGCTCGTGCCCCGTCCCGGAGTGGAACGTGAGCGGCAGCCCGAGCTCCTCGGCGACCGCCCAGAACCGGTCGTAGGCCGGGTCGTTGTAGGGCCGCGACTCCACCCGAGCCGGCAGGAAGAGGGCGCGGAACCCCAGGCCGGCGAGGCGCCGGGCCTCGGCGATGCCGTCGTCGATGTCGAGCATCGGCACCAGGCCCACAGCGAGCAGCCGGCCAGCGACCGGGAAGGCCTCGGCGGCCCAGTCGTTGTAGGCCCGGCAGAGCGCGAGCTGGAGACCCGGGTCGTCGGAGGCGAAGCAGGCCTGCAGCGCGAACGTGGGGAAGATGACCTCTCCGTCGACGCCGTCGGATTCCTGGTCGCGGAGGCGGTCTTCGACGTGCCAGTCGCCGACGGTCGCAACGGCGAGTTCGTCGGACCGCATGAGCTTGCGCGGCCCGAGCCCCTCGATGTGGAGCGTGCGCCAGCCGTCGTTCTCGACGATGACCGGGGCGCGGTCGCGATAGTCCGCCGCCACCCGCTCGGCGTAGAGCTCGATCGGCTCGGTCACATGGGAGTCCGTCGAGATGAACCTGGCGCCGCGGTAGGTCGGGATCACGGCGCGAGCATAAGGCAAACCGCGTTTTCAATCACCTGGGGTGGGGCGCACGCGGCCGGGCCCGGCTTGCCGCGACCGGCGGCACGGGACGGGCCAGCTGGCGGCAGGCGGGGACAGGCCGGCTGGCGGCGGGCGGGGACGGGCCGGCTGGCGGCGGGCCGGCTGGCGGCGGGTGGGGACAGGCCGGCTGGGGGCGGGCCGGTCCCGGCCGGGCGGCGCGAGACTGGCCCGCGTGGCCGGCCCTCCGCTGCACCCCGACGTCGCCGCCCTCGCCGTGCTCCTCGGGACGTGGTCCGGGGAAGGCCACGGCGCCTACCCGACTATCGAGGACTTCGACTACGCCGAGACGGTGACGTTCGGGCACGTCGGCAAGCCGTTCCTCGCGTACGGCCAGCGCACCACGGCGGCCTCCGACGGGCGGCCGCTGCATGCCGAGACCGGCTACCTGCGGGTCGCGGCGCCCGGGTGGATCGAGCTCGTCCTCGCCCACCCCACCGGCATCGTCGAGGTGAGCGAAGGCCCATGGGACGGCGTGACGGCGCGGCTCAAGTCCACCTCGGTCTCGCGGACCCCGACGGCCAAGGTCGTGACCGCGGTGGAGCGCGACGTCACGGTGGACGGGGACCGCCTGCGCTACGAAGTGCGGATGGCCGCGGTGGGCAGGCCGATGACGCACCACCTCGCCGCCGAGCTCACGCGTGCGGCGCCGGCGTCATGACGAGCGCCGCCCACTCGCCGTCGCTCCGCTGTTCCCCGCCCCCGCCGTAAGCCGCAGCGACGCGGGAGACCTGCCCCGCTGACACCCCGCTCAGCCCGGCCCACCCGCCCGACGCGAGGCGTGGCACCAGCGCCGGTGCGAGCGCGATGAGCTCCTCGGCCCCGATGTTGGCGACGATCACGTCGAACTGGCCGCCGGGGAGGCCCTCGCTCACGCGCACCGAGAGCTCATTCCACGCGGCGTTGGCACCGGTCGCCGCCAGCGCCGCGCCGTCGATGTCGGTCGCCACGACATTGGCACCGAGGTGGGCGGCGGCGAGCGCGAGCACGCCGCTGCCGCACCCCACGTCGAGGACGCGGTCGCCCGCCCGCGCCCGCCGGGCCAGCTCCACCAGAAGGAGCCGCGTCGAGGGGTGCGCCCCGGTGCCAAACGACCGGCCAGGGTCGACCTCGATCGCCGGAGGCCCGTCGCCGCGGTCGAACTCCGACCACGGGAAGCACACGCGGAACAGGCCATCGATATCGACCGGCGCCGTGTGGCGCTGCCAGGCGCTGAGATGGCCCCCGCCCTCGGGACGGGCGGCAGCCCGCCACCCGTGGGCTCGCAGGTCGGCAACGACAGGGTCAGCAAGCGGAGGTGTCGCGAATAGCAACGCCCGGTCCGGGCCGACCTGCCGGCGCCCGGTGATCGGTGCCCCCAGGGCCGCCAGGGCGCGCTCCGCACCCTCCTCGCACGCCTGCCGGACAGCGACAACGACGAGCACGGCGCCACTTGAGCATGCCCGGGGGGTGACAGGTAGTGTCCCGCCGAGCGAGAGACGGACGACACCCAGGAGGGACCACTTCGATGGCAACTGCCCAGCACGCGATCTTCCGGGAGATGGGGAAGAACCAGTGGTACGTGCACCTCAGCCGGGTCGAGGGTGCCGACGTCGGCCACATCAAAAAGGTGCTGAGGGAGACCCGCGCGTGGTGCGATGACAAGGGGATCAACCTGGTGATCGGGTTCGGGCCGAGCTTCCTCCCGGAGTTCACCAACGACCTCCCGCCGGACTTCCAGCGCTACGAGACCGTCGTCGCAGGGGACGGCTCCGGGCGCCAGGCCAAGGGGACGCAGGAGGAACTGCTCCTGTGGCTCACGAAGGACGACAAGGGCGACATCTGGGAGGCCCAGTACAAGGCCCGTACGGCGCTCAAGGGCCACATGGCGGTCGCCCGCGAGACGCTCACGTTCATCTACGGCGCGTCGCTCGACATGACGGGGTTCATCGACGGCACTGGCAACCCCGAGACCGAGGAGCTGCAGCGCAAGGCGGCGATCATCCCCGACGGGCAGCCGGGTGCGGGCGGGAGCTTCATCATCGCCCAGCGCTGGGTGCACGACCTCGAGGCCTGGAACCAGATGTCCGTCGAGGACCAGGAGAAGGTGTTCGGCCGCACCAAGTCCGACTCGACCCGGCTCGACCCCCAGCCGGACTACTCGCACCTGTCGCACGTGGAGCTGCGAGATGGCAAGACCGCCGACGCCACCAAGCCGAAGCGCAACGAGATCGCCCGCCGGTCGACGCCGTACGCGCTGCACGACGGGACGGTCGGCCTCTACTTCATGGCCTTCTGCAAGGACCAGGCCCCGCTCCGCGAGCGGCTGAACGCCATGTACGCCGTCAACGGTGGGACGCGTGACCGCCTGGTGGACTTCTCGAACCCGGCGTCGGGGTCGTTCTACTTCGCGCCGTCCGTCGAGGTCCTCGACCAGGCCCTCGCCTAAGTCGTCCGCGGCCCCGCCCGGCGGGGCGTGTGATCACCCCGGCGGTCGCCCGTCGGGCCTTGCACCACCCCGGCGGTCCCCCGTCGGACCTACCTTCAACCACGCCGGGGGCCGCCCGTCGGGGCGCTACACCTCGACCAGGTGGCGCGAATTTCGCGCCACCTGGTCACTTTTTCGCGCTTTTGGGTCAGATTCCGCGAATTTTTTGCCGTGTGGCGCGAAATTCGCGCCACGCGAGGGGCCGTCCCCCGGGCGGGGGGCCGCGCCGCTGGCACGGGCCGGCGGGTGGAGTCAGACCTTGGCGAGGGGGCCGCGGATGACCTCGCCGCCCAGGCGGCCTGTCGGCTCGCCGTCGACGAGCGTCGGCTGGCCGCCGACCACGCATGCCCGGAACCCCGTCGCCTTCTGCAGCAGCCGCTTGGCGCCGCCCGGCAGGTCCGCCGTCACCACCGGCATGGCGGGGCCGACGGTCTCCGGGTCGAAGACGGCGAGGTCGGCAACGAAGCCCTCACGCACCAGGCCGCGGTCGGCGAACCCCCACGCCTTCGCCGCGTCGAGCGTGAGCATGCGCACCGCTTCCTCGAGGGTGAAGTCCTGCCGGTCGCGGACCCAGTACGACAGCAGATGGGTCTGGATCGAGCAGTCCGAGATCTGGCTCACGTGGGCGCCCGCGTCCGAGAACGTCATGACCGAGTTGGGGTGCTTCATCGTCGAGCGCAGCATCTCGGGGTCGATCGATGACAGCGGCTGGATGAACAACTGGTCGAAGTCGTTGGCGAGCCCCAGGTCGATGATCACGTCGACGGGGTCGCGCCGCTGGGACGCCGCGATCTCCGCGATGGACGGGTTCGGCGGCGTCGGCCGGTCGAGCACCCGCATCATCGAGTAGTCAGGCCGCCGCGCTTCCGCCCCGATGGCGCGGCCGTAGTCCCCCTCGTGCGCGGCGCGCACCAGCCGCTCGCGCTGGACCGGGTCTTCGAGGATGCGGCGCTGCTCAGCGAGCGGGAGGGCACGCAGCTGCTTCCACTCGGGGAGGCCGTCGAAGGGCAGCCGCGTCTTGAACGACGTCACCGAGATGACGCCGCGGCTGTGGGTCTGCCCGAAGGCACGGCCGCCGCGGGCGACGATCGACTCCACGAAGGCCATCGCCACGTCGGTCATCGCGCCGAACGTCACCGGGACGCCGGTGTCGAGGGCCAGGGCGCGCAGCCGGTCGAGGACCTCCTCGTGGTCGGGGTCCTCGGGCTTGAAGGCGGCGGTCTCCCGCGCGATCTCGAACACCCCGGCGCCGAGGTCGGCGAGCACGGAGACCAGGCGGTGCACCTCGTCCCACGACGCGAACCGCGACGCGACGGGCTGGTCGTCGGGCGTCGCGTGCTGGTCGCTGCGCGACGTCGTGAACCCCACCGCCCCGGCGAACAGGGCGTCGCGCAGCTGCTGTTCCATGAGGCGGAGGTCGTCTTCGCCGGCGGTGGCCTCGAACGCCCGCTCGCCCATCGCCCACACCCGCAGCGCCGAGTGGCCGATCTGCGCGGCGTAGTTGATCGCCTTCGGGGCGCGGTCGATCGCGTCGAGGTACTCCGGGAACGTCTCCCACGTCCACTCGATCCCCTCGGCCAACGCGTCCCGGGAGATGTCCTCGGCCCGCTCCAGGTTGCGGACGACGAGGTCCCGTTGGGTGGGGCGCGCCGGGGCGAGGGTGAAGCCGCAGTTCCCCATCACGACGCTCGTGACGCCGTGGAAGCAGGAGCACGACCCGAGCGGGTCCCACATGACCTGGGCGTCCATGTGCGTGTGCCCGTCGATGAACCCGGGAGCCACGACGTGGCCTTCCGCGTCGATCTCCTCGGCACCGCGCTCATCGACGCGGCCGACGGTGCTGATCCGGTTGCCGCGCACACCGACGTCTGCACGGCGGCCGGGGGCGCCGCTGCCGTCGACCACCGTCCCGTTCCGGATCACGAGGTCGTAGGGC
>Ga0070741_10004414_pt1 | contig 32906 bp, 24 predicted proteins | sample Coa_R1_4_FD_66440 | JGI IMG/M metagenome (GOLD analysis project Ga0070741, IMG submission 66440) | Surface soil microbial communities from Centralia Pennsylvania, which are recovering from an underground coalmine fire - Coalmine... | ecosystem: Environmental > Terrestrial > Soil > Unclassified ... | reverse complement strand
CGTGGCCAGCGACGTCATCAGTACCGGGCGCAGCCGCACGCGCGCCGCCATCACTACGGCGCGGCGTACGCTCATGCCGTCTTCGCGTAGATGCCGGGTGAACTCCACGATCAGAATACTGTCCGATACCGTCATGCCGATGAGAATCATCAGCCCCATCAGCGACATCACATTCATACTGGTCCTGGTCAGATAGAGGATCAGGAGTGCGCCGGTAAGCCCGGGCGGCACCGCTGTCAGGATCAGCAGCGGATCGAGGAACGACCGAAACTGCGCTACCAGGATCAGGTACAGCAGCACCACCGAAAGCGTCAGGCCGATAAAGAAACTGGAAAAGCTCTGCCGCATCGCCTGCACCAGGCCACGCAGCGTCACGATCACGCCATCCGGAATGCTGCTTTTCGCCACCACCTGGTCTATGGCTTTTGCGATACGTCCCAGGTCTTCACCCACCGGCTGCACGTAGATGTCTATCGTGCGGCGCAACTGGTAATGGTCCACTTCGGTGGGCGACTTGATACGGCGTATGTGCGAGACCATATCGAGCCGGGTCGAAGCCGCCGCCCTGTCGCCGCGAATCGGCACCGCGCGAAGGTCGTCGAAGTTCGCGATCTGCCGCTCCGGGTACTGCACGGTCAGCATGTAGTCGTTGCCCGTCCGGGGATCGATCCAGAAGCTCGGCGCAATCATGGCGTTCGAAGTCAGCGCCGTGATGATGTTGCCCACCACCTCCCTCTGCGTCAGCCCCAGCTCGCGGGCGCGCATGCGGTCGATGTCGAGTTGCAGCGCCGGATAATCGAGGTCCTGCGGGATGTAAATATCGCCCACACCCGGGATCTTGCGGATCTCGCGTGTCAGTTTCAGCGCCGTGTTGTAGCTGCGTTGCAGGTTCGATCCCGATACCTGCACGTCAATCGGCGCCGGCATGCCCATGCTGAGTACGGCGTCCACAAGTCCGCCCGACTGGAAGTAGGCGGTCAGCTCGGGCATTTCTTCCGCCACGCGCCTGCGGACCATTGCCATGTATTCGTAGCTGCCGAACTTGTGATCTTCCTTCAGGCTCACCTGCACCGTCGCGGTGTGCATACCGGAGTTGCTGGTGTACATGGCGGAAAAGTCGGGCGTGGAGCCGATATTCGAAACCACCATTTGCAGGTCCTCCGGCTTCACCGTGGACTTCACCAGGTTTTCGAGCTTCGCGATCTCCTCCTCGGTGAGGCCGATGCGCGTCCCCGACGGCAGCTTGATGTTCATCATGAACTGGCCGGGATCGGTGCGGGGGAAGAAGGAGAAATCGAGCAACGGATAGAGGAACAGGCTGACGATAATGATGCCCGTGAGTGCGAACAGTACCGAGACCGGCGCTTTCAGCACGACGCCGATCACCTTTTCGTAGAAGTCGCGGAAACCTTCGAACTTGGGATCGAACCAGGCGTTGAAGCGGTCGAGCAACCCCCGGCGCTGGGGACGCGATCCGGGCTCGTCATGCGCCGCCCCGTGGCCTTTGATGAAATTCGCGCAGAACAGCGGCACCACGCTCATGGCTACCGAATACGAGGCCAGCAGCGACAGCACCACTGCGATCGCCAGCGCCGAGAACAGGTACTTGCTCACGCCATACAGCAGCGTCACCGGGAAAAAGACCACGATGGTGGTCAGGGTGGATGCCAGCACCGGCAGCGCCACCTCCTGACCTCCTTTTTCCGCTGCGACCGCGGGCGTCTCGCCGAGTTCCAGGTGTCGATAGATGTTCTCCAGCACCACCACCGAGTTGTCGATCAGGCGTGAAAAGGCCAGCGCCAGCCCGCCCAGCACCATGGCGTTGATCGACCCGCCGCCGAGCGACAGGCAAATGAAGGCCGCCAGAGCGGAAAGAGGTATCGAGAAGAATACCGCGACCGTCGCCCGCATGCTGCCCAGAAACACCAGGATCATGATCGAGGTCAAAAACAGGCCGATCCCGCCTTCGTGAATCAGCGTCTCGATCGCCGTCTTCACAAAAACCGACTGGTCGAAGACAACCTTCGTGACCAGTTGCTTGGGCACGTCCAGCAGGTGCGTAATGGCGGTCTTGATGCCGTCCACGACCGCGATCGTATTGGTGTCCCCACCCTGCTTCAACACCGGCACATAAACCGATCGCTGCCCGTCCACGCGCACCAGGTTCGTCTGGATCTGCTGCGCGTCGCTGGCATAGCCGACATCCGACACCCGCACGGTCGACTGGCCGATGGTCTTCACGGGCAGGTCGTTGATCTCCTTCACGCTGCGCAGTTGACTGTTGGTGTAGATGTTGTAATCGAGCAGCCCAACCTGCGCGTCGCCGGCTGGAAGGATGAGGTTGGATTTGTTTACCGACCGCACCACATCCATCGGGCTCAACTGGTGCGCCTCCAGCTTGTACGGATCGGTATAGACCATGATCTGCCGATAGCGCCCACCGAACGGCTGCGGCACGCTGGCGCCCGGCACGCTCGCGATCTGGTTGCGCACCTGGAACTGCGCCAGGTCGCGAAGCTGCGTTTCGTTCAGGCCCTCGCCTTTAAAGGTCACCAGGCACACCGGCAGGCTGGATGCATCGAACTTCAGCACGACCGGGGGCAAAGTGCCCGGCGGCAGGCGCCGCAACTGCGCCATTGCAAGATTCGAAATCGTGGTGACGGCGGAATCCGGATTCGTGCCCGGCTGGAAATAAACTTTGATCACGCTCACACCGGGCAGCGAGCGCGACTCGATATGCTCGATGCCGCTGCCGAGCGTAAAGAAGCGCTCGAAGCGGCTGGTGATGTCGGTCTCGATCTGCTCCGGCGGCATCCCGGAATAGAACGTCGCCACCACCACCACCGGAATATTCATCGCCGGGAACATGTCCACCGGCATCCGCACCAGGCTGGTCACGCCGACGACGGCAATGATCAGGCACACCACGACAATGAAGTACGGATTACGAATTGCAAAACGTGACATTCCCTAACGTCCTGCGAAGTGGGGCGGGCAATCCTGCCCGCAGCCGTTCAGGGGACCGGCGATCAGCTGCCCCACATCAGATCGCGGCCAATTGTAAAGAAGCGGCAAGGACACCATCCTACGATTCCTTGCCGATGGTCGTAATCTTGGGTCGCACCTGCTGGCCCGGCTGCAAACCTGCGCGGTTGCCGATCACCACGAGGTCGCCATCCTGCAAACCGGAGCGCACTTCCACGCGGCTCGCGGTCTCCAATCCCAACTTGACCTTGCGTATTTCGATACGGCCATCCGGCCCGACCAGCATTACCGAGCCCGAGCCGCCGCCCTTCGAGCCCTCCGGACCTTCGCTGCTGTCGATGTCGACGGCAGCCACCGGCACCGCCAGCACGTTGTTCTTTTGCGCCAGCGTCAGATTCACCTCGGCGTACATTCCGGGAATCAGCACCAGCGTCGGATTGGAAACGTCCACTTCCGTGTCCATGGTCCGGGTGGAAAGCTGCAGCTTATCGGCAAAGCGCGCCACGCGGCCTGGGAACGAACGATTCAGCGTCGGCACCCTCACTTCCACCTGCTGTCCGATGTGCACGCTGGGCACGGCGGATTCGGGCACCGGCAGAATCAGGCGCAGCAGCGTGTTTTCGGAGAGGCTCACCAGCGGCATAGCCTGAGTTTGGGAAGAGATTCCAGCCTGTATCATCGACCCGGTGTTGGCGTAACGCTTGGTGATCACGCCGGCGAAGGGAGCCGTCACCTTCGTGTAGTCGATCATTGTCTTCACTTTGGAAACCTCGGCGTTATTGACGTCCACCTGCTGTTGGGCCGCCGCCAGGGCGGACTTCGCCGACGCGATCTGGGCCTCCGAGACCAGATCCTTGCTGCGGGCATCATCGATCTCCTGCTGCGCCACCAGTCCCGGCTTCTGCTTCGCAACCTGCTCCAGGCGCGTGTACGAAATGTGCGCGATCTCGTGGGCAGACTCGGAGCGGCGTTCCTCGTCCTGCGCGCGCGCCACATCGGCCTTGGCCCGGTCGACGTTGGCCTTGGCCCGCGCCATATCGTCCGCCAATTCGGGCACCTCCAGCACCGCCAGCAACTGATCCTTCTTCACGCGGTCGCCGACATCGACGTTGATGTTCCTCACGAAGCCAGCCACCTTCGACATCACCTCGACTTCCTGGAAGGGCCTGAACTCTGCCGTGAGCACCAGGCTGTGCGAGAGATCGGCGCTCGCGGCCTTCGCCACCGCCACGACGGGCACGTCCGATTTCTCCGACTTCCCAGCCGGTTCGATCGCCTCGGTCTTGCTGCATGCCGGCGCCACCAGCGCCGCCAGAACGATCGATGATATGGCAGCCATGGGGAGACAGTTTTTGAACATGAGCGTCCTCATTCCTGATTCTGCTGAATCGTTTGCTGAAGTTTTTCGACTGAGAATTCCGGCGAGCGGCACAGATCGACAATGCGCTGCCTGCGTCTGCGGACTTCAGCCGCCACGGCAGGCAACTCCGCGGCAATGCCGTCCGGAATCGAGAGCACACCGTGGCAATCCGCGAACAACAGATCTCCGGGGCAGATCTTTAAACCGAGGATTTCGATCTCGGTGCCGAAGTCCACTACGTGCGCGTAGGAGTGGGAAACCGCGGCATGGCAGGCGAACATCTCGAAGCCCATGCGCGCCACGGTGGGAATATCGCGGACGGCGCCGTTCGTGATCGCCCCGCAGCATCCGAACGCCTGCAATATGGCCGAATGGACCTCCCCGATGCTCGAACCCGCCGGCACCGGATCGAGATCCTGAATCACCGCCACCCGGGGCTGGGGGACCTGTTGAATGGCAGACCACCAATCGACCCGCTCGAAAAACGCTCCGCCGACAATGGGAGGGTCGGCCACGCGCACCCGGCAAGGTGCCGCAAATCCCAGAACCTTGGGGAACCTGGACGTGAAGCAGCGTAGTCCCGGACGTGTGTATCCTTGATTGCGCATTCGCACTCCGAACTGCTCGATGGCGTTAGCCAGCGTGCAGGTGTCGAACTCGCGGATCGCTTCCAGCTGTTCGGTCGTCAAGACCTCCTCCCTCGCGGGAGGACCGGCGAGCAACAAGTTGCCTGGATCAGTACCCATGTAAGACAGCTATCGAAGTGAATGCTGAACCCCCTCATCGTACGTGAGCCGAATCAGCTCGTAAATACCCGGTATCGGGTATATGTTACTTCATTGTCTTACTTGGGGATAGCGGTCAGAACGGGTAAGATGAAAACTGAGCCTCCGAATGGAGTCCCGATTTCTTCGTATCGTCTATGTAGCTGAATTCCTGCTGGCGCTCATAGCCGTTTTCACCGCCTGGAGCCAGATCGGCGGCCAGGGACATCTCGATCAGATGGCGTGGTACCTGAAACTGATGCTCGGATTCTCGATTTCGTACGCGATCGTACGCGCCACGCAAGCCGCGGTCACCGGGGAAAAGGGCTGGAACAGCCAGGCGCGGCGGTGGGCCGGCTTCGTGGTGCTGCTTGCCGTCGCCGCCGGACTGGTGACGTACTACGCTCACCTGTACGAACCGGCCGACGAAGAAGACGAACAGGACAGCACGCAAACCTCATCGCGGCTCATCAGGTAATTGCTGAAGCCAGCACCTTCCGGATAGCCTCGAAATAACGCTCCGGCGGCAGCAGCGATCTCCCGCCCGGCCGCTGCAGTGTACCATCTACCTTGAGTTCACCGGCCTCGCCGATCGCCATCACCTTGGCGTTCGGATTCTCCTCCAGCACTTCGTGACATCCTTCCACGTCCGGATTCACAATCACCAGTTCGATCCGGTAATCGGCGGTGGAGCTGATGTGCAATGCCTCTTCGCTGTGGCAGGACGGCAATGCGCGGATTCCCTTGTTGCTCAAAAGGTGACCCAGCCACATGCAGAATCCAAGATCGTCGTCTAGAATGAGCACGGCCGCGGGGTTCACGGAACGAGACTGTCATGTTTTGCTTGCCTTTGTCAAGTTGCAAGGAAGCGCAGGGAGTGCCTGATGAGCCTGGACGAGATTCGCGCCGCCGGATCCGACCTCGCCTGCAAACAGCGCAAGATGAAAAAGACTGAATCGTTGGCGATTGCTTCAGGTTGGACGTGCTCGATCCGGGTCACAACACACGCGGGGACCATTACCTGGTCGACAGCGATTACACCGGATGGTCGGAATGCCGCGCGAGCTGCGCATCATGCGCGGGTATTGCGCGAGACGCCGGCAGGGCTTCCCTCCTTCTCGGGCCTTGGTTTCACAGCGTCCGCCGCAGCCTCCTACGACGGCACCGCGCATGATCACGCGAAGGGGTGGCTGGAGTCGCTCGACACCACCAAAAGCGCCGTGGGAATCATGTATATGATTTAGCAGGACCGGTACGAACCGCCGGGGGCGGTCGGCGATCGGGGGGCACGGCGAAGGCGGCAGGAACTCCCACCCCAGCGTCACATCGAGCCGCTCGCCCGCGGACGGGCTCAGTCGCCCTCCGCATGACGGGCGGCTGATCTGTTGGCTACTTGTAAGGTGCTCTTCCCATGCGACCAGATCCCCTGGACGCCCTCACCTGCCCCAAGGTACAAAGCGGCCGATGACAGTGCTACGAACGCGAGCAAGAGCGTATACTCGATGAGATCCTGGCCGCGGTCCTCGCGGAAAAAGCGCCACCGGAGAATCTTCATGACCGCCAGCCGTCGCCTTGCCCGCTTTAGCTCGCCGACACGTTAGCCGCCACGAGTTGGCTGTTGCTGACGCTCCAGATCCCCTGGACGCTGCCTCCCGCGCCGATGAAGAGTGCCGCGGATGCCAAAGCGACGAACGCCAGCAACAACGTGTACTCGATCAGATCCTGACCTTGTTCATCGGAAAGAAAATTCCTTACGAAGTTCGTCATGTTTAGCCTCCTCGGTACCGCTTCCCGAACCTCCAGTGTGGCCGACCGGAGGGAAACGCACAAGTCATCTGATGTTAATCGCGTACCCGGTACCAGGTGTAAAATCGAAGGATAGTGATGCGTCTAGGTTTAGCTGGGTTGGCTGCTCTATGTTCCGTGACGTGGGCAGGCGTGGAATATAACCGGGATATCCGGCCCATCCTTTCAGATCGCTGTTATACCTGCCACGGACCGGATACAGCGCAGCGCAAAAGCAAGCTGCGCCTCGATACCGAAGAAGGCGCCAAGGCCGATCTTGGCGGCCATTTCGGGATTGTACCCGGAGATCCCGCCAAAAGCGAAATCATTCGGCGTATTTCCAGTAACGATGCCCGGCGCATGCCCCCCGCGTGGGCCGGCGCGGCCAAACTTAGCGATCATGACATCGATCTGCTCACCCGCTGGGTTGCCGAGGGCGCCGTCTGGCAGAAACACTGGTCCTTTATTCCGCCCCGCCGGCCGGAGTTGCCCCACGTCAGCAATCCCGCCTGGGTGCGAAATCCGATCGACGCTTTCGTGCTGGCGCGCCTCGACCGCGAGGGATTGAAGCCGTCTGCCGAAGCCGCGCGCCGCACGCTCATCCGCCGTGTCTCGCTCGACCTCACCGGACTTCCGCCCGCACCGGCGGACGTCGATGCGTTCGTGAAAGATACCGCGCCAAACGCCTACGAGAAAGTGGTCGACCGCCTTCTCGCCTCCCCGCAATACGGCGAACGCATGGCAATGCGCTGGCTCGACGCCGCCCGCTACGCCGATACCAACGGCTATCAGACCGACGGCGAACGTTTCATGTGGCGCTGGCGCGACTGGGTGATCGACGCCTTTAATCAAAACATGCCGTACGACCGCTTCACCGTGCAACAGATCGCCGGTGATATGCTGCCGCACGCCACGACCAGCCAGGTCATAGCCACGGGCTTCAACCGCAATCATCGCGGTAACGGAGAAGGCGGCATTATTCCCGAAGAGTACGCAGTGGAGTACGTCGTGGATCGGGTGGAGACGACCTCCACCGTGTGGCTGGGCGTCACACTCGGCTGCGCGCGCTGCCATAACCATAAGTACGATCCGTTCACGCAGAAGGAGTTTTACCAGGTATTCGCTTACTTCAACAATGTGCCGGAGCGGGGTAAGGCGTTCAAGTACGGCAACTCGCCGCCGACGATTCCCGCGCCCACACCTGAGCAGCAGGCGCGGTTGGCCGCGCTCGACCGCTCTCGCGCCGACGCGGCGGAGCAGATGAAGAAGCTGGAGCCCGAGATCGCAAAGGCGCAGAGCGCATGGGAGCAGCAGATCGGCGCAGCAGGTCTGGATTGGGCGCGGTCGCGCGATCTCGCCGTGGACCTGCCGCTGGCCGGCGATCTGCACGGCACCATCACGCACGACCCGGCGCGCTCGGAGAAGTACACCTACGACATGGACAACGGGCCTGTAGAGACGCAGGCTGCGGCGCCGGCCAACATCCAGCCGGTATGGAAAGAGGGCGACGGCTTCGCCCCCTTCGACGGCAAGCGCTACGTGGAAGTGGGCAACGTGGCGAATTTCGGATTCTACGAAGCCTTCACGGTATCGGCCTGGATCAATCCAACGTCGCCCAACGGAGCTATCGTGTCGAGGGCGAAGGACGAACCGGAGGGCGCCGGCTGGGGCCTCTACCTGCACGACGGCCACCTGCAAGCGAACCTGGTGGCGCGCTGGCTGGACGATGGCGCGCGCGTCGAGAGCGAAGCCACGGTGCCGTTGAACCGCTGGTCGCACGTGACCCTCACCTACGACGGATCGCGCGTGGCTTCGGCCGTGCGCGCGTGGCTTGACGGCAAGCCGTTGCAGATGAAGATCCATCTGGACGATTTGAACCAGAACTTCGGCGCCAAAGATCTGCTGCGCATCGGCGCTGGCCTGGGGCCGGCCAACCGGTTCCGCGGCTCCATCAAGCAGGTGCGGATTTATCGTGCGGCGCTCGACGCCAACGAGATCGCGATGCTGGCGGAACCCGCCACTCTGAGCGAGATCGCACGTATTGCGCCGGAAAAACGCACGCCGGTGCAGGTGGAAAAACTGCGCTGGGCCTTCCTAGACAAGTACGCGCCCGAGACAATGCGGGCCGCCCGCAAGCTCGTGCTGGATCTCGATAGGAAGCGCGAGATGCTGATTGCCGGCGTGCCCACCGTGATGGTGATGCGCGAGAGCCCGGTTCCGCGCGAAACCCACGTGCTCCTGCGCGGCGCCTACGATCGTCCGGGCGATAAAGTATCGCCGGGCGTACCGGCAGCGCTACCGCCGCTGCCTGCGGGCGTCCCCAACAATCGCCTGGGCTTCGCCAAATGGCTTGTCGATCCGGGCAACCCCCTGACCGCTCGTGTGGCGGTGAACCGTTTCTGGCAAATGTATTTCGGCATCGGGCTGGTGAAGACGGTGGAGGATTTCGGTTCACAGGGCGAATGGCCGTCGCACCCCGAACTGCTCGACTGGCTGGCCACCGAATTCATCCGCACCGGCTGGGACATCAAGGCGATGCAGAAGACGATCGTGCTGAGTGCGACCTACCGGCAATCATCGCAGCTGACACCGGCGCTGCTGCAGAAGGATCCCGACAACCGGCTGCTGGCGCGTGGTCCGCGTGTGCGCCTGGCTGCCGACGCCGTCCGCGATCAGGCACTCGCCGTCTCCGGACTCTTGGTGGAGAAGGTCGGAGGGCCGTCGGTCAAACCGTATCAACCTGCCGGGCTCTGGAAAGAACTGACCGGCGGCACCGACTACAAACCGGATCACGGCGACGCCCTCCACCGGCGCAGTCTGTACACGTTTTGGAAGCGCACCGCGCCTCCGCCCATGATGATGAACTTCGACGCCGCCGGCCGCGAGACGTGCGTCGTGCGCGCCATCCGTACCAACACGCCGCTGCAATCGCTCAACCTGATGAACGATGTCACCTTCCTGGAGGCGGCGCGCGGCCTGGCGCTGCGCATGCTTCGCGAAGGCGGCTCGACGCCGGAAGAGCGCCTGGCCTACGGCTTCCGCCTGGCCACCGCGCGTCCCCCCAAGCCGCGTGAGAGCGAGGTGCTGCTGAACAGCTATCGTTATTATCTGGATGCGTTCCAGGGCGATCCCCAGGCAGCGGTGAAGTATCTGAGCGAGGGTGAAGCCGCGCATGACGACAAACGGGATCAGAAGGAACTGGCTGCCTACGCGACGGTGGCCAGCATGATCCTCAACCTGGACGCAGTAGTCACGAAGGATTAACCATGGATCCGCGCAAGCAAACGCGACGCTACTTTTTCGGCCGGGCGGCGAGCGGTTTGGGAATCGCCGCATTGGCTAACCTGCTCCAAGCCGAGGAGGGTATGCAAGGGCTGCCGCACTTCGCGCCCAAAGCAAAGCGCGTCATCTATCTGTTCCAGTCGGGCGGACCGTCGCAGATGGAACTGTTCGATTACAAGCCGCACCTCAAAGACCTCGCCACCACCGAGCTGCCGGATTCGATCCGTCACGGACAGCGCCTCACCGGCATGACCTCCGCCCAGACCAGCTTTCCGGTTGCGCCCTCGCTCTTCAACTTTCAGCAGCACGGCAAGTCGGGAGCGTGGGTGAGCGAACTGCTGCCCCACCTGGCCAAGGTCGCCGACGATATCTGCTTCGTCAAATCCATGTACACCGAGCAGATCAATCACGACCCGGCGGTCACCTTCCTGCAGACAGGATTCCAGCTTGCCGGACGCCCCTCGATCGGCGCCTGGCTGGCCTACGGGCTGGGCAGCGAAAATGAGGACCTGCCCGCATTCATCGTCATGATCTCGCAGGGCACCGGCAATCCCAACGATCAGCCCCTGGCCGACCGCCAGTGGGGCAGCGGCTTCCTGCCGACCAAATACCAGGGCGTGAAGTTCCGCTCGGGCACCGATCCGGTGCTCTATCTCTCCGACCCGCCCGGCTTCAACCAGCGCGAGCGGCGGCGCTTCATCGACGATCTGGCCGCGCTGAATCGCGTCGAACTCGAAGATTGCGGTGATCCGGAGATCTCGACGCGAATCGCGCAATACGAGATGGCATACAAGATGCAAACGTCGGTGCCGGAGCTAACTGACATTTCGAAGGAGCCGGAAAGCACGTTCGAGCGCTACGGTCCGGAAGCGCGCCGTCCGGGTTCGTTCGCCGCGAACTGCCTGTTGGCGAGGCGGCTGAGCGAGCGCGGCGTCCGGTTCGTGCAGTTATTCCATCGGGGCTGGGACCAGCACAATCTCCTGCCGAAACAGCTACCGGGCCAGGCGCGGGATGTGGACCAGCCTTGCGCCGCGCTGATCCAGGATTTGAAAGAGCGCGATCTGCTCAAGGACACGCTGGTAGTCTGGGGCGGCGAATTCGGCCGTACGGTGTACTGCCAGGGCAAGCTGACGAAGGACAATTACGGCCGCGATCATCATCCGCGCTGTTTCACGATGTGGATGGCCGGCGGCGGCATTAAGGCCGGCCTAACGCACGGCGAGACGGACGACTACTGCTACAACATCATCAAGGACCCGGTGCACGTGCACGACCTGCACGCGACCATGTTGCACTGCCTGGGCATAGATCACACCAGGCTCACCTACAAGTTCCAGGGTCGCGCGTTCCGCCTGACGGACGTCCACGGGACGGTGGTGAAGGAGATCCTGGCGTAGACCTCTGATCCAGCGGGCTTCGCTACCACCCAAGTTGTGATTTTTCCGCGCGATGCGCACGAGCTTCCGGGTGACTTCCGGCCGGAGGATGAAGCTACAATACGCGGATGGCCGAATATTACACAGTGAAGCAGGGGGATCACCTTTCCAGTATTGCGGCGGAGAAAGGGTTCAGTGACTATAAGATTATTTGGGACCATCCGGAAAACGCAGCTCTTAAAGAGGAGAGAAAAAATCCGAATATACTTTTTCCGGGCGACCGGGTTTTCATCCCGGATCGGGAAGTCCGCCTCGAACCCCGCCCGACCGATCAGTTGCACGTCTTTGAGCTCCGCACTACCGAGCTGCGTTTAAAGCTGGTGCTGGAGGATCTTTACGAGAAGCCGATTGCGTCCACTCCCTGCGACCTGGTATTGCCAGGCCAGACGCGAAGGGTGACTACGGATGACGCGGGCAGGCTTGACGAAGTCATCCCCGCCGACACGCACAATGCGACCCTGTTCGTCCGGGGTCCTGAGACACCCTTCCAGGATTTGGCGATTCCCATCCGTGTAGGCCATCTGGACCCGATCGACAAGCTGACAGGGCAGGCTGCGCGGCTGATGAACCTGGGCTACTATTTCGGTCCCATGGATCCGGTGGATGCCGATGATTTCTCATCGGCTGTAGAGGAGTTTCAATGCGATCACGGCCTCGCTGTCGACGGCAAGTGCGGTCCGAATACCCAGAGTACCTTGAAGAAAGTTCACGGCTCTTGAGCCAACGGACCGGCGTGTTGATCGAGAATTCTGGCGATCTCCGCTTCCGTACGGCCGGCGGCCTGCAACATCCGCACTAGTTCCGGCCTGAGTTCCGGCCCATAGTCTAGGGGCAGCTCGCCACGCGCGCATAGATCGTTCAGGTACTCCATTCCGCCGGTGCGGCGAACAAAGGTAAGAGCCACGTTCAGCTCCTTTACCGCCTCGATCGGATCGCGATCCTTGAAGCGGTCCGGAAGCGGGATGTTCCGCAGCCATGTTTCCATGTTCTCTCGCAGCGGCGACAGAAAGTCGACCAGGGATGCCGGCAGCGCATCGAAATCTACCTGGTCCCAGTCAGGACGCGTAAGCAGGAGCTTCATGTAATTCGTCCACGGCTCCACGATCGACCAGCGGATGGTGTCCCGCAATTCGGGATCGGTCTCCATTTCCTCCGCGATCGCCGGACTGATCCGGTAGTAGTGCTTCCAGTACCGGGCAAAGAAGTTCCGGCCCCATTCGGTGTCGCGCAGCACCTGCTCGCGCAGATGCCACAGGAACGATACTTCGGGAGCCAGTTGGGAGCCGTAGGCGGCTCCAATGATGAAGCACTTGGCGACCACCCTCAGGTCGAAAGTTGCGCTCGCGGTGGCGCCGGCGCTGTCTTTGGCCTGCACGGTGAATGTGTTGTCTCCGATGATCAAGGCGGTTCCGGAGATGTCGCCACCGGGCGAGAGAGTCAGACCGGCTGGCAGGGATCCCGAAGTCACTTTCCAGGTGAATGGCGGAGTGCCGCCGGACGCTTTCAGGGTCGCGGAGTAGAGGAGATCTTTGGCTGCGGCCGGAAGGGGAGACGTGGTATCGATCTTTACGGGCACAGGTCCTGGGGGCGGAGGAGGCGTGGGGGGCACGGCTTTGGAGAGGCCGAGCGCGTGGTTCATGAAACGGTCGGGGATGAGCTGGTGGACCGCGGAGCCATTTATGGCGGGCAGGATCGCTTTCCACAATCTGTCGGTGGGGACGAACAGCACCGAGGAATTCGGGCCTTCCGCCTCGGCGGCGTTCAGGGGGCCGTTGACCGTCGTAGCTCCCGGATCCGCTTTCTGGAGCTCATCGAACCAAAGGCGGCTCTGATTATAAATACGGATCGCACGATCGTCAGCACCGCCGCGAAACCAGGTCTTCAAGGCGTCGCAGAAGGCCTTCGTCTCCGTCTTGTTCTCCCGAAACTGCTTGTGCAGCTTTCCGTCTTTGCCTCGCACCAGGACAGGCTTGCCGTCCGGGCCGAGCACGGGCTCTTCGAAAGCGCCGTCGAAGCTGTAAACCTCTTTGAGCAGCGTGTCAAAAAACAGCGCGTTCTTCGGACCGGCTATCAGGGCATTCGCAAAGCGCGCGCCCGCGCTGAAAAAAGAGAGCGACAGGCGGCCGACCGGAGCCAGCGGATACGGCACGCCGTCCATGCGCTGCAGCCAGTAATTCACTTCCTGCAGGATACGAACCGCGGCGGCCTGGCTCTTCAAGTCCCCCATCAACTCCTTCTTGCCGCCGATCGGGTAGATGAAAATCATCTTGTCGCCGGCATCGGCGTGGCTGTAGATCATGTGCTTGCCGATGTCCACGGGTGTGCCCTTGATCGTGTCTATCCTCACCAGCATGTAGCGCTGGATGAATTCGAAGTAGTTGAAGCCGTCGGGATAGGGATCGTCCCAGGGAAGCTGGGTGGGGTGAAAGAACAGGTGACATGCCACGGGGGTCTGTTTCGGGTAAAGCGCGGTAGCGAAGATCTCGGGCCGGTACACTGCGATCAGCTTAGGTGTCGTTGTGCGCAGCGCCACCCGCAGTCTGCCGGTGGGAGTCGCGGCGCGCAGAGTGATGTCGAACAGGTCCGGCGCCCTGCCGCCCGCCTTGAGAACCGGTGTGTTCGCGTGAATCACATTAAACGTGTGGGGAGTGAGATCGAGTCTCTTGTCCGCACTGACCCGTGCTGTGATATCGAGCAATTGCCCCAGTACCACGTACACCTCAACGGTAAAGTCGGCGCCGCGGGTGTGATTATCCAGATTGCGAACGTTGATCTCCTGCGCCGTGTCGAACGCCAGGGAGGGGGTCGGCGTGGTGTTCAGCTTGAGTTTCTGCTTGACCGGCCAATACTCCGTGCTGCCGACGGTTATGGTTTTGCCCGACCCGCTCACTTCGACGGTGATGTCGGTGGTGGCGGCTGGGATCAGCGTTTCAAACACGCCTGTCAGCGGCTTCTTCGCGGCGTCGAGGGCTTGCGACATCGGTGCCGGCGCGGCACTGCCAAATCCGGCCTTCACCAGGCCCGGGGGCACGTCCAACGGTGCGTAGTTGATGAACGCGGATTGCTCCACGCTCAAGTCGAGGACTTTGACCACGAGGAAGGTGGACGGCATGAATGTCCTTGCACTGTCAGAAAATCGTATCGACGCGTTCGCCGGGAAGGGCCTCTTCCTCGACGTCGAAGTCAAGGAGTTCACCGGGTTCACTATCGCCGCCCGGCGGCGGCGCAGGGGCAGAGACCGGAGGCGGCGCAGCCTCGGCTTGCTCTGCCAGCGATGCGGTCTCCGGAAAAGGCAGGGGCAGGTTGTTCGTAGGATCGCCAGGCTCCTGGACGCGGAACAACTCGACCGCTGCGAACAGGTCCAACTGCAGATCGCCCTCGATTACCTGGCCCTTGTAGAGCACGCGTGGGCGCGCTTCGGAGAAGACAAACTCGCGCAGGTTGCCGCTGGGCGTGCCTTCATCCATGCTGAACAGGCGCTCCTGCGAGCCGTCAGTGGCTGCGATGCGGAATGTCGCCGCTTCGGTCCAGGGCAGGTGCTTGGACAATTCCAGACCATAGCGAAAGACGTTCGAGGTCAGTTTTCGGCAAGGCGAGCCACTGGTGATTCGCTGGTGAAAGCGGCACGCGAACGTGTCCTCTGTGTCGTCGAATTTGCGATCCTTGTCCGGCAGGCGCGTAGTGCGGCGCTTCTCGCCATCGGAAAAGAACCGCTTCTTGCAGTCGGCGACTCCCTCGGTGGCGCGCGGACACGGCCATCGCGCCGGATCCACCCGGCTTCCCTTACGGAACAGGAGAGCCATAACGCGACGGTTGGGGGCATTAGCTGCGTTGCGCAGCGATTTGTCCTCGTCGCGCTCGAATTCAAGGAACTTGGCCTGCGAAAAAATCAGGACGGGATTGAATTCGCCACAACCTTGGTAATCCGCCTTGCCCAGAGAATCGGCGCCGCGGCCGAGAAATTCAGTCTTCGCGAGCTTCAGTTGGGGCCCGCAGAGCTTGTCCATGTAATCGCTGAAAAGCTTCCTCTGCTGGCCGGGATCGTGTTCCAACCCGGCCGGCATCTGTCCGGCGCCGGGAGAGACGGTCACGAACATGGTCTCGAGCGCTTGCCTTCCCCACTTGTCGCCGCCGAATGGCTGGTTGAACAGCGCGTTCCAGAGACCCGTATTGCGCGTGAGCATGCCGTAAATAGCGGTGGCCCGGCGCCCGCTCAGCGTTTTGTTGTAATCGTCGTTTCCCACCGGATCCGCGTGGCCGAAAATCGAAAGCGGCGCATCCGGATGCCGCCGTCTAAGCCTTTGCAAGGCTTGCATCTCGGCAGTAATATCGGGCAAAGGAAAAGAGGAATCGAACTGGAAACGGATGTCTTCCACGCGCCAGCAGGCGATCGGGATAATGCGAAAGCGGACAAGATTGAATTCGTTAGCCGTTGCGGGCGCCACCAGCAGTCTGAACGGCTCGGCAGGCGGATGCGTCCCGGTCACGCCGCCGTCGGAGATGCTATGGGTTGCGCCTTGGTCGTTGGCAGACATCGTGAAGACAGGCATTCATTATACAAACGTTTACGAAGATGTTGACGCGACCGGCGAATTTCGTCGCGCCAGCGCGAATCCGGCAAGCGCGTGACAGCAAGCTTGCAACGAGCGAGATACAGATCGGCTACAGGGGACAGTCCCGTCTGTCCCCGGTTTTTGCCACGGGCTGGCGTCACACCTGTATCAGCGAGACAAAAGGATAAACGCCGCCAAAATCTTCGTTCAGCGTTTCGGAGGCGGCGCCTGGCCGCGCAGGATCCCGCTTACTTGCGACTGCTGTTGCGGGGGGATGCACACGGCATTCGGAAACGACCCGGCCTGCCAGCGCGCCCGTTCCCGGCCGTTCGCCAGCACAACCAGACGGTTCGGATCCCAGGAATAGCGCAGGATGTCGCCCTCCCACTCGTATTTCACCAGCGCCGACCAGGGTAGCCACGCGCTCTTATTCATGCTGCGCGGGATGTCTACCTCCAGGCCATGTTCATACACCCGGATCTGGCGCGGGATACGCAGCAGCAGCAAGCCGAGGAGCGCCGCCAGGCAAAAAAAGATGCCGCCGGCGGCGAACACGATGCCGCCCTGCCAGCGCCGTTGCATCGCCAAACCGAGAAACACCAGCAGGACCCCGATTGCCGAACCGAAACTATATCCCACCACCGGATTCCACGGCGGCACAGCAGTACCGGCCGAAACAATCAGCCGCCCCTTGAAATCCGCGGGCCGCTTCGGTGGCGGTGGAGGTGGAGGCGCCTGGCGTCGGGGAGCAGGCGGCGGAGGCGGTGGAACTCTCACGGCCGCGGTTCAGTCAGGCGAGGCTCATCCACGTGTAATTGCGCCAGGCTGCCGGAAACCCGCATTTCGCGCGTGCCGCTCGAAAGCTGCACGAGTAGGCGGCCGTCCTCCTGCGTGGCGCCGTGTCCGGTGAATACTTCCGTGCCGGTGGCAAGTTGCAGATCGATGAGTTGCAGCCGCGGCAGGTTTCGGCTCCAGGCATACTTATATGATCCCGAAACGGTCTTCATCGGCGGCAGCGACGCCATTTCCATTCCGTGGCCGTTAAACGTGCCCTCGGCGCGCAGATTCGTCATCAGGTCCGCGCCCGATCCAGCCGTCTCCAGCACCGATTCCGTGTCGATTTTGCCGCCGCGGAAATCCATCGTCCGCGCCTTCGCCGTCAGCCGGTACACAGGCCGCGCACCGCGCAGGTTCACCGACAGTGTCCCGCTGACAGTGCCGTTCTCCATGCGCGCCTGGATGCCGCCGAGTTCCGCTTTCAACGCGTCCCAGAGGAGCCGCGCCCGCACCTTCTCCAGCCGCAGGTCGCCTATCGTCAATGCGCCGATCTGGACCGTGCCGTCGACGTGCCGCGACTGCAGCCAGTCGGGCACCGGCACGCGGCGCAACGCCCGGGCGATCAGACTGCCGCGGCGCTCCAACACTGGCGTCAGGACCCGCTCCAACTCCGCCGCGTCCAACTCCGCGACAGCCACTCGCACCCGATGCGGCCGCACCGCCCCCGGTTCATACCGATACTCTCCCGTCGCCTGGATTTTGCCGGCGCGCACATGCATGTGATCGAGCACCACGGACGGACCCTGGATGTGCGCATTCGCTGTCTCGATTCGCAAAGGTTCGGCCAGGCCGGAAATTGGCAGCTTCGCGTCCTCCAGCTCGATCTTGCCGCTCCAGCCGGTCTCTTCTTCGTCATCCTCCGACGGCGGCCGCCAGGTATACTTGAGCTGCCCCTTCCAGTGACCCGATTGCACCTGTTCTAGCCAGGGCACCGCCGCCAGCGAAACCTGCGAGCGCAGGGACGCTACGTCCATCGAGTCCGTGGAGATGGCCAGGGCCAGATTCTGCGTATTGAACGCGTAGTCGGCTTCGATCTGCGCCTGGTCGTCCTCGGATGTCTTCACTACCGCCGGCGTCAGGTGCAGGTGCCCGCGATCGAATAGCATGTGCGCCGCTTCGAAGCGAATAGGCGCCGAATCGGGTATCGTGACGACGGTGTTGCGGAACCCGAACTCCCCCTGTAGGCTCCCCTGCCCCGCATAACCGACCGCGCCGTCGACCGTGCCTGCCACCTTCAGTTTCGACGGGATCTCCGCGCCCATGTGCCGCGCCAGTTCGATCAGCGGCTCCAGCGGGAATTGATTCCAGTTCATGGAAAATCCCCAGTGCGGCTGAGAAAGATAATCCGACGCGCGAAAACGAATCCCGATCGGCGGCGCGTGGCCGGACACGGAATGCGATTCGAGCTCCAGCGTCTGCTTGACGACATTGAGCCGGCCGGCGACGTCGAACGGCCATTCGTTGCCGTGCGGCGGCATCTGGTCCCACCGGTGAATATCCTGCACCGTGAGATTCCCGTTGATGCGCAGGTTGTCGAGCGGGCCCGCCAGGTGCAGCTTCGACGAAACCAGCCCGTGAATCCCCACGTGCTGCCCTCGCACCAGCGCGATCATTTCACTCACGGCGTTTTGATCGACGTGAAGGTCGAGGTCCAGGTCGCGACCGTTCCAGCGCCCCTTCGCCTCCAGGCTGCCGAAACCTCGCGCCGGCCGGTCCGTACGCGCCGGTTCGCCGGCAAAGCGCACCTTCCATTCGCCCGATTTGCCCGACGGTGGCGTTACGTCGAGATCGGCATTGGTAACGTAAAACACCGACTTGGTATCGCCGAACTTGAAGTTCAGCCGTCCCAGGATATGCACCGCCGGAAACGCCGTCAGGAAATTCCGATTCATCAGCGATTCGAAATTCCAGCGCCCCCACCCCGCCTTGGTGAGATTGATGCTGGCGTCGTCGAGTTCGACCGACGAGAATTCCAGGCGTCCGCGCAGAATCGACCACAGACTCAGCCGTGCCGTGAGCACATTCACGTAAGCCAACGGCTCGACGCCGATTGCCGGATGATCGTGGATGACCACGCGTTCCGCCGAAAACCCGGGGCTGGTGAATAGCGTGAACCGCACATTGCCCAGAATCTCGACCTTGCGGCCCAACGCACGTTCGAGCGTGTCGTGGATGCGCGGACGGAACCCGCCGGCGCCGAAATGAGGCGCGGCGATGATCGCGATGGCGAGCAGCAGGAGCGCGGCGGCTCCGATCCGCGCGAATTTAGCCCGACTCGTCACTGTTGTGCCTGTCCTGGTGCGGCAGGCGCTTTCGCCTGCCCGATACCGAGCAGCCGCCGGTAGGCCTCCGGATCGTCCACATCATCCAGAATACCCGGATCGTCCACATCTACGTAACGAATCTCGGCGGCGTGCCGTTCCAGCACCACGCGCGCCGTGGCCGACCGATCGAGCGCCAGAAACTCCGTCGCCAGTTCGCGCGAAAAATACAAAGGATGCCCTCGCCGGCCTGCGTGGCGGGGAATGGCAAACACCGAATCCTGCCGCACGAGTTCCGCGACGGTCTCGATACGCACATTCGGGTGGTCGACCAAGGTGAACAGGACGCCGCGAGCTTCGGCCGGCACGGCGCGCAAACCGCATTGCATCGACGTAAGCTGCCCCAACCGCCAATCCGGATTCTCGACGATGGTGGCCCCGCTCGCGGCACGAATCCCGGAGCGAATGCGGCCCGCGTCCGCGCCCAGAACAGCCACCACCGGGGAGCAATACGCACCGAACGTGCGAATCAAGCCGTCCAAAAAGGTCTCTCCCCGGAATTCCAGCAGGGCCTTCGGAAATCCCATGCGCCGCGACTCACCGGCGGCGAGAATCAGGCCGGCGACGCTCATCTATGACACCGTGTCGCAGCCGTCGTGCCCCCCGCCCCGAGACTCAACACTCCTGATGTCACCGGCGGCTTTGGGTGGGGCCAGTTAAATGACTTGACCCGCTCTTCGGTGTGAAGCAGTCGTTTCCGCCTGCCCCACCGAAACCGGCATCGGCTCATCTCAATCTCCTCGACATCAGGAGTTCGGAGACTCGTCCCGCCGCGCGGGTGAATACGAGTCTTGCCCCGCCACGGCTCACTGCGTCCGCGCGGCGCGCGGGACTTCGTCCACAAATACGGACTTCGCCAGCGAGCGCCAGTTCGATTCCGCGTTCCGGCGCATCGCGATCATCTCCGCCGCCACCGAAATCGCAATCTCTTCCGGAGAGATAGCGCCGATTTCCAGGCCCATCGGGGCGAAAATCCGCTCGAATTTCTCGCGCGGAATGCCTTCTTTCTCCAGTTCCCTCACGACGTTCAGGACCTTACGCTTGCTGCCGATCATGGCGATATACCGCGCCTCGGTGCCCACGGCCCACTTGAGCACCCGCATGTCGTCGCGATGCCCTCGGGTCACAATCACCAGGTACGATCCCTCGTGCACAGGCAGCTTGGGGAAGATCTCCTCGTACTCGCCCGCCAGAACTTCGTCCGCTTCCGGAAATCGCTCGCGATTGGCGAACGCCTCACGGTCGTCCACCACGGTCGTGCCGAATCCGGCCAGGGTCAGCACCTTCGACAGGCTCTTCGAGATGTGACCGGCGCCGAAGATGAAAGCGCGGGGTTGCGGCACGACCGGTTCGACGAATACGTCAAGCTGACCGCCGCAAATCAGTCCATTATCGTAGGCGGCGTCCTGGCCAAGATTGAACGTCAGGTGCTTCGGCCGCTCCGTTTCGATCACTTCGCGGGCGGCATTCCAAACCTCCGCTTCCACGCACCCGCCGCCTATCGTGCCGGCCATAGAGCCATCCTCGCGCACCAGCAGCTTGGCGCTTTCGTAGCTCGGAATCGACCCGCGCACTTGCACAATCGTGGCCAGCGCGCACTTTTGACCCAGCCGGCGCAGGCGCACGAGTTCCTCGTAGAGGTCCATTCTGAGGTGATTATAGCGCGTGGCGCGGCCAAACCGCCGATAAACAGGGTGTGGAAGTCAATCGGGATAGACGAATGCCTCGCTGAAGGTGAACCTGTAATCAGCCAGATTCGGTCTATACAGCGCAGATCCGTCTCCCCCCAATTCTTGCCACCGGCTGTTAACCTACCGTAAGTATGAAATCTGCGTTAAAAACCCCAAATCCTCGGACTTTCTGAACCTTAATCACTTTTCATTTTCCACGAAATATGCGAACCTTATGTAGTATCGAGATAGTGGAAGGCGAGTACTATGTTGCCAGGCTTTTTACTGCCGGAAACGACAATCCGGGAAGCAGGCACGGGCGAGGCGCTGGATGTCGCCGAGCTCGCTGGCGGTGTTCTTCTGCTTACTCTGGGAATCACCAGGATCATCGAGCAACAGAGTCTTGATGTTTCCATCTGGGGTTCCCCGGACGGCAAAGAATGGGGCGCTAAGCCTTTGATTTCCTTCCCTCAAAAATTCTACTGTGGGACTTACCAGATTCTCCTCGATCTGACCTCCCATCCCGAAGTCCGCTTCCTCCGCGTCAAATGGTCCGCGGCGCGCTGGGGCAAGGGCGATCCCAAGCCGCTCTTCGGCATCTATCTCTTCGTGCAATCAGTCAAACACCAGCTCCTGGCAGTCGGCGCTTAATCCAGTTATCGATTACTGAACGAATTCCTCGAAACGCGCAGCTTCGCGACTGAATCCAACCGGGTAGTGTCAACCTCGCGTCAACACGCCGGACCTCCTACAGGCGATCGGCTGCAAGTCCCCGAACCATCGCTGGCCGAGCGCGCCCGCACCCTGCTCCATATCGCCCGCATGGGCACACTGTGCACGTTGTCCCGCAAACATCCGGGGTTTCCCTTCGGATCGCTGATGCCCTACGCGCTCGATGCGGAGGGCCGTCCCATCTTCCTGGTCAGTTCCATGGCGATGCACACCCAGAACCTCCACGCCGACCCGCGCGCCAGCCTGTTCGTGACGCAGCCCGGGGTTTCCGGCGATCCCCTGGGCGCCGCGCGCGTCACCTTGATGGGAAGGACCGGACCCGCTCCGGCGGATGCACGGTCCGTTTATCTGAAATTGCATGAAAACGCACAATATTGGATCGATTTCACCGATTTTTCATTGATCCAGTTAGAAGTTGAGGATGTTTACTTTATCGGCGGATTCGGTGTCATGGGATGGATCTCCTGCGGCGAATATCAACAGGCCAGCCCCGACCCGCTGGCAGACGACGCGCCGCGCATTATCGCGCATATGAATTCCGATCACTCCGACGCCCTGTTGCGAATCGTGCGCATTTACGGGGGCGTGCAGGCCGACGAAGCCCGCATGACATCGGTGGACCGTTTAGGATTCGAAGTGCGCCTGAAGACTGGCGAACGTGTCCACGGAATCCGCATTCCGTTCCTTTCAGAAGTCAAAACTGTTGCAGAATCCCGCACAGTACTGGTTGAGATGAGTCGCCGGGCCTCCGCCAATCCATAGATATGCAATGGGATATAAACAGACAAACTAATCCCTTGCGCTGAAATGTCGAAAATTTTAAGATACGAAGTGACGGAACTCTGATTTATTGGTTGTCGAACAGGCCAAGGGCCCGTTCAGGGAGCAGCTTAATGATCTATTCACGATCAGCCGAGTACGCGATTCGGGCGTTTGTCCACCTGGCGCAGGTGCCGGAAGGCAAATACGCCATGGTGAAAAATATCGCCGAGCAGGAAGAGATCCCGGCGCACTTCCTCGCCAAGATTCTCCAACAACTGGCCCGCAAGGGATTGTTACGGTCCAGTAAAGGTCCCACCGGCGGCTTTGCGCTGCGCGTGGAACCGAGCGAAATCCGCCTCCTGGATATCGTCGAAGCGCTGGACGGCCTCGCGCCGTATCAGCAATGCGCAAGCGGACTCGCCGAATGCTCGGACGAGATGCCTTGCTCGATGCACGATAGCTGGATTGCCCTCCGTTCGCGTATCATGGATTATTTGGGCAACAACACTATCGCCGATCTGGCCAAAGCCCTGGAAGTGAAGCGGAAGAACCTGTCCAAGCATCGAAAAACTAAGAGGGCCGCGGTAGCCAGAAGAGCGTAGTTCTGGCTCTCGTTACCGACATCGGGTATCGGCGGAAAACGCCTGCATCGGTCGGCGGGGAACGCCGGCATCAGTTTCGGCGGAAAACGCCTCCATCGGTAGCGGCGCAAAACGCTGTAGTGGGATCGGCGGAAAACCGCCTTCACTTGGTCAGAGGAGGATTCATGGGTCAGTCTGTCCTGGTCCCCATGGTCGTCGAGCAGACGTCCAGAGGGGAACGTGCGTACGACATCTATTCCCGTTTACTTAAAGAAAACATTATCTTTCTAGGCACGCCGATTGACGACAATGTCGCCAACCTCGTGATCGCGCAACTGCTTTTTCTGGAAGCGGAAGACCCGGAGAAGGATATCTCGCTGTATATCAACTCTCCGGGCGGCTCGATCACGTCGGGGCTGGCGATTCTGGACACCATGGAGTTCATCCGTCCTGACATTGTTACGATTTGCGTCGGACAGGCGGCCTCCATGGCGGCAGTCTTGCTTGGCGCAGGCACCAAAGGCAAGCGATTCAGCCTGCCGAATTCCCGTATTATGATCCACCAGCCGTCCATGCAGGGTTTGGCCGGCCAGGCGGCGGATATCGACATCTACGCCAAGGAAATTCTCCGAATGCGCGAGATGTTGAATTCAATGCTCGCCAAAGCGACCGGACAGACGGTCGAGCGCGTGGCGCGCGACGTGGATCGCGATTACATCATGAGCCCCGAGCAGGCCGTTGAATACGGCATGATCGACCGCGTGATCGCCAGCCGCGATCTCGTTCCGACAACGAAGTAACCGGCGATACGCAGCATCCCGGACGACGGAGTTCGCTAAAATTGCTGCAGTGCCGCGAAACATGTACTTCCTGGGCGTGACGACCGCCCAATCGTCGATCCGCAAAATCTTTCCTCTCTGGAGCTCGCTGGCGGGCATCCAAGGCGCCACGCTCGAAGGGATCGATATCCCCGTCGGCGCGGCGCCCGCGCAGCACCGGGCCGCCGTGCGCGCCATCCTGGACGACCCCGAGTCGGCAGGCGGCCTGGTCACCACCCATAAGGTCAGCATCTTCACACATGCCCGCGATCTCTTCACCGCTTTCGACCGCGATGCCGAGACGCTCGGGGAGGTCAACTGCATCGTACGCCGTCCGCGTGTGCTCGAAGGCCTCGCCACCGATACCCTGACCGCCGGCCTGGCCCTCCGTGCGATCCTCGGCGACGCTCCGCCTCCGCCTGCGGTGCTGATCCTGGGCGCCGGTGGAGCCGCCGTCGCCCTCGCCGTGAATCTTGACCGCCACTTCGACGTCCACAACGTAATCCTGACCGACATCTCCGCCGCGCGCATCGAGCATGTCCGCACCCTGACTGCCGCCCGCTGCGAACTGGTCACCTCGCGCGAGGATCATGACCTGTTGCTAGCCTCCATGCCGCCAGGGTCGCTCATCGTCAACGCCACAGGCATCGGCAAAGATCGCCCCGGCTCACCCCTTACCCCGGGTGCGCGCTTCCCCGCCCGCGCCATCGCCTGGGATTTCAATTACCGCGGAAACCTGACCTTCCTCGACCTGGCGCGCAGCCAGGATATCCGGGCAGTCGACGGCTGGAACTATTTCCTCCACGGCTGGAGCCAGGTCATGTCTCGGGTCTTCGGCTTCGATTTAACACCTGTGCTTTTCGAGCAGATGGTCGCCGCCGCGTCCCGCATGCGACAATGAAGGTGCTGAGCACTCGAAGCAAGATCCTGGCACTCATCCTCCCGGTGGCCTCTCTGCTGTGCGCGTTTCAACTGCCCTTCCGCCAGTATCCCGGCGTGGAGTATGAACAGTTCGCGCTGCCGAACGACTGGCGTGAGCCGGCCGAGTGGACTTTTGCCCGCCTGATGTATCCGGCCTTCCCCAACGCCTGGGGCTTCCGCGGCAACTCCGCCTGGACGCAGGGTGCGGCCAACTGGACCATCGACTACCCCCGCTCCGATCGCCATTTTGCTCAGGCCTTCCGGCGCCTGACCCGTGTCCACGTGCGTTCCGTCGAACAGCCGGTGAACCTCGACGACGGAGACGACGTCTTCAACTGGCCGTTCCTCTACGCGGTCGAGGTCGGCTACTGGAACCTGACCGACACCCAGGCCGCCAAACTGCGCGAGTATCTGCTGCGCGGCGGTTTTTTCATGTGCGACGACTTCCACGGCACGCGCGAATGGGAAACCTTCGCCTCCACCATGCATCGGGTCTTCCCCGACCGCCCCATCGTCGAGATCGACAATAACGATCCGATCTTCCACACCATTTATGATCTCGACGACCGCTACCAGGTCCCCGGCGCGCAGTTCCTCTATTCCGGCCGCCAATATGAATACGACGGCTACGTGGCACGCTGGCGCGGCATTTACGACGACAACGGCCGCGTGATGGTCGCGATCTGCCATAACATGGACTTGGGCGATTCGTGGGAGTGGGCCGATGTGCCTGCCTACCCCGAGAAGTACTCCGCGCTCGGCATCCGCATCGGCGTGAACTATGCGGTGTACGCAATGACACACTGAGCAAATCGGCCGTGCGCTGTCGCTACAATGGGCGCATGCCGACTCGTCGCGAACTGCTTTCGTCGATGCTCGCCGCACCCCTGGCGCGCGGCCTGCAACGCTCCCAACAGCAGCCGAACTTCGTCTTCGTCCTCATGGATGATCTCCGCTGGGACGAGTTGCGCTGCATGGGCAATCCGATCGCCGAGACCCCGAACATCGATCGCCTTTCGCGCGAGGGCGCGACATTCCAGAACGCGTTTGTCACAACGCCGCTGTGCTCGCCGAGCCGCGCTTCCTTCCTGACCGGCCTCTATGCCCACGCGCACGGCATCAAGGACAACCGCGCCCGCGATGCCGAAAGCCACAAGCTGGTGACCTTCCCGCGCACAATGCACGAAGCCGGCTACGAAACAGGCTTTGTCGGCAAGTTTCACATGGGCAACGACGACACGCCTCGCCCCGGATTCGACTACTGGGTGAGTTTCAAGGGCCAGGGCACGTATCACAACCCCGACCTCAACGAGAACGGCAGAACCGTCCCGACGCACGGTTATACGACGGACATCCTCTCGCAGCGCGCGGTCACCTTCATCGAGCGCCGCCACTCGAAGCCGTTTTTCCTCTGGCTGGCGCATAAAGCCGTGCATCCGGAACTGGTGCAGCGCGATGACGGCAGCATAGACGATCCGAACGGCGGCAAGTTTATCCCCGCGGATCGGCACAAAGCGTTATACACAGGCGTGCGCCCGCCGCGGCGTCCGAGCGCGGGCATCGAGCCTAAGGACAAGCCGGCACTGGAGCGCAAGATCGATTCGCTGCCGGCGCTGGGACCCTCTACCGGCACCGACGACGAGACGATCCGAAATCGCCTGCGAATGTTGAAAGCGGTGGACGAAGGCATGGGCGAGATCCTCAACGCTCTGCAGCGAACGGGCCAACTCGACCGCACGATGGTGATCTTCACCAGCGACGAAGGCTACTTCTTCGGCGAGCACGGCCTGAGCATCGAGCGCCGCCTGTCGTACGAAGAATCGGCCCGGATTCCGCTGCTGATACGCTATCCGGGTCTGGCGCGCTCCGGTAACCGGATCAACGAATTCGCGCTGGGTATCGATATCGCCCCGACAGTGCTGGAAATGGCGGGAGTGAAGCCGGCCTATCCGATGCACGGCAAGTCGCTGCTCCCGGTGCTGCGCGGCGATGCGGCAGGCTGGCGAAAATCCTTCCTGATCGAATACTTCTCGGACACGACGATGCAGCGGATGTCTCACATGGGCTACCAGGCGCTGCGCACAAACCGTTGGAAGTACATCCACTACACGGAACTGGAAGGCATGGACGAGTTGTACGACCTGCAGAAGGACCCGTACGAGATGCACAACGCAATCCGCGCGCAAGCACCGGTGGTCCCGGCTTTGCGCAAGGAGTTGGATGCTCTGGTTAAGTCCTGAGTACATCCGGCATCTACGCAGTTGAACCCCAAAATCGAATCTCGCAGATTATACGAGCGGTAGATCGATAAAGCTTGCTCGGCGCCCAGAAAGCCCCTCTGCGGCGTTTGGTGTATACTATCGTCCAATCTGCAGGCCTTCAAAACCTGCAAATTGTGAAGGGAATACAAATGACCACAATCAGAGAAATGGCAGCTTGCCTGCTGCTGTTGTGCCTGTCACACGCCGTCAGCTTTGGGCAGGCCATCACAGGTTCAATCAGCGGCGCGGTCGCGGATTCCAGCGGCGCGGCAGCGCTGTCTGCGAAGGTCACTCTGACGGACACCGAGACCAGCGTGGAACGGAGCACAACGGTCAATGACCGCGGAGACTTCGTATTCAACAGCGTTCCTCCGGGGGCATACAGCATCAAGATCGAAGCTCCGGGATTCAAGACTTTTCAGATTCCATCCATCAACCTGACAGCCTCGGAGAAGCTCCCCTTGCCGAAGTCGATCCTGCAGGTGGGCGAGACGCGCGAAACGATACAGGTCGCTGCGGAGCTGGCCGTGGTGCAAACCGCCAGCGCCGAACGGTCCTCAGTCGTCAACAGCGCCCAAATGGACGACCTGATGATCAATGGCCGAACCGCCCTTTCCGTAGTTGCGCTGATGCCGGGTGTCGTCGCCAACGGGGCCAACTACAATATTTCCGGTCTCCGCCTGGGCCAGGTGAATATCACGTCGGATGGCATCAACATCGTGGAAGCCGGCAGCGAGTACCAGACGAACACGACAGTCGCCATGGATGCGGTTTCCGAGATCAAGGTCCTGACGAGCAACTACCAGGCCGAGTTCGGACGTAAGGCCGGCGGCAGCATTCAGATGGTGACCAAATCCGGCGGCCAACAATTTCATGGGCAGTTTTCTTACTACAAGCGGAACGAGGAATTCGACGCGAATACCTGGGGCAACAATCGCGTTGGCGTCGGCAAGTCGAAGGACCGGCTCAATCTGTATACGTTCAACATCGGAGGCCCGGTTTACATTCCGCGCGTTTTTAACAAGCAGAAGCAGAAGCTCTTCTTTTTCTGGAACGAGGAATTCCGGCCCTCCTCGGGTGTGAGTCCTCTGTTTCAGTCCACGGTCCCCACTGCTTTGGAGCGAACCGGCGATTTCTCCCAGTCGACCATCAAGCCGGTTGATCCCGCCACCGGCGCACCCTATCCTGGCGGCCTGATTCCGCAAAGCGCGATCGATCCGAACGGCCAGGCCCTCTTGAAGTTCCTTCCCGTGCCCAACTTCACCAACACAGCTGTATCCAAAGGGACGTACAACTATGTCAACCAGCTCCCCACGATAAGCCCCACGCGCTACGATCTGGTGAAGATCGACGTGCCTGTGCGCGCCGCGGATTCGCTCTCGGTGAATTACACCTACAATCACTCGAGCGGCAACGCGCCGAACCCGCTGGGCGTCAGTGGCGGTACCAACGGGCTGGTCAGCGCGGGCTATCCGGTGGTCACCGGCGGTCTGACGTCCTACCGGATTTTTTCGTCGGTCCGCTATGTGCACATTTTTTCGCCCACGCTCGTCAATGAAATCACTACGGGCTTTACGTTCGGCAGGAGCTACGACGCCACGGATCCTTCCCTGCTGAGCAACATTCGGCGGAGCACGGCCGGCTTTAACGTTTCGCAGTTCAGTCCGGCAGCCAATGCTCTCAACTTACTGCCTGCTTTTTCTTTCGGCGGAGTCATTCCGAATCCAGCCGGGCTCGCTTTCGAACAGCGGTATCCGTTCGACAACGGCCGCCGCAATCTCGATTTCGGCGACAACATCAGCAAGGTCTACCGCAATCACTCATTTAAGGCGGGATTCTTCTTTGAACGGCTGTGGGTCGTCGAAGGTCCGGCTGCGGCGAACTTCTCGGGCAATTTCGATTTCAGTTCGAACTCCTCGAATCCTCTGAATACGGGCAACCCGTACGCAAACGCGTTGACCGGCGTCTTCAATTCGTATCAGGAGGCCAGCGCGCGGCCCGATCCCATCATGCTGACCAATTCCATCGAGTGGTTTGTTCAGGACACCTGGAAAGTGACCAAGAAATTGACCCTGGACTACGGCCTGCGGTTCTCGGTCATCCAGCCATGGGGTGAGGCGAGTAACGCCATGGATGAACTGGTGCCCAGCCAATACAGTGCCGCGCAGGCGGTGAAACTCATCCGGCCGGCGCTGGTGGGCGGCGTCAGAGTGGGCGTGAATCCGGTAACGGACCAGCAGTATCCGGCGGCGCTTATCGGCGCCTTCGCTCCGGGTTCGGGCAATTTCCAGAACGGGATCGTCTTTGCCAATGCGAACACCGGTTACCCGGCCCAATTGGTAAACGGCGCTGGTGTGAAACTGGGACCGCGCATCGGTTTTGCATACGACGTGTTCGGAAACGGGAGAACCGCCGTACGTGGTGGTTTTGGAATCGGCTACGACCGCGTCAGCGACGGCCTGGTAGGACTAAGTTCCACTGCCGCCCAGTATCCGCTGATTCAAACTCCCACCGTCTATTACGGCAGGCTTTCGAACTTTCTTTCCGGAAGTGGATTCGTGTTTCCCTCCAATCTCGTGACGCTCGACAGGAAGGGCAACATCCCCGCGGCGTACACGATGAGTCTCGGCGTGCAGCAGAACTTGGGATTTGGCGTTTTGTTGGATGTGGCCTATGCCGGCAGTTTGGGCCGCCACCTGTATTGGCAGCAGAACCTGGCGGCGGTGCCCTTCGGCGCGGATTTCCTGCCCCAGAATCAGGACCCGACCAGACCGGGCTCGCCGCTACCGGCCACCTTCCTGCAGCCTTACCAGGGATACGGGAACGTGAACCTGAGAAACCCCGGAGCCTCATCCAATTACCACTCGATGCAGGTAGCGGTCACCAGGCGATTCGCGCGTAGTCTGCAATTCGGAGGAGCCTGGACATGGTCCAAGACCTTGGATTTCGCCGATAGCGATACGGCCGCCGTCAGTACCCTGGTATCGCCGCGTGTCTGGAACTACGGACTGGCCGCTTACGATCGAACTCACCTCGTCAAGATCAACTGGCTATACGACATACCCAGCGGTTATGCCCACGGGGCTGTAGCCAAGGCGATTCTCGGCCACTGGCAAGTCAACGGCATTGCCTCATTTATTTCCGGCACGCCGCTGGCGGTCTCGGCGACGACCACCACCGGCGCAGACATCACCGGGTCGCCCACCGATCCGCTGAGCAGGCCGGACATCACGGGCAACGCCGTATTGTCTAAGAGCCAACGCACCATCTACCAGTACTTCAATACGTCCGTGTTTCGCCTGCCGGCGCCGGGCACGCCCGGGAACGAGGCGAAGACGGCATTCCGCGGACCCGGCACGAACAACTGGGACCTGTCGCTGCTCAAGAGTTTTGCCATATACCGCGAGCGTGCCCGGATCGAGTTTCGGGCCGAGGCCTACAATGCCTTCAACCACACGCAGTACACGACGCTCGACACGACGGCGCGCTTTAATCCCGCAACCGGTGCTCAGTCGAACGCCACATTCGGACAGGTGACCGCCGCGGCGAGTCCTCGAATCATGCAACTCGCGTTGCGTTTTCTGTTCTGACGGCGCTGTCGGGTTCGGCGAATCGAAGCAGCGGGTTACGCGTTATCGCCGGCAGTGGTCTGATTTGAACCTACACCGTTTCCAGGTACGTGTACCCGTGTAGCCCTTCTTCATAGAACCGCAGCAGGCGGCCCGACTCCTCGTACCCGATTCGGCCCTCGCGCAGCGCCGACTCCACGTCCCGCCGCAGCCGCGTCACCAGCGCGTCCGACTTGAACTGCACGTAATCCAGCACCTCGCGCACCGTGTCGCCCTTAATAACAGAATCCAGAATCACCTCGCCGGACTCGCCCAGGCGCACGTGCACGGCGTTCGTGTCGCCGAACAGGTTGTGCAGGTCGCCCAAGATCTCCTGGTACGCCCCGAGCAGGAACGCGCCCAGGTAGTAGTCGTCCTGCCCGCTGAACGGATGCAGCGGCAGCGTGCGCTTCACGTCGCGACGGTCGATAAACTGATCCACCTTGCCGTCGGAATCGCACGTGATATCCCCCAGCACGGCGTTGCGCGTCGGCTGCTCGTCCAGCCGGTGGATCGGCATGATCGGGAACAACTGCTTGATCGCCCAACTGTCGGGCATGCTCTGGAATAGCGAGAAATTGCAGAAATACGTGTCGGAGAGCATAGCTTCGATGCCCTCCAGCTCCTCGGGAAAGTAATCCAGCCCGATCGCCTGCTTCTGAATCTTGCGCAGAATCGCCCAGTACAGATTCTCGGTCTGGCAGCGCTGGTCGAGCGACAGGTAGCCGAGGCTGAAGAGGTTCAAGGCCTGGTCGAGCGCCTGCTGCGCGTCGTGATAGCTCTCCAGCAGATTCTTGGCGCTCAATGAGCGGTACGTCTCCGCCAGGTCGATCAGCGGCTGCTCGGACTCCGGCGACACCTCCGGCACGATGTCCTCTTCGCCCAGCCCCGAAACGCCCACCACGTTGAACACCAGCACGCTGTGATAGGCCGTGATGGCGCGCCCGCTCTCCGTGACAATCGTCGGATGCGGCACCTGCGCCTCGTCGCACACGTTCATGACGTGATAAATCACGTCGTTGGCGTACTCCTGTAGCGTGTAATTGACGCTCGATTCGAAATCGGTTTGGGAGCCGTCATAATCGATGCCGAGCCCGCCGCCGACGTCCAGGTACCGCAGCCCCGCGCCGTCACGCGCCAGATCAACATATATACGCGCCGCTTCGTTCACCGCCGCCTTCACCTGCCGGATATTCGTGATCTGGCTTCCCAGGTGGAAGTGCAGCAGGTGCAGGCAATCCTGCATGCCCAGCACCTTCAGTTCCTGCAGCGCGCGCATCGCCTCTGTCGCCGAGAGTCCGAATTTCGACCGATACCCGCCGGACGATTTCCAGCGCCCCGATCCGCGGCTCGCCAGTTTGACCCGCAGCCCGATCGTCGGCCGCACGCCCACGCGCTCGGAATACTTTATGATCAGCGGCAGCTCTGTATATTTCTCGACCACCGGGATGATCTGCCGGCCCACCTTCTGTGCCAGCATAGCCATCTCGATGTACTCATCGTCCTTGAAACCGTTACAGACGATGGGAGTCTCGTTGTCGGCCAGTGCCATCACCGCCATCAGTTCCGGCTTCGACCCGGCTTCCAGCCCGAACCGGTACGGCCGCCCGAACTCGAGCACCTCTTCCACGACCTGGCGCTGCTGATTGACTTTGATCGGGTAAACGCAGGTGTAGCCGCCCTGGTAATGATGCTCGTGGATGGCCACCTGGAAGGCGCTGTGGAGTTCGCCGAGGCGATGTTTCAAGATGTCGGCAAAGCGGATGAGGATCGGCAGCGAGATGCCGCGGAGAACCAGCGAATCGACCAGCTCTTTGAGGTCGATGGAGCGGGCCGGATCCTTGTCCGGGTGGACGCGGACGTGGCCTTGTTCGTCGACGGAGAAATAGCCTTTGCCCCAACTGGCAACGTCATAGAGTTCGGCGGCCCGCTCGGTGGACCACCGTTCCGTTGGCTCCAGAACCACAGAGCCCTTCCTGCCGTTTCTTTCCAATAGCGGAGTGCCCTCCCCCAAAATTTCAGTGTCCTTCGAAATTTCAGAAGAGGCAAGAGGAATTTCTCTAACGAGCCTTACGGGTCCGTACAGTCGACAGTTCCGTCTTCCCGATTGTGGCAAAAACCGGGGACAGACGAAACTGTCCCTGACCGCCAGCCTGCCGTAAGCGAGATACGGGTCCGTACAGTGGACAGTTCCGTCTGTCCCCGGTTTTTGCCACCGGCTCGCTAGGGC
>Ga0070741_10004413_pt1 | contig 32906 bp, 22 predicted proteins | sample Coa_R1_4_FD_66440 | JGI IMG/M metagenome (GOLD analysis project Ga0070741, IMG submission 66440) | Surface soil microbial communities from Centralia Pennsylvania, which are recovering from an underground coalmine fire - Coalmine... | ecosystem: Environmental > Terrestrial > Soil > Unclassified ... | reverse complement strand
AGCGTTAATAATTGAACTGATGAGTGAAGAGCAGGTTCTAAAAAAGCGTATATCGCGAGATTCACTTCTGTAAAAAGTATGATTGGGAACATTCCGCCAGCGATTCACCCTCCACAACGTTCCACCAGCCCAGAGCAGGTTATCTTACCACAAAATTTGGGGTTACAGGTTCAGCAATTTTAGCGTCTCCCTGCAATCCGATAATTTTGACTTGATTCGGCAAAAATCATCGTTACAAAGGTGTAAAAACTTTGAAAAATCGTCCGTCGATCAAACATTCTTTATTTTTTAGAAAAAATTTTTCCGCCTATAAAATACAGCTACTTGCATGACAAAACCTCAACTTACAGGTTAGCTTTGCTTGGTGAAACTTTCTTTTTATTAAAGATGTTTAACTTTGTGCTTGACAGGTTTTGCCGATTCCCGTAGTATACGCGCCAGTGGTCCAAAGTGGGAAAAAGTGGTGCTTTGAGTAGATGCAGACGATTACGCTAATATTGTTAACGTATCACATTAAGAAATCGAGTAACTTCAGATGCTGCGTGGCAGCTATGTAACGCAAATCGACGAAAAGGGACGGATAAAGATTCCTGCTGCGTTTCGACGCACCCTGGAGGAGAAGTACGAGAATCAGGAATTTTATATAACCAGCCTGACCGGCGAATCTGTTCGCGTTTATCCGATGACGGAATGGATGGCGATAGAAGATCGGCTTGCGCAGCTCCCCTCAATGGATCCGATAAGGCGAAAGTTCCTTGACAGGACGAGTTATTACGGGCAGGTGGTTTCGCAGGACAATCAGGCGCGAATCCTTGTTCCGTCCGGTCTTCGCGATAGTGCTGCATTGCAAAGCGAAGTCGTTGTTTTTGGTTATTTGACATATTTAGAAATCTGGTGCCACGAAAAATTCCAGGCGCGTCTGGATGCCAATCCGTTTACCCCGGAAGACGAAGAAGGATTGGCGAAACTCGGAATATAGCGCGCCTTGTAAAAGAATTATTGCTCTGAGCCAGGATAAACTAATGAATAACAATCGGCTCAGGGAGATCAGGATCGACGGAAGGAGACGTCCCGAAATACACTCTTCTCCCCCGTCAACGATTGTGCTTGAGCGGTGGCGCAGGCAACCCCCGCGTCGTTGATAGCGAAGTGGATAGTTTGCGGACTTTGGATAGGCGCCGCGGGCGTCAGCCCTGAGAAGCTGAAGTGAAACCCACACTCTCACTGCCCCCGGTCACCGCTCAACACCGGTTTACCCGATAATTGAAAAATCCGGTGCCCGCCAGTATACCTCAGGCACGGACTAGAGGCAAATGAATCAGGAAATTGAGGAGGTCGAGCACTTGCCGGTTATGGTCGGCGAAGTGGTAGACGGCCTTGATGTTCTGACGGGAGGCACTTTTGTGGATTGCACGGTCGGGCTTGGTGGTCATTCAAAAGCGATTTTGGATGCCTCGCCTGATGGAAAGCTGATTGGAATCGACCGAGACCCGGATGCTCTGGAGATTGCGAGAAAGCGATTACCTTCCGACGCCTCGCGAATAAGACTGGTTCACGGCAACTTCAAAGGAATCAAAGAGATTCTGGCCGGCCAACCGGTGGAATGGATAGGCGAAGGCGTCAGCGGGATTTTGGCGGATTTGGGAGTTTCGTCGCTGCAACTGGACCGCGCTGAGCGCGGATTCAGTTTCCAGTCGGATGCGTCACTGGATATGCGAATGGATCCGACATCCGGCGAGACCGCAGCGGAGATCATTGAGAGATTAGATGAGCGCGAGCTTGCGGACCTGATCTTTAATTATGGTCAGGAGCCAGGATCGCGGCGGATAGCTCGGGCAATTGTAAAAGAGAGAGAAAAGAGCCCGATTGAAACGACAAAGCGCCTGGCGGACATTGTAGTCAGAGCGCTTCATAAAAAAGGTTACTGGAGAGTGCATCCGGCGACAAAGACTTTCCAGGCCCTGCGAATAGCCGTGAATGACGAGCTGAACGGGCTGGAAGCGTGGACATCGGATGCCGTCGATTGTTTAAAAAAGAGCGGGCGACTGGCCATCATAACTTTCCACTCGCTCGAAGATCGAATCGTAAAACGTTCTTTTCAATTCTTATCCGGAAGCTGTATCTGTCCGCCTGGGCCAAAAGGCCTTGGGGCTTGTGTTTGCGGTGCGACCAAGCGAGTAAATATTTTGACGCGTCGCCCGATTGTGCCGAGCGCAGACGAAACAGCTAAAAACGCGCGCGCGCGAAGCGCAAAATTACGCTTATGCGAAAAGATCTGAGCGAAGGGCGAGCGGCGCGCGCGGGATCACAACAATAACTTTGGGTAGTCCGAGGTCGAACGCCCGCTTTGCACGACAGATCAATTGTTTGTCTGTTCTGATTCGGAAGGATCACGCCGCATGGGAAGCGCAACTCTAGCAGGAATCTTACAACGAGTAGAAGCCACACAGACCGTAACTAAGGATAGGCGCATTCCCTGGGTTGCGGTGACTGTTGCTGGAATTGCAATTACTCTGTGCTTTATTTACGGCTGCTGGCAGCATTTTGCCGCGATGCAATTCAACTATGAAAATCAAAAGTGGGAAGTGAAACGTCGTGAACTCGTAGAACAGCGCGAGCGATTGATGCTGGAGCGATCCACGAAACAATCAGATCGAAAGTTATTAACCGATGCAACGAAGTTAGGAATGATAACTCACGCCTCTGCCCTGGCGTTGATTCCCGCAGCCAGTAGTACAAGACCAACCGGTGAAAGACCAACTGGAGGTGGTGCGCCGAATGACTGATTCCGCCAGCCACTTCAGAAACCGCATTGTAGTACTTGCGGTTCTGTCCACGATATGGATGGGGCTGATCGGGAAGCGTCTGTACTCTCTTCAGGTTGAACAGCAATCGGATTTGCTCTCTCGCGCAGAGCACCAGCAGCAACAAGTGATAGAATTAACTCCACAGCGTGGGGCCGTTCTCGACAGAAATGGGCATGAGCTGGTTCGCAGTATCGAAGTCGAATCGGTTTATGCTTCGTCGCACGAAATAGCAGACAAGTCCGCCGTCGCGAAAAAGCTGGCTCGTGTTTTAAACATGGATGTTGCTACTGTTTCAGAACGCCTCGACAACGGTAAGGCTTATGTTGCAATTAAGCGCCGAATCAGTTTCGCAGAATCCGATGCGCTGGCAGCACTGAATTTGCCAGGAATACATCTGGTGAAAGAGCCAAAGAGATTTTATCCTCAGGGCGAACTTGCGGCACAGCTTCTGGGTCTGGACAGCATCGACGGCAAAGGTGTCAACGGAATCGAGCTTGCTTTCGACAGCACGCTTCGTGGCAAACCGGGGAAGATTGATTTACTCACCGACGCGGAACATCGAGCCTACGATCAGGAAGAGCAACCGGCAGTGCCCGGCCAATTGGTAACGCTAACGCTGGATGCTGTGATACAAACCTTTGCTGAACAGGCATTGGCCGAGGAATTGAAGACCAGCGGCGCCGAGAGCGGCGTCGTTATATTAGTTCAACCGCAGACCGGCGAGATACTGGCAATGGCCAATGCTCCGTCATACAACCCCAACGAAATCGGTTCTTCCGGTTCTCATTCTCTGGTTAATCGCGCGATCGAGATTCCTTACGAGCCAGGCTCGGTGTTCAAGCTGATTACATATTCCGCTGCAGTCGAAGAAGGGCAGATCAATCCTGATTCGATTATCGACGCCCAGGGCGGAGCGATCACGATTGCGGGTCACACGATCCGCGACGGCGGTCATTATGGACAACTGCGCGCTGCAGATGCTCTGGCAAAATCCAGCAACGTTTGCGCAATCAAAATCGGCGAAAAGTTAGGCAAGGAAAAGCTTTTTGATTACATCAGGAAATTCGGCATTGGGGATCGAATCGGCAGGGATAAGGATTTCGTCGGTGAAAGCCGCGGTATTATCCGCGATTTCAGGCACTGGAGCGACGCGTCGTTTGGCTCGATTCCAATCGGATACGAGGTCGCCGCGACTCCGCTTCAACTCGCAGCTGTGATATCGACGATAGCCAACGACGGCGTGATGGTTCAGCCGCATATTGTGATGAAGGTCACTTCCGATAATGGGCAGGTCGAGATGATACCGCCGACGGCGCATCGCGTTATAAGCCGAAATACAGCAGCCACAATGCGAGAAATGTTAGCTGGCGTTGTCCAGAACGGCACGGCGAAAGAAGCCAGGCTCGTCGGGTACACGTCTGGTGGAAAGACTGGAACAGCTCACAAGTTTGACCAGTCCACAAAGAGATATTCGCCGAATCATTATTACGCATCGTTCGCGGGATTTGCGCCGGTAAATAATCCGCAAATTGCGATGATCGTGATGATCAACGATCCTAAGGGCGCTTATCACGGAGGACAGGTTGCGGCTCCGGTGTTCAAGCGGATCGCGGAATTCGCTTTAGACAGACTTGGGGTTCAACCCGATCTTGAAATGAGAGCTTCGATTGTTGCGGTCAGCGATCGCGGCAATGGAACTGTTGCCAGCAACGGCGAATCAACCGATGAAGCCACATTGCCAACCGGCACTGGCCTGGAGGATATTCCCGCAGCAGATGCGCTCTCCAGAAATATACAGCAGCAAGTTGCATCCAGCGCCACGCCCTCTCAGACGTCAGTTCGACCCGACGTAGATGAGACAATCAAGGCAAGCAATGCCGCGGGGCAAGTGGCAATAATGCCTGATTTAAAGGGACGCGGCGCGCGGGGCGCGGTGGAAATATGCGCGCAGCTCGCGATAAAACCAGTTGTCAAAGGCAGCGGCGTAGTTATCGATCAAAAACCGAAAGCGGGTACTGCAATACAGCCCGGAACAGTTTGTTATTTGACGTTAGGTAAATAGCAGGGCGCACTTAAGGCAAAAGGCGAGCGTGAAATCAGAGGGAAACAAGCGGTCCATGAGCGGGGTACAAACGCTCGTCTCGCCTCGAGCATCAGAGAAGTGATGAGCACAACTCTGTTGGAGATTGCTAGTGTAACGGACGGTGTCCTGACCGGGTCGTCCGAAATAGTCGCGCAGGATATTACGCACGATTCGCGACGATGCGGTCCCGGAACGATATTCGTCGCGATAAAGGGCTTAAAGGTTAACGGCAACAAGTTCGTCCCGCAAGCGATTGAGCGCGGTTCGAACGCGATAATTTCCGAGGATGAGCCCCCTAAGAATTTTTCGGGAGGTTGGATTCAGGTGAGAAACCCAAGGCAAGCTCTGGCACAAGCTTCAGCGGCAGTATTCAAGTATCCGACTAAACAGCTGAAGCTGGTCGGCATAACCGGAACTAACGGTAAGACCACGACCGCTCACCTGGTCGATTCGATTATCCGAGCTCACGATGGTATCTCTGCCATTATGGGTACGATCAACGCTCGCATCGGCACGGAATCTGTCAAGGCGGAACATACGACGCCCGAAGCTTCAGAGGTTCAGCGCTTCCTGCGTCGTGCGGTCGATACGGGAGCGCACGCTGCAGTGATGGAAGTCTCTTCGCATTCGCTGGACATGCATCGCGTCGACGCCTGCCGGTTTGAAGTTGCGGCGTTCACCAATTTGACTCGGGATCACCTGGATTATCACGGAACGATGGATGATTACTTTGCCGTAAAGCGAAGATTGTTCAACGGCGAGGTCGGCAGTCCCCGTTACGCGATCATCAATATTGACGATCCCCGTGGGAACGAATTGGTTAAAGCTTCAACCGGAACAGTCATCACTTACGGCTTGAAATATGACGCAGATGTAAAAACGGATATGTTCTCGTTGACCTTGTCTGGTTTGAACTTTATTGCGTCAACTCCAAAGGGAAGCATTCACGTCTCGTCGCCACTGGTCGGCCGGCCACATGTTTATAACATTCTGGCAGCCATTGGCATTGGTATTGCCCTCGGTTATGACCAGGAGACCATCGAGACCGGCATCAACACTTGTCCTGTTGTTGAAGGCAGATTCGAGCGCGTTCCCTGCAACGAAGATTTCGCTGTCATCGTAGATTACGCGCATACAGATGACGCTCTGCGCAATGTCTTGAAGACCGCTAGAGAGGTCGCGCGCAACAGAATAATCACCGTCTTCGGATGTGGCGGAGACCGTGACAGAACAAAGCGCCCGTTAATGGGTCAGGCTGCGGCCAGATTTAGCGATGTCGTTATCGTGACTTCTGATAATCCGCGCAGCGAAGATCCGATGGACATTATTGCTGAGATCGAGCCGGGACTCGAAAGCATCGGGAAGCCTTATCTGAAGATTCCTGACCGGCGAGAGGCGATTCACAGAGCGATAAAAGAAGCTCAACCCGGCGACCTGGTTTTGTTAGCCGGGAAAGGTCACGAAGATTATCAGGTGTTGAAGGATCGTACCCTGCATTTTGATGACAGGGAAGTCGCTCGCGAAGCGCTTGCAGCGCGGCGAGCGGGGGTGCTTTAAAGTGGCGCAGACATTCAGTCTGCGCTGGCTCCGATTTGGAAGAGATGAGGGGCGACTTTCAAATCTCTCAAGCGCTTTTTGATAAAAATAATTTGATGGAAGTGCGCAGACTGATATCTGCGCCACTTTTGCGCTCGGAGTTAGAGGGTGCAATTAGGGGAAATAGCCAGGATCATCGGTGCGGATTGGAAGTCTGAGGCGCTCGGCGCAGTAGAGCCGATTGGATATTCAATCGATTCGCGCACGATAAAACCAGGTGAACTGTTCTTTGCAATTCGCGGTGAGAATGTTGACGGTAACAAGTTTGTGGGCGACGCGCTGGGAAAACGCGCCTGCGCTGCAGTAATTGCGCAGGATGCCACGGAGGTCCCTGTCGATGTTGACGACAACAGATTGTTGCGCGTGTCTGATACGTTGGTTGCGTTGCAGCAACTCGCCCACAAAGTCTTGCAGGACTGGAATCGCCCACTGGTAGCGATAACCGGCAGCGCGGGCAAGACGACGACTAAGGATTTAACCGCTCTACTGTTGAGCGCACAGTACAGCGTATTGAAAACGGCAGGCAATCTGAACAACGCATACGGCCTACCTCTTTCAATACTAAAACTGGTTTCTGACGGTCATAAAGCTACGGATTTCGACTTGATCGTGCTGGAAATGGGCATGAATCACGCGGGTGAAATTCGCGATCTTTGCAAAATAGCTCCACCTACGGTGGGCGTCGTCACGATTGTTGCGCCAGTGCATCTGGAGTTCTTCGACTCGATTGACGGGATCGCGGACGCGAAAGCGGAGCTGATCGAGAGTCTCGGACCAACTGGTCTGGCTGTTTTGAATGCCGACGATCCGCGAGTGATTCGAATGCGGGAACGGCACTCAGGACCAGTCAGGACATACGGCATAGAGAACCAGGCCGATGTTATTGCAACGGAGATCGAGCCGGTTGGTTTGAGTCAGATATCGTTTCGCCTGCGAACACCGAGTGGAAACGCACGCGTCGTGATGCCATTGATTGGACGTCACAACCTGTACAACGCGCTGGCAGCGGCGGCGGTAGCGGATCATTTCAACGTGACGCCCGGTGCGATTGCGGATGTTCTTGGCAAAGCAGAGCCGTCGAAGATGCGCGGTCAGGTTCTGCGATTCGCTGACGGATTCACGGTGATTGATGATTCGTACAATTCGAATCCGCGAGCGCTGAACGAAATGCTGAAATCCGTTGGGCACATGCCGGATTTCAAACGGCGCATCGCAGTACTTGGCGAGATGTTGGAACTCGGACCGGCCGGACCGGAAATGCACCGCGACTCAGGTCATCGAGTCGTAGCAGAAGGAATGGACATTGTGATCGGCGTCCGAGGCCTGGCCAAACAGATCGTCGAAGGCGCGATAGAGCAGGGATTGCCGGCCGAACAGGCACATTTTTGCGAGGATTCAGAAACGGCCGCCAAACTTGTGCTGGATACGATTCGCGAAGGCGATATTGTTCTGGTCAAGGGATCACGCGGCGTAAAGACAGATGTTGTTGTCAGTCGGCTGAAAGAGAAGTTTTCTCTTGTAGATGAAGTCGAATGAGGATGAGTGAATAGGCGCCCCCAGTTTTAACCGAGCGCCGGAGCAGCATGCTCTATTACCTACTTTACGAGTATCTGCGAAACGTCCACGAGAGCCTCTCGTGGCTGAGGGTCTTTGAATTTGTAACGTTTCGAACGGCGTATGCCTCGATCACTGCTCTACTGATCAGCTTGTCGCTCGGCGGTCGAATGATAAAGCTGCTTCAGCAATTCCAGATCGGTCAGCAGATTCGCGCAGAAGGGCCCGCCTCGCATATGTCGAAACGCGGGACTCCGACTATGGGAGGAATTCTGATAGTCGTTTCCGTAGTCGTTTCGACCCTGTTATGGGCAAAGCTGAACGACTGGTACGTGTGGATCGCAACATTGTCGATTCTGCTGTATGGCGGCGTGGGGTTCCTGGATGACTATTCGAAAATAGTCAAATCTCAGTCGTTGGGATTGACCGGTCGGCAGAAACTGGCGCTGCAGTTTGCGATAGCGGTGGTTCTCGGTCTGATCTTGATCTTTGTAGCGGATTACAAAACCACACTGAGCATACCGTTTATCAAGACGTTTACGCCGAAGCTATGGTGGCCGATTTACCTGGCTTTCATCATGCTTGTTGTGGGCGGTTTTTCGAACGCAGTGAATTTGACCGATGGGCTTGATGGTTTAGCAATTTCGATCACGTTTGTGACTGCGACGGCGCTGACAGCTTTTACGTACGTCACAGGGCATCCGCAACTGGGTCCGTATTTAGGGCTGGTTTATGAAGGTCGAGTCTGGGAGCTGACGATTTTCTGCGGCGCACTGGCTGGTGCGAGCCTCGGTTTTCTCTGGTTCAACGCTCCACCTGCCCAGGTCTTTATGGGTGATGTCGGTAGTTTGGGAATCGGTGGCGCAATCGGAATGGTTGCGGTTTTGATCAAGCAGGAATTCCTGCTGGTGATGATTGGCGGAGTCTTCATTATGGAGACACTATCGGTAATGATGCAGGTGACTTCATTTAAGTTACTTCATAAACGCATCTTCAAAATGTCGCCGATACATCACCACTTTGAATTATTAGGCTGGAAGGAATCGAAGATCGTTTTCCGATTTCTGATTCTTGCGATTTTGTTTGCGCTTTTGAGCCTGTCGACGCTGAAGCTCCGGTAACTTGTAGCGTAATCGTCTCGATTGCGCAGGTATCGGCAGCGGGTGATTGAAAACAACGGGTGCGTTTTGGCGGCCGGCGCAATCGAGGACGAATGCGCCACATACGAGATGGATTTGACAGGTCGCAAAGTTCTGGTGGTCGGCTTGGCGCGCAGCGGTGAAGCTGCAGCTAAATTTCTGGCCGCACGTGGAGCGCGCGTAACCGTCAACGATTCGAAGACGGAGGCTGAGCTTGCCGGTCGCGCGGCACGGATGAGGATGCTGGGTATTCGATTGGTCCTCGGCAGCCATCCGATAGATCTTTTTACTGAAGCGGATTTGATAGTGGTAAGCCCGGGCGTACCGCTCAGCATCGAGCCTCTTGTTAAAGCAAAAGAGGCTGGTGTCGAGATAATCGGCGAGATCGAGCTGGCGGCGCGCAACATCCGCGGCAAAGTTGTCGGAATCACGGGATCGAACGGCAAAACGACAACGACCACTCTAATCGGCGAGTTATTGAAGGATTCGCAGTTGGACACACAGGTTGGCGGCAACATCGGTACGCCGCTGATCAGCCTTGTAGAAGGCTCAAAGGATGCCGGGTTCAGCGTGATCGAGCTGAGCAGTTTTCAGCTTGAAGGGGTAACGTCTCTGCGCGCAAACGTAGCGATCGTTACAAACGTCACTCCTGATCATATGGACCGTTACACCACGTTCGACGATTACGTGGCGGCAAAACGAAGGATCTTTCTCAATCAGACAGCATCAGATATTGCGATTCTGAATGCAGACAACGAGGTTACCGCTGCGATGGTGGCAGATACTCCAGCTCAAATGTTCCTGTTCAGCCACCATCGCGAACTCGATCGCGGAATTTTCACTCGAGGAGAATCGCTCGTTTATCGCGATGGCTCAAGCGAACGGGAAGTGCTGAAGACCAGCGACATCGCACTACGAGGAACGCACAATCTCGAAAACGTAATGGCGTCATTGCTCGCCGGGCTCGCGTGTGGCGCTTCGGTTGATTCGATGCGAGAGGCGATTCGTCGATTTCGCGGAGTAGAGCATAGACTGGAATGGGTTGCGACGATTGATGGCGTCGAGTACTTCAACGATTCAAAGGCAACGAATGTCGACGCCGCGGCCAAAGCAATTGAAGCTTTCCCGGGCAACATCGTTTTGATCCTGGGTGGAAAAGATAAAGACAGTGATTACATGACACTGTCGCCATTGATAAGAGAGCGAATAAAGCATTTGGTGCTGATCGGCGCGGCCGCAGACAAAATCGAAGCAGCGCTGCACGGAGTGAAACCGATTGTTCGCGCGAGCTCGATGCAGGACGCAGTTCGGCAATCGCGGGATTTAGCGGAAAGCGGAGACACTGTTTTGTTAGCTCCTGCGTGTGCCAGCTTTGACATGTTTGATAACTACGAGCACCGCGGACGAGTGTTCAAAGAGGAAGTCGCGCGTTTGAAATAATGTAGGGGCAGGGCTCGTCCCTGCCCGGATCGTGCGATGAAAACGTGAAGGTATGTCGGCGATAGCTAAAGACAGAACGGCAAACAACTTCTTTCGCGGCCAGGCGAAAAGCCGCGCCAAATGGGAATTTTGGCCTGCCGATCGTCCTCGCCCCGATGCTATCTTGCTGGTCACGATTCTTGGGTTGACCTTGTTTGGACTCGTGATGGTTTACAGCGCATCAGGCGCATACGCGTTAGAAAAGGAAGGATCGCGGTACTACTTTTTACTGCATCACGCTGTGTATGTGATGCTCGGTTTGACCGGAATGTACGCGGCGTTGCGGGTCGATTACACGAAGCTGAAAAATCCCAGGCTATTGAAGTTGATGTTATTGGCCTGCAGTTTTCTGCTGATCGTGGTTTTCGCCTTCGGTCGAATCAACGGCGCGCATCGATGGATTCGTTATCACGGTCTTTCGTTCCAGCCGTCGGAAGTCGCAAAACTGGTAGTGATTATCTACCTTGCTTTTTTTCTGGAACGCAGGGCAGCGAACGGCGAGATCGGCGATTTCAAACGAACGTTTCTTCCGACGTGTCTGCTGGTCGGTGTGTTTGTGGGAATGGTTTTGATCGAGCCCGATTTGGGAACGGCCTTGTTAATTGCAGCGGCGTTGCCGGTGTTGCATTACGCGGCTGGTGTTCCGATCAGGTTTCACGCTCTTGCAGCAGTTGTGCTCTCGCCGATTGCGTATTACCAGCTCTATCACGTCGGTTTTAGAGCGGATCGATTAAAGGCGTTCTGGAATCCGTTTGATTACTCGTTGAAAGAAGGATTTCAGACGGTGCAATCACTGATTGCGGTCGGCAGCGGCGGAATTTCAGGATTGGGCTTCGCGGCCGGTCGGCAGAAGCTGTTGTTTCTACCCGAAGCGCACACTGACTTTATTTTTTCGATCATCGCGGAAGAGCTGGGTTTGATCGGCGCGGTCACGTTAATACTGGTATTTGGCGTATTGCTGTGGCGGGGATTGCGGGCAGGCCTTCGAACTCCTGATGGATTCGGTCGGCTGCTGGCGATTGGCTTGACAATGAGCATAGTGCTCCAGGCGTTCTTTAACATCAGCGTGACGATCAATCTGCTTCCGGCGAAAGGGCTGCCATTGCCTTTCATCAGTTACGGTGGGACTTCGCTGATTTTGACAATGGTCGCGGCCGGGTTGTTATTGAATGTTTCGAGCGCGTCAGAGCCTGGAGGCGCACGTGCACGGCGCGCTGACGCGGCGTAAGAAGCATGTCGATTAACGAACAAGCGCGCGAGATGCGTACGCTCCCGGATGAGTTCCGGGTGATCATCGCGGGCGGCGGAACTGGTGGGCACATTTATCCGGGCGTCGCTATCGCGCGAGAGTTTAAAGAACGCAACTCGACAACAGAGATCCTGTTCGTCGGTACAGCGCGCGGACTGGAATCGAAAATAGTTCCTCGCGAAGGTTTCAAGCTGGAACTGATCGATGTCGCGGCATTGAAGAATGTGAGTTTGGGTAAAAAGGTCGCATCGCTTTCGCGATTGCCAAAGAGCTTTTTCACTGTTCGTTCTTTGTTAAAAAAATATCAGCCAGACGTTGTGATAGGGGTTGGAGGCTATTCATCAGGTCCGGTTTTGCTGATCGCATCTTTGATCGGTTCGCCGACGATGGTTGTCGAGCCGAACGCGATGCCAGGATTCACGAATCGTGTATTGGCACGATTTATCAAGGCTGCAGCCGTGACGTTTCCCGATGCCCTGCCTTTCTTCAAAGGCAAAGGCACCGTTACGGGCAATCCGGTCAGATCGGATTTTGCCACGGTAGCGTCAAAGCCAAGAGGTGCTCGGACACATGTGCTGATCTTTGGCGGAAGCCAGGGTGCGCACGCGATCAACGTGGCGATGACTGAGGTTCTGGCAAAGCTGAAAGAGCAGTCCAAGCTGATGTCGTTTAGCTTTACTCATCAGACGGGCGAAACCGACCTCGCGATGGTGAAGGAAGCCTACGAAAAGTTCGGAGCTGAATGCGAAGTGAAACCGTTCATTCACGAAATGGTGAAGGAGTTCGGTCGCGCAGACATAGTGATTTGTCGCGCCGGGGCGACCACTTCGGCCGAAGTAGCCGCAGCCGGAAAGGCCGCGATAATGATTCCGTTTCCTTTCGCTGCCGACGATCACCAGCGAAAGAATGCCGAAGCGATGGAACGCGCTGGAGCCGTCAAAATGATTCTTCAGCAGAACCTGACCGGCGACAGTCTGGCGAAAGAGTTATTGAATTTGGCCTCTGATCCGGAGGCTATCACCAGGATGGAAGTTGCCAGTCGACAATTGGCCAAAGGCGACGCAGCGGCGCGCACTGTCGATTTGGCACTGAAGATAAGCCGCGAGCAGTAGGGGCCAGAAGCGAGGTTTGCCTGCCTGCCACCTCGCCTCTTGCTACCTGTTGCTTGCGGCTGAAAAGTTCGATTAAAGAGACGCGAATGTTACTGGACTCAACAGTCCAAAGCCTTAATGAGGGCGATGATGAGGTTCCGGTGAGCAATACCGATCCTAGTAAGACTCCACGGCGCAGTCGCCAATTGGGCAAGACCCGCCATATCCACTTTGTCGGCATCGGTGGAATTGGGATGAGCGGAATTGCAGAGGTGTTGTTGAATCTAGGCGGATATGTTGTGTCGGGATCTGATCTGAAGTTCTCACCGGTAACCGAACGGCTCGTCTCTCTTGGCGCAAAAGTGTTTGAAGGGCACGCGGCAGAGAATATTCGAGGCGCTGATGTGGTCGTAATCTCTTCTGCGGTTCGAGCAGACAATCCCGAGGTGTTGGAAGCGAGTCGTTTGCAGATTCCCGTGATTCCGCGAGCAGAGATGCTGGCTGAACTGATGCGATTGAAGTACGGAATCGCTATCGCGGGAACACACGGAAAAACGACGACGACTTCGATGGTCGCGACCGTAATGCAGCATTCAGGTTTCGATCCGACAATTATTGTTGGCGGAAAGCTGAACATGCTTGGCAGCAACGCGAAACTGGGAGCGGGCGATCTGCTTGTTGCCGAAGCTGACGAAAGCGACGGATCGTTCCTGATGCTGTCACCGATTCTGGCAGTGGTGACGAACATCGATCGCGAACACCTGGATCATTTCAAAGGTGGAATCGAAGAGATCAGACAATGTTTCACCGCTTTCGTAAATCGGGTTCCGTTTTATGGCGGCGCTATCCTGTGCTTGGATGATCCGAACGTTCAACAGATTCTGCCAGATGTAACCCGAAGGACGATCACGTATGCAATAAACGCGCAGGCCGATGTTACAGCGAGACAAATCACGATGGATCAATCTTTCGGTTCAGAGTTTGTGGTTTATCACAAATACAACGAGTTTGGCCGTATGAAATTGAAAGTGCCGGGCCTGCACAATGTTTACAACTCCCTGGCGGCGCTGGCAGTGGCTTTTGAATTTGATATTCCCTTTGGTATGGCTGCGGCCGCACTCTCTGAATTTCGCGGAGCAGATCGAAGATTTCAATTCAAAGGCGAAAAGAACGGCATCACGGTGGTGGATGATTACGGACATCATCCGACCGAAGTTCAGGCGACGCTGGCTGCCGCAAAGACATCAGGTCGACGGGTGGTCGTGATGTTCCAGCCACATCGTTACACGCGCACTCAGCATTTAAAAGATGAGTTCGCCCGATCATTTTATGGCGCGGACGTTGTTCTGGTGACCGACATTTATGCAGCCAGCGAGACTCCGATTCAAGGAGTGACTTCCGGGGATTTGGTCAACGCGATTAAGAAATACGGTCACCGCAACGTCAGTTATGCAGGTTCGCTTGACGAGGCCACAAGCCGCTTGAAAGAGGTCGTTCAATCGGGCGATCTGGTTTTAACGCTAGGTGCGGGCAACGTCTGGCGTTGCGGTGAAGAGTTGCTGAAGCTCTTATAAGCCACAGCGTCCCAGTGGCACAGAAAATATAAAAAGTCTGTGTCTCGGTAGTGACGACAAAAAGGCAGGTATGGCAGCAAGGACTCCAACAATTTCGGCGCAGCCAAAACGTGGCGGAAACGTCACCGTGCGCCCGAGAAGTGCGCAGGGAAAGGCCGGAGTCGCTGCTCGTCCACGAACCACCAGGGTAAAAGGCAAAGTTCAACCAGAGACCCGACACATGCCTGCGATTGTTGTTAAGGCCGCGCTGGTTCTAGTTGCGCTGGTTTCGATTTTTGCGGCTTACAAAATATTTGCTGCCTCTTCAATCTTCTCGATCAAGAAGTATGAAGTAGTGGGAAATGTGCACGCTTCAGAGGACGAAATCATCAGGACAGTGAAAGCCGCGACGAAGAATCAGAGCTTGCTCGAAGCCGATCTCAATAAAATCCGTCACGACATCGAAAGTAAACCTATTGTAAAAACCGCGACCGTTGCGCGGGTCATTCCCGACACATTGCGTATAGCGGTTGAAGAGCGACAGCCAGTAGTGCTTGCGCGAAAAGAGAATGGATCATTCATATGGCTGTCTGCGGACGCGGTTGAAATCGGTGATCTTGATGTTTTCCGCCCGGCCAAAATGCCGCCCGTGCTTGTAGGCCTTAGCGAGGGCGACAAATCAGATCACGCGATTCACGATAACAAAGATCGGGTTGTGCTCTATCAAAAGATTCTCGGCGAATTGGGGCCGGACGCGAACGCGATAGAGCAAATCGACCTTACGGTGATAAATCCGACGATAATCAATTTCCAGTTGAAGGACAGCAGGATATTTATTCAAGTGGGTAACATCGACCATCACAGCGACCTGCGCGCCGCTCTGAATGCAATTGATGCCGCCAGACGCGGTGACCGCGCACGACTCGGCGAATTACACGTTACAGACATTGATACATTGATAGCGAATCCATCCCGCATCAGTTACGTTTATTCTTTAAACGGGAAACTATCATTCGGGTTTACGTCTGTGACAAAGAGCGCCAGCCAGAGTTCGAAAAGCGCGTCTGCAAGGAAAGTGAGATAACTATGGCCAAACAAGACGCCTCGTACATTATTGGTATCGATGTTGGCTCGACCAAAGTATGCACCGTCGTGGCCGAAGTCAATCACGAAGGTTTTCTGGAAGTCATCGGTTTGGGCACCGCCGAATCGCACGGCATGCGCAAGGGGGCCGTGGTTGATCTTGACGCCTCTGCGCAATCAGTGTCGCAGGCTGTTGAAGAAGCGGAAACGATGACTGGTCTTACAATCAATGCCGCACATATCGGTATCGCCGGCGCCAGCATCAAGGGTTACAACAGCCGCGGGATAATTGCGATCTCTCGCCGCAACCGCGAGATTTCCGAAAGCGACAAACAGCGAGTTATTGATCAGGCGCGCGCGCTTAGCATTCCATCTGACCGAGAAATCATGGACGTGCTGCCGCAGGAATATACGGTTGATGGTCAGGATGGAATCCGCGATCCTGTCGGAATGGTCGGCACGCGTCTGGAAGTTTCCGTGCATATTGTCACTTCCCCGATAACCGTCCGACAGAACATTTTGACCAGCGTCACCAGAGCTAACCTGAGCGTGCGGGATACCGTACTTGCCCCGCTTGCCGCCGCTGAGGCAGTTCTGACCGAAGATGAAAAAGAGTTCGGCGTCGCCCTGGTAAACATTGGCGGAGAGACAACCAGCATAGCAGTATTTCAGCGTGGCGCTGTTCGTTACACGGCGGTGATTCCCGTGGGCGGCAATCATTTCACCAGTGACATCGCCTTAGGTCTGCGAACTCCGATTCCGGAGGCGGAAAGGATCAAGAGGGAATACGGCTGCGCGTTGACCGCGCTGGTACCGGATGTTGAGCGCTGTGCCGTTATCGAAGTGCCCAGCGTCAGCGGGCGACAGCCACTCACATTATCGCGTCAAATTCTCTGTGACATTCTGCAGTCGCGCGCGGAGGAGATAATGACGCACGTTCACCAGGAGATTTTACGCGCCGGGTATGATCGACAGCTTTGCAGTGGATTAGTACTGACAGGCGGAGGGGCAATGATGGATGGCTTGCTGGATGTTGCCGAGCGAGTCATCGATTTGCCCGTACGAATTGGTGTTCCAGAAGGTGTAGGAGGCTTGACCGAGCGGGTCAGCAGTCCGGCTTATGCAACGGCGGTCGGACTAGTGCTGCACGGTTATCGACGACAGGCTGATGAAAGTCGTCTGGTTCAACGCAGTGATAATGGTCTTTCGCGAGCGACGGCGCGCTTGCGAGGATGGTTGGGTGGCTTCTTTCTAAGTTAAGGAAGGGTTAAAAAACTGAGATTGTCTCACCCAATCGATTTTCAAAAAAGTGTGATGATTTAAATTATTTCAACAGTTTTGAAAATAAGCGATTGCCTCAGTATTTAGTAGTCTGTTAGAATTCGGGCCACTATATGTAGCAGTTCGTAAGACACTCAATCAAGGACCGACTTGTTATTGATTTGCAGCAGTAACGAAACTTTGGGGCCGTTCGAAACGGGTGGTGCCGGATATCAGAGAGGCAAATAGAGACAGAAAGAACAGATATCGCCGGTCATCCAAAGATGAGCGTTTGATTTCTCAGGAGGCAGGTAAAAAAATGGCAGAAGGACGGAATCCCGACAGCGGACCGCGGTTTATCTTCGAAGATACACCGTCATTGAATGGCGCGAACATCAAAGTTGTGGGAGTTGGCGGAGGCGGAAGCAATGCAGTTAACCGGATGATCGACGCGCGTATCGAAGGCGTGGAGTTTCTGGTCGTGAATACCGACGCTCAGGCACTGAAACTATCGAATGCCCCGAAGAAACTTCAGATTGGTGGAAAACTAACAAAGGGCCTTGGCGCCGGCGGCAACCCTGAAGTTGGGCGGCAGTCGGCTCTCGAAGATACGGAGAAGATCATCGAGGCATTGGAAGAGGCCGACATGGTGTTCATCACAACTGGGCTCGGTGGCGGAACCGGGACAGGCGCCGCGCCTATCGTGGCCAGTTTGGCAACAGAGCTCGGTGCTCTTACCGTTGCTGTGGTTACAAAACCATTCAGTTTTGAAGGCAAACGCCGAATGTCACAGGCCGATCAAGGACTGCGTGAGCTGAAGGAGTGCGTTGACACGGTCATCACCATTCCGAACGAACGACTCCTGCATACGGTTGAGCGGGGTACTACGCTCGCCGACTCGTTCAAAGTGGCCGATGATGTTTTGCGTCAGGCGGTGCAGGGTATATCCGATCTGATCACGACTCCCGGGTTGATTAACCTGGACTTTGCCGACGTAAAGACGATTATGTCCGGCATGGGAATGGCGTTGATGGGCACAGGTACTGCGGCCGGCGAACATCGCGCTATGGAGGCAACTCAGCGAGCCATCTCAAGTCCGCTGCTTGAGGAAGCCTCAATCGAAGGCGCCAAAGGTGTGCTGGTCAATATCACCGGCGGCACGGATTTGACTTTGTTCGAGGTTAACGAGGCGTCCACGATTATCCGCGAAGCTGCCGACGATGACGCGAACATAATCTTTGGCGCGGTAATCGATGAAACTCTGCAGAACCAGATGAAGATTACGGTGATCGCCACCGGCTTTGATAAACCTGCAGTAGCGGAACGACCGGTTGCGCCGGCGCTTGATGCTTTGGTCCAGCCTAGCCTTCGCAGCTTTGCGCCCCGATTCCCTATACCAGGTCAGAAACCAGAAGGCAATATCCCTGTCGATAAACGTGATATGGAAGACCTAAATATACCGACTTTTATTCGTAAGAAGGCTGATTAATCGAAATCAGGTTATTCAGGAAAATGAGGGAAGGGTTTATAATGCCCTTCCCTCTATTTGTTTTACAGGGTTTTCAGGTACATAGGTTCGCAGCACCATCCGTCGGGGTTGGTCGCTCGACGCGATTGCCGGTGACGTTTCCGCAGGCATATTCGCGCCCTGCCACCGTCGGCGGACGGTGCCGCCAGTCTATCCCGCGTGTCGTTCGTAGTTGATAATTGCCCTCCGCGCACGGCGTATAGGAACGTGACCGAGTTGTGGATGCCGCTCTGTCAATTATTTCATTCCTTGACGCCGGGCGACGGAGACCACTCGTCACATCTTTCCAACAGGGTCCTCAGGCTTGCTGACCTACCGGTGAAAGATGTCTCTGGAGTGATTTGTCTTTTTAGGAACGGGAAACCCGGGCAGGACTTGCACAATTTTTTGAAAAGATTTTTGGTGGAAAGCGCACGCCGCCGTGACGTGCGCTCCAAATGGTTACTTTGACGCTCGCCGGCGAGTATTGACATCGCCTTCGTAAAAAATCTTGGTTAGCTTGTCGTTTATAAACTGGTAGGTTATTCCGAGGTTATCATTCGCAAAATGCACTTTCGTTCCGTCGCTCTGCTTTTCGAAATCCGGATTTGACAGTAGCCCTAATGCCAGCGGGGTAAGCGTAGAACCCTTCAGTTCAATAACTATACCTTTGACCTTACTGCGATAATTGGGCTTGAATTTTTTGCTATTAATATCCTGCTCGCTAACGGTTACAACCTCGACCGTTCCCCAGGGGTATACATAGACTGGCCCTGCGTCGGTCTCCTTCGCAGGCTTCCCGAGTTTGGTGTGAACATCGTCCAGGCTTGTCACCAGAGGTTCGATACCGTTCCAGTTTGCGGCACTTCCATTGCCAGTGGCCAGAAGCAATATTGTCGTTATCAAAGTTAGATGAACAGCGATTCGGCGCATAAGGACTCCTCACCTGTATTAATCTGCTCTCTGGGGGAAGCGTCAATGCTCAGGATAGATTGTCACTAGGGAGCATTAGTTGCCTACGGCGTCGGTAAATCAAGGGACATTATAGCAAATGGAAACCAGGCCCGACCAAACTTTGTTGATCAGGCCCAGTTTCCCGGTTATTGGAACCAAGGATTTAGTTTACTTGGTAACGATTATCGATGCCGAGCTGGTCACTACTCCACCCTTGCCGTCGCTTACCGTAACTGTGACCACAACGTTGCGGCTGGCCTTCGGAGCAGGTGGTGTGAACTTGGCGGTATTACCCGATCCGACGATGGTTCCGGCAGTCGCTGACCACGCAAAAGTCAATGTGTCATTGTCCGGATCGGACGCAGTCACTGTCAGTGAACTGGTTTGTGCAGAGCTGATCGTGCTGGGCACCGCCGTTAACTTGCCTGTAATTACAGGAGGATGATTGACAGCTCGAACCAGAATGACAACGTTGTCCGTGATCGTTCCGCCGCGACCATCGCTGATTGTGACGGTCACCTTTACGATCTCATCGATGGTCGTGTTTGGCGCTTTGTAAGAGACTGACGGTCCATTTCCGGTCACTGTTCCGTCGGTGGCGCTCCACAGGTATGTCAGAGGATCGTTGTTAGGATCCGATGCGACAACGGTGAGAGTGCTGGTGCCACCAGCGGCGAGTTCGTTCGGACTCGATGTCGGTTCAGAGGCTATGACTGGCGCACTGTTGCTGGTATTGGCTACTGTAACCGTAATCTCTCCGCCGATCGTGCTTCCTTTTGAATCCAGCACAATTACCAGTACTCTAAAACTTCCCGCAACGGTATTGCTGTAACTGATCGTCGGCCCAGAGCCTGTTATCTTGCCATTCCCGGTTACCCATATATAAGTTAGTGGATCGGAATTAGCGTCAGTTGCCGTTACACTGAGCGCCGTCGTCGCACCAATAGCAACAGGCTGAGGATTCGCGGTCGGACCGGCAGCGATCGCTGGCGGTGTATTGGTTGTGCTGACTGCCGCAGTGGCACTGCCAACGGCTACTCTTGTGCGATTCATTGATCGAACCGCTTCGCCTGAAGTAACAGATGAGGTTCCCTGTGCGATATTGAAGACCTGTATTTCAGCAAGACCGATATTCGACGTGGAATTGGAAACGCTGTTGATTGTGAAAGTCAGTCCCGTAATCGTCTTTGCGGTAAAATTAAGTGTTGTCGCAGAGCCGTCGTTGTTCAACGCTCCGACCGGTAAAGTGGAACCATCGCTGAAGCTGATTGTGCCTGTCAGGACTTGATCGCTTAGATTTGGCCGGTCAAAAAGAACGATCTTATTAACCGTTACTGCCGACGGCCAAGCCAGCTTTAGCCAGGAACCCGGTCCGCCGCCTACAGTAGCCCATTCTTTCGTATAATCGTTAGGGTATCCGTCGATGATACCGTCAATCGCCTTGGCCGCTGTTTGACCTGTACCAGTGTTTTGGCTGGAAGCCGTCACTGTCGCGTTCATTGCTACATTAGTTGCGCCACCGGTTGGAGGAGGAGGTGGCGGCACAACCGTTCCATCAATCCAGAAAAACTCATCCTTCTTGCAGAAAGCGAACAGGAACGGCGTTACTTGCGAAACGTACTGATTCAACATCTGGAACTTCAGATTGTTAGCCGAATTAGTGCTAAGCATAGGTGTCGGTACTGGCAGCCGCTCTAGCACCAGATTGTTTTCAGGCGATCCTTGCGCAACTGCCGGTAAAGTGAAAGCCTGCGTTGGGTCAAAGCGGTTTGAAACACCGGAAGCAGTTGTCGGCAATGGCCAAGCGTCTGGTCCCGCGCTGTCGTGCACAACGGTCTTGTGAACGATCGGTTGATATGTTGGTAACTCCTGTACGATCTGAGTAAGTGCGTTGTGAATGAACAAGTATGTAGCGTGATGATCAGCGTGAACGTCGATTTCCGCAGTCGTATAGATGTCCGAAGGTCTGAAGGCTTCAATAACCGATTTCAGGTCCGCCATCACCGATTGCCTGTTGTATGGTCCTGGAGCGCCAAATAAAAGTGAATGCCAGTCTTTTCCTCCAAATCCGGTATTACCGTATGTAGCGTTCACGGTGCCGTCGAACGAAGTGAACACCTGTGTGTCAGAGGTCGCGGTCAGAATGTCATCCATATGGGTGTCAGGATAGCCGAAGAAAATGATGTCCTGTGGATCGACACCCAATACGCCCAGAGCAGCAACGCTTTCGCCTTCTCGTTGAAGCCCTTTCGCTTTGCCCTGCATGTCACCGTTGGTCATAATGACCACCTTTACCCGGCCACCCGCCTGCAACTGGCGATAAATAACACCACTGGCAATCAGTCCTTCATCGTCAGGATGGGGCGCGACAACCATAATCGGCGCGGGTGGCGTTTGAGCCAGAGACTGCTCGCTTCTGAGGGTAAGGCCAATCCCAATGCCGATCATCAGGAGGAAGATGCGTAATTTCTTTATTGAGTTCACGTTGCGTGCTCCCTTTATTTTCGATAACTGTCGATGGGCATATAGATAACACTATGACCGATTGGCCGACGTTGCTATGCGCGTGCCAAATTGTTAGGATCTGGTAAGTGCCGTTTCGACAACACTTTGTTAAAAGTTACCCAAAAGATAACCCTAAATCTCCAGTCAGGATTGTCACAAATGGTAACAAGCTGGGTTTTGTAACAGATGTAGAAGCAAGGCCGTTGCTGCCGAACCGTTAAAGGCAACTAAGATTCTGTAAAAGAACGATTTATCGTGCTTCGCACGATTCGGACAAGGACGAGTCCTGTCCCTACAGTCCTTACTAGCGTACCGGTTATAATCAGCGTTTAAATCCTTGATTTTAAAGCCCTATTTTTCCCGCCATGAATCGCGCTTATCCTCTGGAAATACTTGGCTTTAGCGCCGATTTCGGCTATAATATTTTTTACATTATTCAGTAGATTTCCTTACCCTTTATATCTGCGAAATCTTTAGAAGGAGACCGATGGAATCACAAGAGCGAATTCCTGTAAATATTGAAGATGAGATGCGGCGGAGCTATCTGGACTACGCAATGTCCGTTATCGTCGGGCGAGCTTTGCCTGATGTCCGCGACGGGTTTAAACCCGTTCATCGCCGCGTCCTCTGGGCAATGCACGAGTTAGGAAACACCAGCACTAAACCTTATAAGAAAAGCGCCCGCGTAGTCGGCGACGTTATCGGTAAATACCATCCGCACGGCGACACTGCTGTATATGACACTATAGTTCGTCTGGCGCAGGGCTTCTCGATGCGCTATCCGCTGATTGATGGTCAGGGCAATTTCGGAAGCGTCGACGGCGACGAGCCCGCGGCGATGCGATACACCGAAGTTCGCCTGGCGCGAATCGCAGACGAAATACTTGCTGATGTTGAAAAAGAGACTGTAGCGTTCCAGCCGAACTATGACGAGTCATTGCAGGAGCCAATGGTGCTCCCGTCACGAATTCCGAACCTCCTGGTTAATGGTGCTTCGGGTATTGCGGTCGGTATGGCAACCAACATTCCGCCGCATAACCTTGGCGAGATAGTTGACGCGACGATTTTGTTGCTGCAGAAGCCAACTACCTCGATCAAAGAAATAATGAAACTGGTTCCTGGTCCGGACTTCCCGACCGGCGGTTTCATCTATGGTCGCGAAGGAATCAGACAGGCTTATCTGACCGGTCGTGGCACTCTGTTAATGCGAGCTCGCGCCGCTATCGATCGCGTAGGTCGTGGTGCGCAGGAACGCGATGCGATCGTGGTAACCGAAATTCCGTACCAGGTTAACAAAGCGAAACTCATCGAAAAGATCGCTGAGCTGGTTCAGGAAAAGAGAGTGGAAGGCATCTCCGATCTTCGCGACGAAAGCGACCGCGACGGAATGCGGATCGTGATCGAGCTCAAGCGCGAAGCCGTTGCGCAGGTAGTGCTGAACAAACTCTACAAGCTTACGCCGATGCAGACTTCATTCGGGATCATCAATCTTTCGATTGTCAACGGACAACCGAGAGTTCTGAATCTGATGGACACGATTCAGTATTTCATCGATTTTCGAAAAGAAGTCGTCAGAAAGCGCACGATTTATGAGCTGAAAAAGGCCGAAGCCCGCGCTCATATTTTAGAAGGCTTGAAGAAGGCTCTCGATCATATGGACGAGATCATCAAGCTGATTCGCGCTTCGAAATCAACCGAGGATGCGCGCGACGGTTTGATGACCAGATTTAAGTTCTCGCAGATTCAGGCACAGGCGATTCTGGACATGCAATTGCGCAGATTGTCGGCTCTGGAACGTCAGAAGATCATCGATGAATACACGGAAGTGATTAAGCTGATCACCGAGCTGAAAGAGATTCTGGAAAACGAAAACGTTCTGAAGAACGTCATCGTCGAAGAGCTCAAATCTGTAAAGAAGAGTTACGCCGATGAACGGCGAACACAGATCGTTGACGAAGAGGCGGAGTTCACTCTTGAAGACCTGATCGCCGACGAGGACGTTGTTATCACGGTGACGCACAACAACTTCATCAAACGCACACCGGCCTCGGTTTATCGGTCACAGCGACGCGGTGGCACAGGCAGAAAGGGAGCCAGTCCCAGATCGGAAGACACGATAACTCACGTGTTCATCGCATCGACGCATAGCTATTTGCTGATCTTTACGGCAAATGGTCAGATATATCGCACCAAGGTTCACGAGATTCCGGATGCAGCGGCAGCTGGTCGCGGGAAGGCCATTGCCAATTTGGTCAATATGCCGGGAGATCAAAAGATCGCCGGTGTTTTGACAGTTCGGGATTTCGAAGAAGAAAAGTTCGTCGCAATGGTTACGCGCAAAGGGGTGATCAAAAAGACCGCACTTTCCGATTTCGCAAACATACGCGTCAACGGGATCATCGCAATGGGCGTCGATGATGGCGATGAACTGATTGCCTGCGTTCTGACCGATGGCAAGAAGCAGATCTTCCTGGCTACGCACGAAGGAATGGCGATTGTCTTCAAGGAAGATGATGTTCGCGATATGGGACGCGCGGCGCGCGGCGTTCGCGGAATTACGCTTCACGACAATGATTATGTTGTCAGCGTGTGCGCAGTAAGCGGCGGCGAGCGGATGTTGTCTATATCTTCTCACGGATTCGGCAAGCGAACGGAATTGTCAGAATATCGTTTGCAGGGTCGTGGTGGATCGGGTGTAATCAACATGAAAGTGACCGATAAGATCGGCAAGGTCATCGCCGTTATGCCTGTCACGGACGACGACGAAATCCTGCTGATAACCCAGCGCGGAAAACTGATCCGACTGGAAGCAGGCAGGATCCGCGAGACCGGTCGAAGCGCCCAGGGTGTGAAACTGATCGAAACTGCTGAGGATGATCTGGCGGCATCGGCGACGCTGATAGCAAGCGCCGATGAAGAGATACTGAAGACAAAAGAAGAGTAATCTTCGATAGAAGCGGGTGACTCGGAACAATACAAGGGCAGGGCTCGTCCCTGCCCGAATTGCCGCAGGCAATCAAACAATCGTTAACCGGTCAGTTCATCTACTGCGGCGCACTTGCCGCCAGACCGTAAATCGCATTCTTTAAATTGCTAATCAAATCATCATCAATCTGATTCTGTACCGGCAGATTGTTTGCCGCCTGAAAAGCGTTCACAGCTTTGTATGTCGTCGGTCCGGCCAATCCATCGATGCCGCCTGCGTTCAAACCCAGATATGTAAGATATACCTGTGCTTGCCGGACGCTCAGATCAGGCAGTTTACCGCTGCTGTATCTCGCGTAGGCGGCCGCCAGCTTCTTGTCATATTGATTTATAGCGTAATTTGCCCCGTTGTATCCTTTTGCAAACGCCGCCCAGTTGCGCGCAACGAGGGGTTTATTCAAGTTGTTGGCAACTATCCATTTGCCCATAGCCAGCAATTGGTCGTTTTCCGACGCCATCATTGCCGCAACCATAGACTCAACATTGTCGAATCCAGCTTGGCCGCAATTAAATCCCATCAACTGCCCGATGCCCCAAGAAGCACTCTCCAGTGCTGCCTGACGGTTAAGCGCAATCGCCGCCTGCAGGCGATCGTATTGATGACCACCAGTAGCGCCGTATCCTCCCGGAGAGGTATTGCTGATGTCCGGATTAGTCTGGTCGAATTTGTGATTAGTGCGCTTGCTGAATATGTGGCGTTCATAAAGTATCTGCGGTCGCCGGTCGTTCAAATAGCCAAAGCCTTTTGTTTCGACGCTCAGCACTGACCACAATTCAGGGGCGCCAACGCCAATAACATCCAGAACCGCCTGCTGGCCGTCCGCATCTAATGGAAAACCTGTTCCGATAAATGTATCTGTCATAGTACCTCCTCCAGGAGCGCAGGTGTTCCGCCTGCGTTTCGATTCAGTAAAGGTCGCGCATACAGAAAGTATGTGAGGAAACCTTGCGCGGGTAGTTTATACACTATTTTGAAAACCTTTGTACTGTCCTATTTCTGGCAATTCGCCACCTCCAAAAACCAGTTCGCCGCTGTAATCGGCCTCACACCACAAATCAGTTATTCAAACTTTACTCGCATTTTACCATTGCTCGCGACGAAATTCGCAAAAGGAGATTGTTGTGGGCAATCGAAATGGGTCAATTCTTGTGTCTTTATTGCTTTTCTCATCATTAAACATTGTAAACGTCAATCCTCAGGGACGGAGCACGACAACGAATAACGCGCGAAAATGGGTGCAAGCCGCAATTGAGGTTATGGGCGGCGAGAAGACCCTGCGATCTCTTAAAACGATCAAGCGTCAGGGAACTGCATTTTCAAATCACATACAAGACAGTGAGCATCCGGACGGACCATTCGTTACCATATACAACCAGCCGACGGAATTTGTCGATATGGTGAATCGTAGAAAACAAACCGTCTTTAATTCGCAGACACAATCAGGACCAAAGATTACCACAACTGTCGTGATGGACAATGTGTCGGCATCTGTAATTAAATCTCCAGATGGAAAAATCACTGTCGGCCCTGCTTTCTACGCCGACCGGAGTTGGTACATTCAAAGCCCAGAAAGAGCAATTCTGGCCGCGCTCGATTCAAAGGATTTGCACGCAGAGCCAGACGAGGTTACCGAAAAGGTGCTCCATCACGTTGTCGCGTTCACGTGGGAAAACATATCCGTTCATATCTACATCAATTCGTACAATGCCTATCCCACGGTCGTAGAGACGACGCAGGTGTTTCCTTATGACATTATCCTTGCTCCGTGGGGCGATGTGAAAGTCAGAGCAACATTTTCATATTGGGAGATTCAACCCGGGGGCGTTCATTTGCCTCTGCAATATGACATTGCAGTTAATGGATATCCATATCGCGGTTTCGGTATCACCGATATGGAAATCAATCCGGAGTTCCCCGAAGAGCCTTTTACGGCGTCCGAACAAGCCCGAAAATCGTTTGTTCCGCGAAAAGTCGCCGATTTTCCACTGGGTCTTCAGGACAAACCGGCGATTGAGGTAGCTCCTGGTTTAATAAATATTCCCGGAAGCTGGTACACAACTATAGTGAAACAGTCAGACGGCATTGTGATTGTTGAAGCTCCGCTTTCAACAGGATACTCAGCGAAAGTCATTGCTGAAGCCGAACGCCGATTTCCCGGAGTTCCAATAAGAGCTGTTATTTCATCGAATAATTCGTGGTGGCATTTTGCGGGAGTGCGCGAATACGTTGCCCGGGGCATTCCGGTGTACGTGATGGATCAAAATAAAGAGATAATCGAAAAAGTATTGGCCAGTCTCCACACAATCCAACCTGACTCATTGTCGCGTTCCGGCAAAACGCCAAAGTTGCTGATAGTTTCGGGGAAAACGGTTGTGGGCAGTGGAGCAAATCGGTTAGAGATATATCCAATTCGCGCGGCTACGCAGCAAATGATGATGGTTTATTTTCCTGAACATCGCCTCCTGTATACCAGTGAAATGGCACAGCCATTAGGCCCTGGCGGATCGTTCTTGTTTCCGCACGACTTGTCGACATTGCTGGCCGCAATACGTCAGGAAAATTTATCAGTGACCACGGTAATCGGTATGCATATGAGCCCGACGCCTCTCACTAAAGTTGAGGAAGCCGTACAGCAGGCAAGCGCTCCACCAAAATCATAGCAATCAGTCTTTGACAACAAGACGTTTGCGCTGCTGCTAAGTCCAGAGCAGGGATTTGCCAGGGCGCAATCGGGGACGATTGCGCCGCCTGTCCCTATTCATACCGCAGCGCTATCACCGGATCCACCCTGGTTGCTCGACGAGCAGGCAGGTAACAGGCAAGTAGAGCAGCCAACATCAGTAGTAAAGCCATTGCAGTGTAAGTCAACGGGTCGGTAGCGCTCACTCCGCCGAACAGAATGCTCTGCATCGTTCGTGCGAGTGAGAGCGCTGCTGACAATCCAATAACAACTCCGCCGATCACCGGCATCATTCCCTGCATCACGACCAATCGCAAGACGTCAGAGCTTTCCGCCCCCAAAGCTAATCGAATTCCGATCTCATGTGTGCGCCGCGATACCGTGTAAGACATCACACCGTATATTCCAATCGCCGCTAGCGCAAGAGCCAGCGCTCCAAATCCGCCTAGCAGTGCTGCCGCAAAACGCGTCGGCAATAACGGCAGTGATAATTTCTCCGTAAGCATTCTGCTTGTTATCGGTAGGTGTGGATCGAGTTGCAGGACTTCCTTTCTGACGGTCGTCATTAATCTTTCCGTGGCGGAATCCGATCGAACGATAATTGTGGTCGGACCGGAGAATACCTGAAACATTGGACGAGCGGCGAATGGCTGTGGATCCTCGTTCAGTCCGGCATATTTCCCGTCCTGCACTAGTCCGACTACGGTCATCATAGGAGAATCAGAACTTCCCTGGCTGAACCGCTTCCCAATCGGATCCTGCCCCGGCCAGAAACTGCGCGCGAACGTTTCATTGACGATCGCTACCCGCTGAGATTTATCATCATCCTGTTCGGTGAAATCCCGGCCGGCTAAAATACGAGTGCCAATCGATTGAAAATAACCCGGGCTGACTCGATTGATCATTGCTCGCGGAGCCAGATCAGTGCGCTCGGGCGATTGCCCTTCGATAAAAACGGAACCTCGCGGGAAATGCAGATCAACCGGAACCATGTCGGCAAGACCAGCGTACCGCACGCCGGGAAGTTGTTTGACACGATCCAGAATCGTTTTTTGAAACTCGCGACTGCGGCCATTATCGTACCCCTGCAGTCGCAGATCAAAAGTAATTTCGGCCGCATTCTGGGGGCTGTAGCCAAGATCGAGCGACTGCGCGCGTTGCAATGCTCGCAGCATCAAACCACCGCAGACGAGCAGAACAAGAGACAGGGCGACCTGCGTGACGATCATGCCTTTCTTCAGCCACGAAACGTTGTAGCCACCGACAGAGGTCTCATCTTTAAGTTCAGGTAATAGGTCAACTTTTGTTGTTTGCAGTGCCGGTAGCAAACCAAAGATAACCCCGGTCACAATTGAAACCAGCAGCGTGAAAACCAGAACGCGGTAATCGATTTCGATGTTTACCAGCAATGGAAAATCGATAGGCAGTCTGATTCCGGTTGTCAAACTCACCAGCCAATATGCCAGAAGCAAACCAACCAGGCCGCTTGCTGCTGAAAGGATCGTGCTTTCCGTCAGCAACTGACGTATCAGGTCGGCGCGTTTCGCGCCAAGGGCGAGTCGAATCGCGATCTCTTTGCGGCGCTCTGTTGCTCGCGCCAGCAGCAGGTTTGCGATATTTGTGCAGGCCAGCAGCAGCGCGAAGGTGACTATCATCATAAGAACGCCGGTAAAACTCAGAAATGGCCCGCGCATTACTCCTGCAATCGCACCCGGCGGAGTCAGAGCTATGCGCTTGCCCTGATTAGTATCTGGAAACTCCTTCTCAAGAGCAGCCGCGATTGAATTGAGTGCGGCCTGAGCCTGCTGCACGCTGACTCCCGGTTTCAATCTCCCCTGAAGAGATAAGTATTCACTGCCTCGTTTTTCCAGCCATGGACTTCCCAAATCAACCTGTGCCTCCATCGAATTCGGAACATAAAGTTCGGGAGAAACGATGATCTCGGTTCCGAAAAATCCTTTTTGCGCGACACCAATAATCGTGTAATTGACGCCGTTAGCGACGATGCTCTTGTTGATCACAGATCGGTCGGAGCCGAATCGATCCTGCCAGCATTGATAACTGATGACAACGACAGGATGACCGCCGGGAAGTTTATCGTCTTCAGTTGAAATCAAACGACCGAGGGCAGGATTGATTCCCAAAACGTCAAAATAATTTCCGGTAATGACATAGCTCCAGACTTTTTCGTTGATGCCGTCATGACTCATGCTTACCGGCGCAAAGTGATAACCGATCAATCCGGAGAAAACGTTATTGCGGTCGCGAAGATCACGATAATTTGGATTCGAAAAGTTTGTTGAGGTTCGCGAATCGCTGATGTTTACGAGCGTCACCAACTGCTCAGGCCGCTGAACCGGCAATGGGCGTAATACTGTAGTGTTGACCAAACTGAAGATAGCAGTGTCAGCGCCAATGCCCAGCGCCAGCGACAGAATTGCAACGATGGTAAAGCCCGGGCTTTTAATCAGCATGCGAAAGCTATAGCGCAGATCCTGTAAAATCGACTCGATAATGTTCATCATAAGCGTTTAACGGCCGTGAAGGTGTTTAAGCGTTTCGCCAAGATTGCACGAATGCGCCGCAAAAAAGACGATGATAGCGATGATTACAATGATGAGAATGGGGACGGTTCTTCTGTTCATTTTGTCCTTTGATTGTAAAGAATGCAGATAGCTATACGACGTGTTGTGTTTAAAACCTAGAGACGACGGTTATGATTTGTTCCGTTCCGAACAAATCAGCAGAATTTGTTCGGAATTACAATGCCACGATCAGGACATCACTGCTATGAAGATAAAGGACCAGTTATTCAATTTGACCCACTTTGACAACCTCCTAGAATATATCGCAGCATCTGGAGAATAAGCTTATTTTTTTTCGCGAGACAATATAAGATCAAATCGTCTGGCATAATCCCGGTCGTTAACAGAATTGGGCTCAGGAACGTCTTAATCTACAGAGATTGTCGACAACTATATAACGACATCAACTGAACGTACGCTTTGGCCCGACCTCCACGGCATTTAACCAAAAGGAAAGGAACAGGCCCGGATGAAACAAGCGCTTGTATTACTAACACTTACAGCCCTGATTAGTGGGCTATTGATGGCCGCCCAACAGCCAGTGATCAGACGGTTGGATGGCAGCACTATCACTTCGGCGGAAATTGATGGAACCGTTAAACGATTGATGGCTGCAGCGAATGTGCCCGGAGTCGATATTGCGATTTTTAACAATGGAAAAGTTGTTTATCTTAAGAGTTATGGAGTTCGTGACAAGGATAAAAATCTGCCGCTGACTGAAGATTCAGTCATGGCCGCGGCCTCTTTCACTAAAGTGGCGTTCGCTTACATGGTGATGCAACTCGTCGAAAAAAAGATTCTAGACCTTGATAAACCGGTATATCAGTATTTGCCGAAACCATTGCCCGAGTATTCGGCTTACAAAGATCTGGAGAGTGATTCTCGTTATAAGAAAATCACCGCGAGAATGCTGCTCAGCCATACGAGTGGCTTTCCAAACTTCCGACAGTTGAACGAAGATCAAAAACTGAATATCAATTTTGAGCCTGGATCTAGGTATGCATATTCAGGCGAAGGAATTAACCTGTTGCAATTTGTGGTCGAGACCATAACAAAGAAGCCGGTCCAAGAACTGATGCAGGACTATGTGTTTCGGCCTCTCGGAATGACTCGCAGTAGTCTGGTATGGGATAGCCGGTTCGAAGATAACTGGGCATTACCTTACAATGAAGATGGACGGTCCCTCGGTCCGCCAGAAAAGCGAGCGCCGGCAGATGCCGCTGGCTCGATGGTGACAACCTTGCGGGATTTCACGCTTTTCATTCAAGCTATGATAACTAGTCAGGGCCTGCAGAAAGAAACCAGAGAACTAATGTTCAGCCCGCAGATTCAGATTTTATCAAAGCACCAGTTTCCGACGTTGGAACCTGGAACGACGGAGAAGAACAAACCGATCCGCCTCAGTTATGGACTTGGCTGGGGCCTCTATTGGACTCCTTATGGGAAGGCGTTTTTCAAAGAAGGACATCTCGATGGCTTCCAGAATTATACGGTCAATTTTGATGATTCGAAGACAGGAATCATCATTATGACAAACAGCTCTAATGGGGAAGGTATATTTCAGGAACTGTTAGAGACACTGATTAAGAACACGTATACACCTGTCGCTTGGGAGGGGTTTGTATCCTACGATAAACGGCCTCCGCGCAAGCCTCCGAAGGAGCACAAAGAGATAGCCATTGATCCTAAGCTGTTAGACGGGTATATCGGACGATACACCGCTTCGGTCGGTACACTTACAATTACAAGAGACGGCAGTCACCTGCTGGTACAGGAAGGTGATGACCCAACAAAAATAGAAGCCTTTTCAGAGAGTGACCGGGATTTCTTTGCCAAGAGCATGGAGTTATCGATGACGTTCGAGGCTGATAGTCAGGGCAAGGCGACTGCTCTGGTCGTTCACACGGGTGGCGGGGACATAAAACTGAAACGCGTTGAATAAGACTGAAGGTGCGCCGTCTGGCCGCCCGGCGGGTAACCAGACGATGCACCTGTTTCTTCAAGACGAGGACGTTAATCTATTAAAACAATCTAAGCAGACGGTTATTTCTCTAACGCATTCGCGTCCCATTCCGCCTGCATCGTTGGTTTTGACGTATCGATAGCGCCCTTTATCGTCGAACTTCCAGCAGGCTTGTGCTTTTTCTCTGAATTTATAACGAACCGGGCGAGTTTCAATGGCTACTCGGTTAACAGGTTGACGAGGTTGAGAGGTGACACCACAAACTTCACATTTATACATCTCCTCAGCCGATGCTGGCGTATTATCCCGGGTGGCTGATGTCCGGCGATGCCAGAGATAGATTCAGTTATGCTGAATCGTTGATTACTTTAACCGCCGAAGTTTTAGCTGGTCAAGTCGTTCAGACGCGGATTAAACTGGGAAAATGAAATCGGAAACATTCAGTGGAACAATACTGTCCGGACACAAGGATATCCTTGCTGTCGAAGTTCCGTTCAACCCAACTGAAAAATGGTCGATTGAGCCGAGAAAACTCTGGCCAGGGCGTAACGGCCACATTGTTAAAGGTAAGCTGAATGGGGTGAGCTTTCACAGTTGCATAGTGCCGCGAATGAAGCGGTTCTTTATGTTAATCGATGACGATCTTCAGGCAGCAGCAGGAGTTTCCGCTGGCGATACGATAAAAGTTTCTATTCAACCGGATGAATAATGTAGAGAAGTACTTTTTGTCTTTTACCAAATCTTTACAAATCCTCTTCCAAATTAAATAAACCCTTAACATTCCGTTGCTACATTCCTACTTGAATATGATCTCCGAAGTCAGGAGCGAGAA
>Ga0070741_10004412_pt1 | contig 32911 bp, 18 predicted proteins | sample Coa_R1_4_FD_66440 | JGI IMG/M metagenome (GOLD analysis project Ga0070741, IMG submission 66440) | Surface soil microbial communities from Centralia Pennsylvania, which are recovering from an underground coalmine fire - Coalmine... | ecosystem: Environmental > Terrestrial > Soil > Unclassified ... | reverse complement strand
GCGAAACACGGATTACCTCGTCGAGAAAGAGGAACACGTGACAACAATGGAAGCTCTCGACTTCGGCCAGTTCCTCAGAGACAGTGCGTTGCAAGAGAAGAGGCTCCGTTCCAAATCCACACTGATCAAGTTACTGAGGGATTCAGGCGAAAGCTGAGCAGAGTGGGTGGAATTCTTACCTGAGCCGTTCCTGGCGGAAGAAGTTGCCCAGCACGACGGAACGTCGAAGACTCGATTTGAGATGATTCTCGGCACACATCAACACGCGATGCACCATCTTGATCAGCTCACGGTCATTGTCCCACACCTCACGAGCCATGCGAGACGCAGAGGTTTCTGAAAAACCGGCATAGCAATTGAAGAAAGGAAGTTTATGAAGCTCAATCACCGCACCATTCTGATTACTGGCGGCTCCGCTGGCATAGGTCTTGCTTTTGCTCTCAAATTTCTTGAACTCGGCAACGAGGTCATCGTGACTGGTCGCCGTCAGTCGGTGCTCGATGACCTAAAGGTAAGCCATCCGAAGCTCCACACGATCCAGAGCGACATCGCAGACCCCGCGCAGATAGCTTCCCTCGCACGGCGCGTGAAAGCTGAGTACCCGAAGCTTGATGCCCTGATGAATAACGCTGGCATTATGCACCACCGAAACCTCCGGGCCCCAGCGGCTGACCTCAACGAATTGACGACCGAAATAGACGTCAATCTGGGCGGCGTCATCCGTACCACTTCTGAATTCGTTGACATTCTCACGGCAAACAAAGGTACCCTGATCAACGTATCTTCTGGGCTCGCTTTCGTACCTCTATCCTCTGCGCCAATCTACTGTGCAACCAAGGTGGCCGTTCACTCCTATACCCAATCTCTGCGGTTTCAATTGGAGGAGTGCGGTGTTGAGGTGATCGAACTCATGCCGCCAGCCGTGAAGACGGCTCTATCCGCTGATCTTCCTGAAGGAGGTCTCGTCTCGTTGATAACCACGGATGAGTTGTTGAAGCAGACCTTTGCAGCTTTCAAGGCAGGTAAGCTCGAGATTAGGCCGGGACAGGCCAATCTACTCGCACTGATGCGGCGCTTGGCGCCAGGGTTCATGAACCGGCAGCTCTGGAAGGCTTCCAGGAACTTGGTTCCTGTCAAAGCTTGATGCCTGTTTGGGAGGCATGCGCGTGAAAGTCGGGATCATTGGAACTGGGAACATCGGTGGCGCACAGGCCCGTAGACCCGTCTTCCGAACCCCTGGCTGAGTCGCTTCTATGAACTGTTCCGTCGTCAGCTTGACCCGAGTCCTCAGGCTCGAGCACCTTTAGTCCCGCTGATTCTGCCTCAGCCTTGCCGACGAACTCCCTGCTCTCGCTTGCGGAGTGCGATTAGTGCATCGGATCCGCTGCCTTCGACCGTGGTGTAGACCGTCTTCCGTTCGAGATACTCTCTCAACTGGAACTTGCCATCTATAGCCGGGGCCTTTGTTTTGCAGAACTGGAGAATCTCAGTGACCCTTTGGCTCAGGAGAGCGGCTCTACATACTCGAATCATGGGGTGGCGCTTTGCTTACCTGCGCAGGAAGATCTGAACGACGAGATATTGAGTGAGACATCTCTCTGGGCCAGAGCCGGTGCTGCCGGATTCGTGAGGCACATGTCTCTGACCGGTGACAAGCGCCGCAGGGTGACCTGGATCTTTTTGTTCTAGCCCTCATCAACAGCGGTGTTTCAACTGCCTATGAACTCTAGAAGCAGGCCGGGCTCATCCTGCTGGTTGTGCGATTCGGATCTGCTAGGTTGACGGCGCGTGGCGGCCAATCGGCGGCTCATCCGCTATGGAGTCAACGTTTGATAACGGTGAGCGTACGCTGATCAATACAAGTCGTTCTGGCGGAGTGTTGTGGTAGTTGCTTTCGGGCTGGTGACCACATTTGCATTCCGGCTGGTGATTGGATCTTGGTCTATTCTCCAGAGTTCATATCGATCGCTTTCACCGTGCCCTAGTCCCCACAGCCAGTAACCCGCCATATTGCTGTAGAAGCCGATTCCTTCTCCCATGGTTCTTCCGAACCGATACTTATGGCTAACCTCGCCGGCCAATGTACGATGCGGGAAAAGAGCCAGCAACTTGTCTTCATTCTCGATCCGGCCCACCACCAGCAGATCCCCAGGCTTGGGTTGGGGGCCGCCCGGGAAGGTGAGCTTTGCCCCAGCCAGAGGCGCGTACCAATACGACGAGTACTCGTCGCCGAACCATACTCTTTCGCCTGCTGCAACGCGCGGCTGAATCAAACGAAACATGGCTTCCCGGCCGAAGTCCGCATACTCTGCGTCCGAGTGAAGGATCAGAAGAGAATAGCCGGTGCTGGCAATGATCAACGCAATGGCTGCGGCCCGGGTGAGCCTGAACGAAAAACCTTCCATCAACCGGAAGCAGAGAAAAATGACGGCCGGCAAGCAGGGAAGTAGATACTTAATGGGAAGTTGAATGTAGTAGACAACCGGGAGAGGAATCAGAACCCATAACAATAGGAAGACGTCGGTATGATCGCGCTTTCGCAATGCGTCGAATGACAGGTCGACCAGCACGACGAACCCGATGATGTCGAAGGACGAGACAAGCCGATGTCGATGGTGCCAGAACAAAACGGCGAGTGCCAACGCGGTCGTAATGCTTACGATGGGCCATCGTCCGACCTTCAGACGGTTCGCAAACCAGCAGGCGGCCAAGGGTAGAGGAAAGACGAAGTACAGCAGATAGGAACGAAGATTGGTTTGGATGAACTGAGTTCCCGTGAAAACGGTGGCCGGACTATCGGCCGCACTATGCCCACGCGTAGCAGCGATGATTGCCAACAGGAAAGCAGCGCCTGCCAGAACCGGTGTCCACAGCCAGAATTTCCGCCGGATCTGCGCCACAATTTCGTTGAAGTGGATGCTATCGAGCAGAAAAAATGCCGCGAGAGGAAATAGAAGCACGAGATGTGGGCGCGTATAGGGGGCGAGGCCCATTGCAATAGCGGCCGCCACGGCCTGCCTAGCCTTGTGCTCGGACTTCCATGCTGCAAGACGTTCGATAGCCACCAGCGCAAGCGCTGTTGCGAGAATATCAGGCATCGCGGTGCTAGCCATGGGGAGAAATGGCGTGACAGCTACCAAAAGTAGAGTGCCGGTAATTGCATGAGCCCGATTCCATCCAAAGCGAAAAACGAGCGAAGTCATCGCCAACACTGCAATCCAGACGAACGGCAGTTGGGTAAGGTGCGCCATCCACTCGTGAGCGCCGCCCAGAACTGTCGGCACGAGTGCATAACCTTGCGCTTCTTCTCCAAGCAGGGCATTTCCGGGTCTCACCGGGATGTTGGAGAAGTTCCAGCAAACCTGAAAATCCATCGGATGCATCGGGTGTTTGACGATCTGCTTCGCCATGGTGAGAAACCACGTATCGTCATTGACGTAAGCCTTGTTCAGAAATGGGAGAAGGCACACGGTAGCGAGAAGTAAAGCGGGCCACGCACAGGCCAGCACAGTCATTACCGAAACCGTCTCGGGTGCGCCGCGATCTGTCTTCTTGTTCTCCAGCGTGAATGAACTCATCACCGGACACATTCCAGAATCAGGTGGGTGTATGGAATACGCAATAGATCGTGGCGGACGCTTGGTCTGATATTGCTGAATACCTGAGATGCAATTCCCACGTACTCCCGCTCGCTCCTTACGTGTTCTCCCCGATCTCTTGTCAACAACCACCGCGCGGTGGAGGACTGACCGTCTGCGTACACGCCATCGAAGGTGACGAGCTTGCCACCGGGTTTTAGAGCGTCATACGCGATTTGAAATAATTGCCGCGCTTCTGCATCGTCGAGGTGGTGCACAATCCCAAGCGCCAGCACTATGTCAAACTTCTCCTCTTTGGCGAGTGAGAATTGACTCACTCGTTCGCAGACAAAGTGTGCTTTTGGAAAACGTTTCTTTGCCAACTCGATGTACTTGGGGCTTAGATCGAATCCCAGATACTCGCAGGGTGGCAGATAACGCGCGATGGTCCCGGGTCCGCACCCAATTTCAAAAATCCTGGAGCCAGCTGCTGGCTGAACATATTGGTTCACCAGAACTTTGGCCCAGCCAGGTCCGCCGACGAGATTCCACCACAACTGGTATGCGGCCGGAATGGCCAAAATGGAACGAATGGATTGAAACATCAGCCTCTCCGACCTGAGTTGACTATTCCCCTCGGGCAAATTCAAAGTGGATTTTCAAAAGCTATCACGACTCCAGCAACTCGGCGGTTTTGGAGCGGCGCTATGCAGCGGCGCCGACGGACCGGCGCTGCGCTGATCTATTCCTTGACGGCGACGCACAGACAACTGCCTCCGAGCAGACAGCGCTTACCGGCACGCAACCGGCGCAGTTCAAGGTCGAGCATTCGATCCATCGCCCAGGCCGCAGGGCCACGGAGCGTGTGTTCCGAGCCAGCAATCTCACGCCTTTCGCCATTACGTATGCCAAGCCGTGTCGGGATCGTTCGGCTAAGAAAGATCAGCGGCGGAAGTGGACTAAAGATGTAGGACGAAAACTCGATTCGAAAGTTGCTGTTGGCAAGAACGCGATGGAGTTGAGGCAATGTGTAGCGGCGAAAATGACCCGCCGCGCGATCTTCGGAAGAGTAAAGAAATTGGTACGCGGGTACGGTGAGAAACAGGCGACCGGATGACTCTAGAAGTGAACGGATAAGCTTCAGGGCAGCAGCTTCATCCTCGATATGTTCGAGAACATCGAAGAGTCCAACTGAAGCAGCGCACCCAGCAGGCAGATTCGAATCCTCAAGCCGCGCACAAACAACCGGATCAACCCCGCGAGAGCGGGCGGCCAAAGCTCCATCGATACCTGGCTCAACCAGTATGCAGTGAATGCCCGCAGATATGAGGGCTTGTGCAACAAAACCATTGCCGCCGCCCACATCAAGAAACGTTCCGCCGGAACGGTGGAACCGTTTTACGAACTCCGTAATCACGCGATTGCGGTGGCGGAACCAAAACGAACGATCCTCAACCGCAAGACACGCAACGTTTCCGTGACTCGGATATGACACTGCAGCCCCGTCTTGCCTCGCAAACCAAAGCCCGGGCTGGCGCTGCTCCAGAGATGGCGCCAATGTTGCGAGATCAAGCTGCATGATTATTGGGAGTTCCAGTTCTGGTAGAAATCGAGCACCGTTTCGGCGACTTCAGTCACATCTCGATCGCTCAAATCATAATACATTGGCAGCCGGAGCAGACGGCTGCTCGTATCATCCGTTACTGGCAGATTCATCTGAGGCAAGCCGAGAGATTTGCCGAAGGGCGAAGAATGCAACGGCACATAATGAAAGACTGCAAGGATGCCCGCCTGGCGAAGGTGGGCAATCAGAGCCTCGCGCTCGTCTTGGTTTGCGGCCAACAGATAGAACATATGGTAATTCGAGGTACAGTGATCCGGTATGAAGGGCGTGCGAATCCGGCCGCTATCGACGAGAGGTGCGAGCAGATTTACGTAAAGATTAAAAATTTCGCCTCGACGGGCTGTGATCTTCTCCATGTGCTCGAGCTGGCCGTATAGGAAAGCCGCCAGTATGTCGGACAACACGTAGGAAGAGCCGATGTCTACCCACGTATATTTGTCAACCTGCCCACGCAGAAACTGGCTGCGGTTGGTGCCCTTCTCGCGCAGGATCTCGGCGCGCTTCTCCAAATCCGGTTCGTTGATCGTCAGCGCGCCGCCTTCGCCACACGAGAAGTTCTTGGTCTCATGAAAGCTATAGCAGCCCATATGGCCGATGGTGCCGAGCCATTGGCCCTTGTATTTGGCGAAGACTCCTTGTGCCGCATCCTCGACGACGAGCAAGTTATAGCGCCGCGCAATGGCCATTATCTCGTCCATCTCACAGCCGACACCGGCGTAATGAACGGGGAGGATCGCCCGCGTACGTGGGGTGATAGCGGCCTCGATCAGCCGCTCGTCGATATTCAGCGTGTCCGGCCGAATATCCACGAACACTGGTTTAGCTCCTCGCAACACGATCGCATTAGCGGTGGAGACGAAAGTAAACGAAGGAACGATGACCTCATCGCCTGGGCGGAGTTCGCATAGAAGCGCCGCAAGCTCAAGCGCCGCGGTGCAGGAGGTGGTAAGCAAAACCCGGGCGGCGCAAAACCGCTCCTCCATCAATTTCTGCGCCCGCCGGGTGAACGGCCCGTCACCGCTGGCATGTCCGCCAGAGATCGCCTGGCTGACGTAGATAAGCTCTGAGCCGACGATGCATGGTTTGTTAAACGGAATGTGGATCGTCAATGTGTTGAACTCACTGGAAGGGTCTTAGGCTCTAAGAAGAGCGGAGTCGAAATACCAGTATCGCTGAAAAGTAAAAGTTGATGGGCGACGCTACGTCATCTGCCTTGATGGCACAGCAGACGATTTGCTCACGGATCATCGCACGGCTGACCTCAGGCTCCCAAATGGACACCAGTGGAGGGTGATGCTGGGTGCGGGGAAACGAAAACCTAAGGAGACATAAAGATTGTGCACCGCAACATTCTGGGATGAGATGCTGGTGGAAACCTCTTCTACCCCTTCGCGGTGATGGAAAGCGAGCATTGCCTGCCAGACGCGCCGGCCCAGCCCGTGGCCGGCCAGGCCGGGAGCGAGCCCGACCAGGGACCAAAACCGGCTGGCAGGAGTGGGTTGCTCGACTATGAAGAAGGCGATAGTACGACCTTCCATCAAACACTTCAGCACACTTTGATTCGGGTTCTCGAAGGCGTTTTGGGCCCACACACCATAGCGGCGGCTACCAATTTCGGGGCCAACCTGCGGGTCAACGTGTAGCCGGCCAGTTGCAAATATTTGTTCAGCGAATCCGGATATTTCTCTACTGTCCTCCGGAAGTGCTTGGCAGATAGTAATCTCCGAGTCGTCCGAAAACCTGTCAAGGCTGCGCAGGACGGGGTGGTAGTTTAGCTCGATGAACCGAAAGCCCTGTCTTTCGAGAAACCCACACTCGGTCAACTGATCCTGGGCCAGACGGCAACTTACCAACTTGGTATGGTTCCGCATGCACCAATCCCGGAAGCTCTCAAATGTGGGTCCCGCCTCTTGCTCTATCCGCACTTGGATCGATGCGATGGCGGCCGTGTTGCCTTCGAAAATCGGTACATCCCAAGGCGTCAAGTGGTACGTCATGCTCAACGCAGAACTTTCCGACCGCTCCTCGACGTAGCTAAACAAGTCTGCTCTCCCGAGTAGGATGCTAAATCGATTCCGTGACAGTTCCATCGGGCGCCGGCAAAGCGGCCATCTCTCCGATCACGTAGGGAGGGCGGTCCATGCTGCGGAAGTGGATCCGCGCGAGATATTCCCCGAAGATACCAAGAGCGAAGAGTTGCACGCCAGCAAAAATAGCAATCACGCATACAAGGAAAGTGAATCCTGGGACCGCGCCCCCGTGGATCAAATAGTTGGCCAGGACCAAAGCCAATACTGAAAAGCCAAATGCGACAGATACAAAGCCAAGAATACTGGCGATATGCAGCGGCAGAGTGCTAAACCCAGTCATGAGGTTGAACCCGTGCCGGATCAATTTACGTGTGCTATATCCCGATACGCCCGCAGTGCGTGGGAGGTGGGAAACCTTGATGGCCGTAAACCGTGTCGTTGTCCAGGTGAGTAGCACGTCGATCGATACATACGGATTCCGGTAATCCCGGAAGCCGTCTCGCAGGCGAGTACGGAAAACACGAAAAGCGCTCACGTTACGGGCCGTCTCGGCGCCCATCGCGCTGGCGAGCGCTATTTTTGTCATGCGCGAGGCGAGATCGCGCAGAAATCCATGCTGTTCTTCTCGCGGCGCGCCATACACGACGTCATACTCAGGCTTCAACGCCGCCAGCATTGGTGCGATTTCGCTGACTGGATGCTGCAGATCGTCATCCATGGTGAGAATGATCTCGTACTTTGCCGCCATGATGCCGCAGAGGAGCGCATTGTGCTGACCGTAATTTCGGCTCATCTTGATGCCGCGTACACGGTAGTCTGCGCGGGCTAAGTCGGCAATGATCGCCCAGGAACCGTCGCCGCCTCCATCTTCAACGAAGATGATCTCAAATACTGACGTTAGCGCCGATACCGCATCGGAAAGCTGTCGGTAAAGATCCGGTAGTGTCCGTTCCGCACGATAGACAGGAATAACAACGGAAAGCGTAAACATGAATAAATTGGGCTAACCTCATACACTTGCTTCGAGCGCCTGGAGGAACTCGTAGGGGTGCGGCAGTCGAGCGAACTGTAGGTGACGCCAATGCACCTCTCGCGCCATGCTGTCAGAGTACAACGGTCCCGACTGCAATGGGGCGACCTGTTTGAGGGCTCGAACGGCGGCACCTGATGGACCTGCTGCACGGGTTTCGTCTTCTACGTCGGGTGACTGCGAATCGCCAACGCAAGTTCCAATCAACACCGGTCTACGGTCGTTTTGTCCCTCCCGTGCGCTGCCGAAGAGTTTCCTGCTCTATGATGTCGGAGTCATAGCTGAATTGCGATTGTCGTCGGAAGAGAAGACGAATGGGCTGAGCGATTGGCTTGTACGGGCGTGTGTGGCTCTGCCGTTCCTCATCTTCGGGCTGGAGAAGTTTGGGAAGGATCCACACTGAATGAGCATGTTTGCAGAGATTGGGTGGGATGTGTGGAGGTATTGGGGTGCGATGTCTTCGAGGTGATCGACTGGTCCAGTCTTTTCGGCGTCCGCTCCACGCCGTTGCAAGAAGCGCTCAACACCACGTTCCGCGACCCTAAGTACTCGAGGTTCGAGCTGGACTTCTAATCCCGCTTGAGAATCGTCAGCATTCCATACCGCTGCACAAACGTGTAATGCGATGCGATGTAGTCGTCCAGCAGGTGCACACCGGTGCTCACCGAGCTACCGTTTGGCTCGTGGATGTTCTGAAATCGCCCGTCGAGCACCACGTACGGTGGCCGATTGCGCTCCAGCTCACCGATCATCTCTTGTTGTATGTCTGCGCGATTCTGCAAGAAAGGATCGAAGTGGGACCACTTCGTGGCAGGCAGTCTCTGTGCGGCAAAGTACAGGAGATTGTTGTTCATCACGATCCGGTCGTGCTTTGGTAAACCCACATAGATCGTGTCCTGCGGGTTCGTGTGCTCGGTCAGGTACTTCACAGTAGCTATACTGTCGGACTCGATGGAATAACACATTCCCCATGTAATCACATTGCTCGTCTTGCACCAGCCGCGATCGGGCGGAAGCGGCGCCTGGTTGACGGGTGCGATGATCCACTTGAGCATAATCGCGCGCTGCTGACGTTCTACAAGAACGGTATTCTGCAGAGACAAGAACCCCAGAACAAAGAACAGTACAATCGTTACGAACAAAACGCCACGCAACGAGCGGCCGAGGTTGCTTCCGTGTTGGCCGAGATAGTTTCTGAATTGATAGACCATAGCGCCCAGCAGGAGCGACGGAATCAGGCACGCGTACATTGCACCGGCGCTGATTCTCACCAGGCCCTTGACCGACAGCAGCAGAGCCACTAACGCCAACGAGAGCATAAACTCCGCCCACACCGACGGCTCCGTCGCTTTCGCATCCGCAGCGGAACGTCGCCTTCGGATGCCAATCACGCCGACATAGACCGCCAAGCCGAGGAGAACAGGAAGCAGATACACGGCAAGGTTATTCCAGGACGGGCCGAAGATCGACGGCGGCGGAAGCGCCCGCCCGGCGCGATAATACTTCGCCGTGTACAGCACAATGTCATACAGCAGGTCGTGCAGCGGCGCGACTGCCAGGTACGCTGTCATGATCGGCACTGCAACGAGAACAAAGCCGCCCACATAGCTTGCGAGCCACGAACCGAGGACTCGGCCGCGACGCTCGCCATCGCGAGCCCGCCGGTAGATGACCACCGCAATCGCCACCACATGCCCGGCCACGAGCATCACGCCCATGTCGTACCGGAACGCGAACAGAACCCCAACCAGCAGCCCCGCCGCAAAGCTCCGTCTTCGATCCACCTTTTGTTGAGCCGACACAACGTTGAGATACGTACTCCAGAGAATGAGCACGCACACGCTCGAGAGCAGAAAACTCGGAATGAAATTCTCTCCGATACCCCACAACACAAAGCAGAGGACCGTTGCCAGCGCTACGCTTCTTCCGCAGAACCGCCGCGCCAGGCCGTACAGCGACACGCCGAGAAACGAACCCGCAAACAGCCCAACCAACCGCTCCAGAAGAACCGACGAGCCGAACACCTTGAACAGCCCTGCAAGCAGATACAGTTGAGCCGGTCCGTAGTTGTAATAGAAGTCCCTATGCAGCACCTGGCCTGCCATTGTTCTCATCACTGCCGTAAGCAGGATTCCCTCGTCGTACAAATTGACCGCGCGGTTGCTGAGCAGAAAGGCCACTGCGAACACAGCGACGAACACCACCAGCAGCTCGCCCACCATCCCGTGTCTCCATTCGCGCCTGCCTGGAAATGACTTGGGCGATCCTTCTGCTAACGTGCTGCCTGCCTGCTGTTCCGTCGCGATGCTCATAAATTCTGTTATCGGTTCACCTATAATTTTATGAGAACAGGGCAGCTCCAGTGTTGGCCAACGGATCAACATCTTTCGCGCCCTCTAACACGCTGTCGAAATCGAAAAATGACCACAAGGCACGCAGTAGCGACGGAAGTCGGCGGCCCGTCCACTCGCGGTGCATGGGAGCGCGTGTGCGACCGCGCCCGCACACTCCTTGCACGGTTGAGCATACGCACCGGACTCACTCCGCTGTGGCTTGCCGCCGCGTTCATTCTCTCCGCGGCGCTCATCGTCCTGCGCGACCCAAGCCTCTTCACCAACCCGCAGTTCTGGGCAGAGGACGGCAAAGTCTGGTACGCGCAGGCCTACAACGGCGGCTGGCTGCACTCCCTTACGATGCCCCTGGGCGGCTACCTGAACACGCTGCAGCGTCTCGCCGCGGGCCTCGCTCTGCTCGTTCCGTTCCGCTGGGCCCCGCTGCCGATGGCGCTCGTCGGCCTCGTCTGTGAGGCGCTCCCCGTACCCATTCTGCTCTCGCCGCGCTGCCGCAACTGGGCGCCGCTTCCGTTGCGAATCCTCTTCGCCGCGGTCTATATCGCGATTCCCGACGCGCGCGAGATCCACATCCTCTGCACCAATGCGCACTGGCATCTCGCCGTCAGTGAAGTGCTCCTCGCCTTCGCTGCCGCCCCGCGCTCGCTGTTCGGCAAAGTCTTCGACATCTGCCTCTTTCTCCTCGCGGGATTCTGCGGTCCATTCGGCGTTCTGCTTCTGCCGTTCCTGTTTCTGTTCTGGCTGATTCGCCGTCAGCGCTGGTCTCTCGTTACCGGAGGTCTCCTTAGCATCGGCGTTGTCGTGCAAATCATCTTCCTCCGCACCTTTCACGAGACCCGCCACGTCCGTCCGCTCGGCGCATCCCTCGCCATGTTTCTCCGCATCCTCGGCGGAGACGTTTACCTCGCCGCACTTCGCGGCTCCTTCGCATACGGCAAAACCCAGCCACTCTTCGTCTGCGCCATCGCCTCCGTCATCGGCCTCGCAATTTCCATCTACTGTTTCCGCTACGTCTCTCTCGAGGTCCGCCTCTTTTTCCTCTACTGCGGGGCCATCTTCGCTGCGTCCATGCGCAGTCCGCTTCTGCCCACAACTTCTCTCCCGCTCTGGGACTTCATGCTGTCAGCGTCCTCCATCCGCTACTGGTTTTTCCCGAGCCTGATCTTTCTGTTCTCCATCCTGTGGTGCATGATCTACGCCCGCAACGCGATCATGAAGTGGACAGCGGTCGCCCTCGCCGTCATCCTGCTGCAGGGCATCTACCGCGACTGGAGAATCGCCCCGCTCGTCGACATGCACTTCGCCCAGCAGGCAGCCATCTTTCAAGCAGCGCCTCCCGGCACGCACGTCAGCATCCCGCTCAACCCGCCCACCGGAGAGTGGCATGTCGATCTCACAAAAAAATAGCTGACGAGAGGATCTCCTTTGCCCACCTGCACAACGGAACCGGCCATCAGCTCGAGCCCTCGAGCCCGTCGCATCGATGCGCCGGTCGCCGACATGCACGACCTATTCAGCCTCTACCGCGCGGAAGCAGCCGTTGCGCAGGAGATGCAGCGCGCCGACCTTCGGCTTCCCCACGTCCCTGAGCGTCTGGAATCTTTCCTCAAAATTCAGCACACTTGAAACACAGCAGCCATGAATTCGACCACAACCGCACCGCCTGACCCGCTCACCACCACTCGCTCTCAGAAAGCCGCGCTTTCGCTCTTCACGCGCGAGAGCCTGCTCTGCGTTGTAATCTTCTGCATCTGCCTCCTGATCGTCTGGCCCGTAGCCGAAGTCGGCGTAAACGACGACTGGGTCTACACCATCACGGCCTTCGACTTCGCCCGCACCGGCCACTTCATCTTCCACGGCTGGGCCTCGCCCATGCTCGGTTGGCAGGCCATGTGGGGAGCCCTCTTCTCCAAACTATTTGGCCACACCTACACCGCCGTTCGCCTGTCCACCATTCCAGTCGCGGCGTTCTGCGTCCTGCTCTATCACGCCATTCTGCGCCGCTTCGGCCTGAATGCTGCGCACGCCACCTTTGGCACGCTCGTCTTCGCGCTCAGCCCGGTCTTCCTTCCGCTCTCCACCTCTTTCATGACGGACGTGCCGGCGATCCTTCCCATTCTGCTGTGCCTTTACCTCTGCCAGCTCGCCGTCGTTGCGCGCACCGACACAAAGGCCGTTCTCTGGCTGACAGCGGCCGCACTCAGCAACATTGCACTCGGCACAGTTCGCCAGATCGCGTGGCTCGGCGTGCTGGTGATGGTTCCCGGTTGCGTATGGCTGTTGCGCCGCAGACGGAACATCGTTCCCGCAGGCATCGCCTTGTGGCTCACAGGCGCGGTCTCGATTCACTTCCTGATGGGCTGGTTCAACCGTCAGCCGTTCACCGCGCCCGAAAAGCTGATTCCTGGAAAAGTCGGCACCTATCTCATTCCCCTCGTACTGCACCAGATATCGCGCGGCACGATGACGATCCTTCTCCTCGTCTTGCCGGTCCTGACCATCGCACTTTCCTCTCTGCCATGGCGACAGCGAGCAACAAAGATCAGAGCGGGATCGCTGCTCGTTATCCTTGCGGTTGCGCTTCTTTTGCTGCGCAGGGCTGGCCAGGCCCACGTATTGTTCGACCCCTGGCTGGGCAACACCGTCGGCCACCGAGGGATCATGCAGGACGGCCTCTTCGGCTCGAATCCAGTCGTCCCCAATCGCTGGCAAGTGCTGCTGTTTGTCATTCTCGTGGCGAGTGCATTTGCGTCCTTCGAAGTCATTCTTGCGTACCGCCGTCGGTCCGTCCCGACTGCGCAATCAGAAGGACAGATCATATCGTGGAAGAGCATCTCTCTCCTGCTGCTTCCATTCGTCATCTGCTATTGCGGGATGCTGCTTCCCCGCGCTGCCTTCTTCGTACTGTTTGATCGCTACCTGCTGGAGATCATCGCCCTTCTCCTCATCTATGCGCTCCGCTGGCATCAGGTGCACGTCAGCGCGCGTATTCCGCTCCTGTCCGCAGCGTTTCTGGTGGCGGTCGCGTCGCTCACCGTCGCCGACACCCACGATCTCTTCGCCACCTACCGTGCCGAGGTGCGCCTCGCCAACGAGCTGCAGGCCGCCGGCATCCCACGCACGCAAATCCGCGGCGGCTTCGCCTACGACTTCGCCACTCAGGTCTACGCCCAGGGCTATGTAAACGATGAGCGCGTTCTCAATCCGCCCGGCGCCTATCACTTCATTCCTGATACAAAACCGTGGAAGCTGGGCGGCGTCTACTGCGACTACCCCATCCAGAAGTATCTGCCGGCGCTGCACATCCGCTACGTTCTCTCTCCCGAACCCACACCCTGCCTCGCGCCCAGCCAGTTCCCCGCGCAGAAGTTCCGCGCGTGGCTGCCGCCGCTAAAGCGCCAGATCTACGCGGGGATACAGCTTCCTCAGCCCGGCACACCCAATCCCTGAAGAAACACCCGTAGCGAACGAGAGCGCCAGCACCTTCCAGTCCGCAAGGGCAGACCAGACCCTGTGATTGCGCGGGTCTGTGATGGCGGCCTGCTCTTGCAGGATCACGTTCGAAAGATGATCGCGTTCTGAATCGCTGAGCCATGAGGCATTGATAGGCCGGTCGGTAAGGAAATAGAAGGTGACGAAACCAGGCACCACATGGCGCCTCAATCGGGGGGCCAGTGGCCATTCCACATTTCTTCGAGGGCGACAAGAAGACGTTCTTCTTCTATGCATAGTTTCACTAATCTATCTGCTGTTTCGAGAGCGGCGCATATCCCAAACGGATGTGGGGATTGATGCTACGTTCCGCTGAGCGACGGTTCCGAAGATCGTATTTGTACGTGAATGGGAACATCTGAGAACTGAAGTCGAATCGTTTCCGGAGTTCATCGAACTCGTTACTTCTTTGCATGCAACGGAGATTCAATCCGAAGGGCTGGCTCAGGTTGACTGTGGTTGAGGTGCTCATGCAAGTGTCCGGGACTGCCAGAGAGTATGAAGTCGGAAGCCGGGAAGCAATCGCGCGCTTGCTGATGTGACAAGTGATGAGCGTCCGTGTCACGACGTTAGTCCTCAATGATGCGGCAATTGCAGGCGTCGCCGCCTTCGTACTCCCGCAGTTGATGCCCTCCGTCTCCGCCACAGTTTTCGAAAACCGCTGATTAGGCTACTAAGCAGCTGATATCAGCGGCTTACTGCTTGGAACTTGAGCGCTTCGCAGAGCGATCGAATGGAACGCATAGCTGTCCTTCGAACTCGGAAACTATGCGTTATTCATATACAGAGGCGTGCGGCAAGGATGCGCCATTCCGCGTGAATGCTCCGAAGCGATCCGCACTTCAAGACGCGCTCTGAGACGTGATTCTCGTGGAAGGCCTGAGAGTCCTTCATGCCACTTAGACCTATCACCGCGGCTGCTTTACGATGCTCGCGACCGTCAGTTGCTGCACTACGTTCGCTGGCAAGTCTGCCGTTCCAATGCGCCCGCCTGCATCGCGAACCACCACACGAACAGACTTCGCGGTCGGCGGCACAACTGCATGGACGCGCAGTTTCGTGAATCCGTGGGCAACCTGCGCCATCTGCGTCTCGGGAATCGCAATCGTGACTCTTGCAACCTGATCGTTCACGATTTTCCCTTTTGCGTTCAGCGCGGCCATAACAGCGACCAATGTCGTCCGCTGCTCGCTCTTGCTGTAGGGGGTGAAGGTCAGCGATCCCGTGTCCACGGAGACGACACAAGAGGCCGTGCCTGTGGCATCGCGAGTGCAGCCTTCCACGTGCAGGCCAAGTCCGGTGTACTGCATTCCGGTAACGGCCGCTTCATAGAGATCGAACCGGAGGTCCTTCTCATCGAGTGAGGCTTCGAGCTTCGCCGGTGCCGAGATAGAGGGCGCTTCACTGTAGTAACCCTTCTTGGTCTGTGCGATGAGATTCGGGTTTCGCAGCTTCACCACGATTTGACGGTAGCTGCCGTCCTGGATTGGGGTGGAGGGCACATAGGTCAGGGTGTAGTACTCGAGCCCGCGCTCCTGGCTATCGGCGATCAGGCGGTCTAGATCATTGCGTCCGCGAAAGTACTTTCCGCCAGTTTCGTTCACGAAGAGACTGATGTTGAAGCTGCTCTCAAATGGGTCCTTGACCGTGCTCGCTGTCTGCAGTTGCAGGGTATCGACATCCTGCGGCATATCATCGTCCCGCGCCGAACCGGTGATCGTTGGATCGACGACGTACAAGGTTACCCTCGAAGCCAGTAGCAGGTTTGCGGTGCTGCGTACGGCTTTGGTCAGCAAGGTCCGATCATAGTCGGTAAGTCCAATCGGATCGACACTCGGGAAGCTGCGGCCGACCCAGATGATCTCTTTCTTTCCGGGCGCTCCGCGGCTGAAGAGCGATGCCTGCTGCAGAGCCGCAAATGCAGCCGCAATCTGCTCCACTCTTGCGCCCCGCATCAGTTTGCCGGGCAGGCTGGGCGGCTGCTTTTGCAGCGCGGTGAGCAGGGTCTGCCGGTCGCGTGTGAAATCGGTCAGCGCGCGGATGCCATAGTCGTTCAGCCACAGCAGTATTGTCGGCGTCAACGTCTGCTCGGGTTGAGCTTTCAGATAGTTGCGCACGCAGTCGCGGGAGTACGCGAGTTCCTCGAACGGCGTATCCAACTCATCGACAACGATCATTGTGAGCGCGGAATTCCCCCACTGCTGATGACCGTTGCGGTCGGTCACGGGAGCGGCAGGTACCGGCGGGTGTTCCTGGATCGATGTAAAGTTGCGGATCTTCTGCTGAATACCGTTCTCATAGACGCTGAAGTCGTCCTTCGTGAGTCCGCGCACAATCTTCCCGCTGCGGTCGGTTACTACGGTGTCCAGCACAACGAGTTGGCTCTGCACGTGCAACGTCTCCGCAGGTTCAGGCGCCGGCGTCTGCTGCGCAGACAGAAACGGGTGGCCGATGAAGACCATGGCAAGTAGACAACTCGTTCGTCTCAACATGTACTCACCTTGACGCTGAGCGGGGCAGAAAGTTTCCAAGAGTGCAGGCTGGCGATGGCAACGACTCTCTAATAGGGCCCAAAAGAAAACGAGCAGCGTTGAGAGGCGCTGCTCGATTGGTTCAGGAGGCGACGGTTTGATGCTATGGGGGCGCACTAGAACTGCACGCGCACACCGAAGGAAAGCTGACGCGGGTTGTAGGCCAGGTCGTTGATCTGACCGACGCCGGCTTTGAGATTTGCCTGGGGATCGTTGCTCACGATCGTGATTTCGCTGGAAGAGTTCTGACCCGGATAGCCGATGTTCTGGATGTTGAAAACGTTGTAGGCATCTACGCGGAACTCGGCGGTTACGCGTTCGTGGACGGGGATCTTCTTGAACATCGACAGATCGTCGTACCAGACATATGGCGCACGCATTACGTTGCGCGAGTAGCTGCCGAATGAGCCAGAAGGAATGGAGAACGCAGCCGGATCAAACCATTCCTTTGCAGTACCCACATAGGGACGCTGCGAGTAGCCAGGATTGATGTTGGGACGTGCGTAGCCGCTGATGGAGTTGAGGCTGCCTTCGATGTTGGCCGGATCACCATTGACCACGAGGTTGAACGGCTGGCCTGAGCGGAACTGGAGGATGTTGTTCGCCTGCCATCCACCGAGCAGAGCAGAGCCTATGCCATGGGTGAAGTACGTCTTGCCCTTGCCGGCCGGGAGCTCCCACAGAGTCGCCATTGAGACGAACTGGGGGATATCGAAGGAAGATACCGAGCGATTCGATCGTGGGTCATAGAAGTTCTGCACCGCAGAGCTGCCGCCCGGGCCGTTCTCGGCAGCGAAGTAGCCGCTGGAGTCGTCGAGCGACTTGCCCCACGTGTAGGACAGGATCAGGCGAAAGTCGCGGCTGGCCTGACGCATCAAGCGGGTCTCAAGTGCGTTGTAGTTCGAACGGCCTGTGGATGCTCCCCAGTGGGGGCTGGAAACCATCCAGGGAATCGCGCGGAACGCGTCGACCTGTGTGCGGCTCACGGTTACCGGTGAAGCGAACGGTGCCGCATTGGCGTATCCCGTGTAGTCCGTGTTTCCGTTCGAACTGCCCACGTAGGCGATGGACAGCGATGTGAACTTACCGAACTGCTGCTGCAGCTCGAGGTTCCATTGGTTGGAGTAGGCGGGACGGAACTTGGGATCGTCGTAGTATCCGCCGATACCCCAGGGGCTGGAGGGAGTGACCGGGTTCGCGAAGTGGCCTTCAATCGAACTGAAGTGAGTGAGCGTTGCGCCGACCGCGTTCGCGTTTCCGGAGAAGCCCGTGGCCCAGGGCCAGTACGCTGCCTCGAGCTCGTTCTGCGCATACTGGCTGCGCGCCGGCAGAGCATCAAAGAACAGACCATATCCGCCGCGGAGCACCAGGTCATCGCGCAGCGTGTAGGCAAACCCTACGCGTGGCTCGAACTCAGAGGCCTTCGGCGCCAGGAAGGATTTGTGAAAACCGGTAAAGAGGATGTGATCGTTATGCGGGACGCTTGCGAAACCGGCGCCAGGGATGCAGGGATTCTGCTGGACCTGGCTGCAATCGGGGATCGATTTTTCTCCAATGATGTAGTTCTGGTGGGCGAGATCCAGCTCACCACTGATTCGGCCGTTCAAGGTCTTCGGCACGTTCAGATAGTCGTACCGCACGCCAAGCTCGAGCGTGAGCTTGGGAAGAATCCGCCACTCATCCTGAGCGTAGCCCGACCAGAACTTGAACGAGAAATCGTCTTCGCTATAGGCGGGCAACTGGCCGGAGTAGCTCGATGGCAAGCCGAGCAAGGTGGTTGCGAATATGTTGCCTGTGGTCGTCGTGCAGTTTTGCGTCGGGCACAACGAGGACGTGTTTGAGGGAAAATACGTAGCATTGGTGCTAAACGAGAACGACTGCTGGGTGTTCACCTGGACGCGTTGCACGTTGGTAAATTGCAGGCCGACCTTCGCATTGTGCTTACCGACGAGAAATGTCAGGTCGGTCGACGCGCTCCATGTGGGATTCTTGCGAAGTGAATTTCCGTAAGCCCCTATGTCTCCGACGTTCGTGTACTGATTGCCGAGCGCGTAGTAGAAGCCTCCCCATGTAGCGGCGTCTGCAACACCGAGATTCTGAAAGGTCTGAACCGCGTTAGCTACTGTGCCCGAGTTGAATACGTAGGGCTTGAGCAGAATGCCCGCCTGTGCGTCGTAGACGATGTGAGGAGAGACGACGCGCGTGTAACCGACACCCCAATCGTAGGCGTGATAGTTTGAAGGCGCCAGCTCGGTGGTTCCGACGACGGGATTTTGGTCAAGAACATACATGTTGGTAAAGCGGAGCCAGATGTTGTCGCGCCCGCTCAGCTTGTCGTCGAGCCGCACCTGCATCTCATTGTTGTTGTCGGTCCTGGGGCGGTCTTCCTGGTAGTTGAAGTTGGGCTTACCGTAGGCCGCGCCATTGAAGTTGGGAGCGCGCAGGAAGGTCGAAGCAACCTTCGAGAGCACGGGATCAATCAGCTGCGACGGGATCTTATCGCACGGCACCCCGTTGGGCTGGATTCCATTCGCGTTAGGTGCAAGCGGATTGCCATTGGCATCGCACATGAAGCGCGACCGGATGTAGTTGCTGCCGACCTTCGTGGTCGAGTAAGGGTTGTAGATGTTGTAACCAAGGATGTCGCTGCTGAAGTCGCCACCGATTTCGGCAGCGGTCGGCACATAGGCAAACCGTTGCGTCGGCTGGCTATATCTCCAGCCCTCATACGCAAGCGCCAGGAAGGTGCGGTCGCGGATCACCGGAAAATAGACAGTGCCACCGAACTGGTACTGACTGAACGCCGCGGGACCCGAATTGGCAACGTCCAGAAACGAGTTGCGTGCGTCGAAGTTGTTGTTGCGCACCTGAAAGAACGCATTGCCGTGGAGCGTGTCGGTGCCGGAACGGGAGACCATGTTTACGATTCCGCCGACGACTCCGCCGAACTCTACCTTTTCGTTGTGCGCCTGCACCTTGAATTGCGAGGTCGCATCGAGCATTGGGAGAACACCGTACACCGGGCCGCGAAGATCAGTGTTGGTCACGCCGTCGAGATAGTAAAGAGTGGACCGGTTCTGCTGGCCGTGCAGTGCGGGCTTCACGAGGTTGCTGCCTGGAATTCCCGACATGCCCGCATCCTGCGTACCGACGCCTGAACCTTGGGCAGTCGATACTGGGGTCGCTCCGGGTGTGAGCGTCAGGAGTTCGGTGAAGTTGCGGCCATTCAGGGGCATGTCCTGGATGACGTCCTCCTGAATGACGGTGCCCAACTCGGAGGAGGACTTCTGCAGCAGCTCCGCGGCACTCGCGCTCACCTCCACACTCTCCGTTGCGGCGCCAGGCTGCAGTTTTACGTTTTGCGTAAAGCTCTGGTTCACCGAAAGCTGAAAGGGAGCAAGGGACAGCGTCTTGAAACTTGGTGCGACGACGTTCAAGACGTAATTGCCAGGCGGGACGTTGATAAACACATACTGTCCGGCCGCCGAGCTTTTGCGGGCAACCACGATGTGGGTGTCGACATTCGTGAGAGTGACGGTCGCGGCAACCACCGCTGCACCCGAACTGTCGGTAACCGTGCCGTTTACCTCGGCGGTTGCATCCTGACCCCAAGCACGCACTGGCACGAAGCACAGCAGCAGTGACACGAGCACAACATAATGACGGATTTGACCCATACAGCCTCCAAAAGATTCCAGTTCCTCTTCTTCTGTTGAAAGAGCGAACTCCGAACAAATTTATTTTGAAACGTTCCAATTTGCTCCGTGAAACGTTCTAATTTTCCGGCACAATGGTTGTCAATATGTGAAAACGCTCTTTTGGACCCTGAACTCTCTTATTTGCCGCGCTCAATGAGCCGTTTCATTACATGAAATCTTAGTTTCGTGTGGTACCGTCTGCACGCGAAAGGACGTTCCTTAATCAGCAGCGAGCAACGTTGTGGCGCCGTGACCTCTATCGCACGGTAGCCAACAGGAGCACACCGTAATGCAAAAAAACTCGATCGCTATAAGCCTCTTGCTGCTCTTCGCTGCAGCAGCAGTCGGTCAACAGCCGAGAACCTTCCTGCTCAACGCGCGGACGCTAATGGAGATCAAAGCTGCTCCCGCTGCGGATCCTGCTCGGCAGCACATCGTACAGCTCGCGACCGAGGCCGGGGATAGGGTTCTGCACGATGGTCCCTTCAGTGTGATGTCCAAAGCGGTCACTCCGCCCAGTGGCGACAAGCATGACTACATGAGCCAGGCCCCGTACTTCTGGCCCGATCCGTCAAAGCCCAATGGCCTTCCGTACATTCGCCACGACGGCCGACGCAATCCTGAGATCCGCAAGATCACCGACCACGACTCTCTTGGCCAACTGGGCGAAACCTCGCGGGCACTCGCGCTTGCATATTTCTTTACAGGCAAGTCCGTCTACAGCGACCGCGCTGCATTGCTCCTTCGCACATGGTTTCTCGATCCCGCGACGCGCATGAATCCGAACCTCGAGTTCGGCCAGGGAATTCCCGGCATCAATACAGGCCGCGGAATCGGAATTATCGAAACCCGGTCTTTCATGCAGGTGGTCGACGCCATCGGCCTCATCCAGGGTTCATCTGCGTGGACAGCGGCCGACCAGCAGGGCATGCAGGAATGGTTTGGCAAGTTCGTCCACTGGATGCGCACGAGTAGCAAAGGCCAGGATGAGTCCGCGGCGAAAAACAATCATGGTACCTGGTACGACCTGCAGCTTTCCGATTACGCGCTCTTCCTGGGTGATCGCGATCTGGCTATCGCAACCATCCGGCTCGCAGAGACGAAGCGAATCGCGCGACAGATCGAACCCGACGGACGACAACCGCTCGAACTCGCGCGAACGAAGGCATTCAGCTACAGCGAGGGGAATCTCAATGGCCTTATGCAACTCGCTGAGCTGGGCGCGGAGGTTGGGGTTGATCTCTGGAACTATCGCGCTTCTAATGGAGGCTCTATTCGCGCGGCGCTTAATTACCTTGTGCCGTTCGCGCTTGGCCAGATGCCCTGGCCCGATCAGCAGATCGAAGGCTTCCATGGTGATGCGCTCGCCCATGACCTTGAGATGGCCGCGCTTGCGTATCGCGACCCGGCCTACGCCACAGCAGCGCAGCAACTCGCCGGCGGGCGCGAGGATTTCGCTACAGCACTCTATCGGTTCACGCTCGCACACAAGGATCTTGCTGCCGACGGCTGATGAAATCCACAGCGTTGAACCCATTGGCTGCGGCGGGTGGAGCAGTCCGGCTTATTCGGACATTAAGGGCTGGGTATCGGTGGGTGCGCTGCCCCACTCGCGATTGGGCTGATCGCTCATCTTAAAAACCAGTGTTCCACCATTCGCGATATCCGCATGGGTAAACCGGCGCCATGGAAGCGCGGAAAAGCAATTGTCCCTTAAATTAGGAATCCGCTTTCCTGAGCTTGCAGGTGTACACTCGTAAAGTGCTCATAACATGTTGGTTATTTTTTAGTGACCGCTCTCTCGAATTTTGTTTGACACCCCGGAAACTGTTCGCCTAAGATGGCCGGCGAAATTAAAAATTACATCGTCGGTGAATGCAGGCTGACGAGCAGGAGTACTTTGATGGCCAGGCAATCGATTGCAATCAACTCAGACGCAAAAGGGAACGTTTTCCGTGAGGCGAGAACGCTTCCGGCGAGGGCCATCTGGAAAGGCTTGCTGCTGGTGCTGGCTGTATTCGGTCTGATGTGCGGGGGTACGACGGTGGCGCAAGTGGACCAGGGCGCCATTATCGGCGTGGTGACGGACTCGAGCGGCGCGGTGATACCGGGCGCGCAGGTGACATTGACGGAGACGGAGACCGGTCTGGTGCTGACCGCGAAGACGAACGGCAGCGGTAATTACTTCTTCTCGCCGATCAAGATCGGAAATTACACGGTGAGCGCCTCGGCGAAGGGCTTTCAGACGACCGAGGAGAAAAATGTTGTCGTTCACGTTCAGGACAGACTGAACATTCCTTTGCATCTGCAGCCGGGCAACGTGAGTGAGACGGTTGTTGTGACCTCGACGGCGCCGCTGATGCAGACGCAGACGGCGGAGACGGCGGTGGACATCGATTCGAAGTTTCTGAACGACGCGCCGCTGGCGAATCGCAACTGGATCTTCATCGCCCAAGAAGCGCCAGGTATCACACCCGAAGTCGGGCGCGGGGCCGGCAATGGTGACTTCTCCTCGAATGGCCAGCATGAGGAGCAGAACAATTACACGCTTGACGGCGTGGATAACAACGTCGCCAATAGCGACTATATCAACGGATCGTCGTATAATCTGGCGCCGCCGCCGGATGCGATCGCCGAGTTCAAGATCGAGACGAGCAACTACAGCGCGGAACTCGGGCGTGGTCACGGCGCCGTCTTCAATGCGACCACCAAGTCCGGCACCAACCAGTTCCACGGTGATGTCTGGGAGTACGTGAGAAACACGGATTTCGACGCGCTCGTCTGGACGCAAGCCAAGGGCTCGGCGCGCCAGACATTCCACATGAACCAGTTTGGCGCTACCCTTGGCGGTCCGATTATCAAGGATCACCTGTTCTTCTTCGGGGACGTCCAGGATCAGCGGTTTGTGAATGGAGCTAACCCAACCAATTACACAGTTCCCACGCCGCGCATGAGACGGGGCGACTTCAGCGAACTTCTGAATCCGACGCTTACCGGTGGATCCTGTCCGCAGGTGCTGTACATACCCAACACCAACACCGGTACGTATACATGCTCCAGCAACAACTCTTTAAACAACGCAAAAGCGCCAACCGGCACGCTTCAGCAGTACGCCGTGCCGGGCGCCCCGCAGTACACGTATGACGGGATCACGTTTGCACCCGGGCAGAACGTGTTCGCGCCAAGCCAGATTGATCCGGTCGCGCAGGCGCTGCTGAAGCTCTACCCCTGCCCGAATTACGCTCCGGCCGGCAAGCCTGGTTATGGCCAGCCCAATGGCGGTTGGAGCACGGGCGATTGCAACTCTCCCAGCGATACGGACACGGGCGTGACCTCCAGCAACTACCAGACAAATCTGACGGCAACGTCCGATCCGATTAACTGGGACGGACGGCTTGACTGGAACATCAGCAGCCGTGACCTGGCGACCTTCCGCATTGACTATCAGCATGTCATGAATACGAACCCGTCCCCGCTCGGCCCGATTCTGGATGGTTATCCGAACTACGCGGGCCACACTCAGAGCTACCTGAGCGAGAACTACATGCTCAGCGAGACTCACACGTTTTCGGCTACGCTGATCAACGAATTCCGCTTCGGTTTCAACTACGGCAACGACGCGAACCTGCAGTACAACTACAACACCAATATTGCAGCGACTCTGGGACTGGGCGGAGTGCCCGCTGATCCAGCGAATCAGGAAGGCGGTCTGCCCTCGGTCGCCACGGGCTTCACCGGGTTTGGAACGCATGGCAACGATCCTGCACATGAAGGCATGAACGTCTGGCAGGCGATGGACAATGTCACCAAAGTGGTTGGCAATCATTCGCTGAAATTTGGCGTTGAGATCAACCCTGGACGCTGGTACAGCACCAACGCATCGCAGCCCCTCGGAAGCTACAGCTACAGCGGCAGCTTTACCGGCGTGACCGGTTTGGGCGGCCCCGCGGGATACGCCGGCGCGGACTTCCTCGCCCTGGGCACACTGCCGGGCGGTGGATACACCAACACCGATAATATGAACAGCGCCGGCATAAGCACCTTCGTGTACACGCATTTCGTACAGAAGTACATGGCCGCCTATGCACAGGATGACTGGAAAGTGACGCACAAGCTCACGTTCAACCTCGGTCTCCGGTACGAGTACTTCACGCCCAAAAGAGAGCAGGCTGGTCAGCTGGCAAACTTTGTATATCAGAGCAGCACGTTTACGCCGAACGGCGTAGTTGGATCATCCGAGCTGGTAATGCCGGAAAGCGACAAAAGCCTGACGCTTCCACCCAACTTCCTGGCGATGCTCAACGCGGACAATGTGAAGGTGGTCTACACCAGCAACCCGTATCTGTCGTCCTTCCCGAAATTCAACTGGTCGCCGCGCTTTGGCGCTGCCTACCAGTTCAGCCAGCAGACCGTAGGGCGCATCGGCGGCGGCGTCTTCATGGGCGGCTTCGAGCCAGGCGGCGGCGCAGCCAATGTGCTGAATCCGCCCTTTATCACCCTGGCCAACACAACACCACCGCCGGCGTGCACGCAGGGACACTATTGTGCGTCGCAATACACCTTCGGCAACACATTGGAGGGGGGCCTGTCATCGTTCACAGGGCCGGGCGGAATTACGAACCACGCCAGCTTCCCGGGCGTCAGCGAGGAAGATCCGGTAATGCATATGCCGTACACGGTCCAGTACAACGCCAGCGTGCAGCAGGTGCTTACGCCTACCACCACGATGACGTTGAGCTATGTCGGGAGCATCGGACGGCACCTGGTGACGGGCCTGAACAACCCGGACATGCCACAGGCTATTACGATTGGAGGGCCGACGACGCACGGGCTCACGCCGGCCGCACATCTCAATGGACAGTTCTGGATGTCGTGGACAGGCGCAAGCTCCTACAACGCTTTGCAGGCGATGGTTCAGAAGCGCTACTTGAACGGGCTCGCTTTCCTGGCCACCTATACATGGGGGCACGCATTTGACGACACCACCGATCTGCTCGGTGGAGATCTCAACGGAGGATACAAGCAAGCCGCGCTTATCCCAATCATCAAGGAGTGGAGTCAGTCCGGCTACGATATCCGGAACCGCGCCGTAATCAACATGGATTATGACCTTCCGTTCGGCGAGGGCAGGCACTGGATCAACCATGGCGGGATCCTGAATGAGATCGTGGGAGGATGGAAGACCGACATGGAGTGGTGGGGCCAGACGGGCCAGCCGTTCACGGTCACCATCAGCAGAACCGGACCTTGGGGGAACGCCAATGGCGGCCTGGCGAACAGCGCCGTCAAGATCGCGGACCCGATGTCTACCGGTCTACCGGCGCCGAATCCCACGTCAAGCGGCAATGCGCCTTATGAAAGCGGCATCACGACAGGGACGCCGTCGAATTCAGCCGCAAACGTTTGCGCAGCGCAGACGCACACGCGGACGCGCTGGTTCAATCCTTGCGCGTTCGCTGACCCGCGGGGCGTCTCGACTTCAAACAACGCGGCGGCTGCGGCTGATCTTGCGCCCTTCTCAACTGGTTCCTACACCTATAACTCACCGGCAGTTGGCGCGGACGGGCCGATTTCGGAGAGCGTCGGCAACACAGGACAGCCTCTGCCATATGTCACAGGCTACGCCAATGTGGCGCAGTTCTTCGGTACTCCGAAGAACGATGTGTCCGGGCCGGGCAACTGGCGGTTGAATGCATCGATCTTCAAGGACTTTAAGGTATGGCGGGAAGGCACATACCTGGAACTCCGCGCGGACGCATTCAACGTGCTGAATCACCCGAGCTTCGGCAATCCCGGTGGCACCAGTACGAATATCGGCTCGGGCGTTGTTGCGCTTAGCGGCACGGGGTCCAACCAAACGAACACGATCGACTCGCGCTTCCTGCAGTTTTCAGGGAAGTTCGTGTTCTAGTCATTCTCTTGTTCGTCCACACAAGGGCTCTGAGCAAGTTGTCGCTCAGAGCCCTACCTTTTTAAATTTGGGTTCCCGCAGCCCTTGGGCGTGTGATGTATAGTGTTGCGGAGACCGGTATCTCAAGGAGATGAGAGTTGAAAGAGGGAATCAGCCGCAGAACGTTCGGCAAGCTTGCGGGTCTGGCGACATTCGGAGCCCTGGGTAGCGGAAGCGAGTTAGCCGCACAGGACCAGGAGTCGCGACCGGTTGCCCCGCTCAAGCTGGGTGAGGAGATCGTGCTTGAGGACGCGCAGCTGCATGTGTCGTTCGACAGCCTGTCAGGTGCGCTCGTGCGCATGGAGCGCAAGTCAGGCACGTGGGTGATCGAACGGCGGCCGGAGCTTGGTGCGTCATTCCGCCTGTTTGTTCCGCTGAGCAAGCAACGGGATAACTTCATCTACGGAACGAAGCAGAAAGCGGTAAGCGTCCAGAAGATTGCGCCGAACAAGGTGCGGATGCAGTGGGAGAACCTGCTGAGCGAACATGGCGGCGTGATGCCGATTGGGTTTACGGGCACCGTGACGCTCGAGAACGGCAAGCTTACGTTCAACGCGGAGTTGGAGAACAACTCCGATTGTTTCGTCGAGGCAGTGGATTACCCGTACTTCGGCGACTTCAGTCCGCCATCGAAGGACAGCGTGGTTGAGGCGCACCACATGTGGGTTGGGGCGCTCTCGACGGATTCAATCTATCCGCGATTTGATAATGCGAAGGGCTATTGGGGAGTGCGCTGGCCGACGCGAACAATTGAATCGAACCAGAGTCAGTACTGTCTGCTTCAGGCTATACAGCCGGGAACTGCGGCACAGCCGGGAACTGCGACAGAGCAGGGAATCTATGTGGCTATCGAAGATCCGGAGATTCGGTATCTGATGGAGTTCACGTTCGAGCAGCATCCGGGAGTGGTGGACTGGGTGTATGACGATGTGCCGAAGGAGGATGAGATCTCCGGATGGCCGGTGCATCTGGATTTCCGTACTTGCCATTTCGTGTTCGCGCATCCGCATTCCAAGGTGCAGTTTGCGCCGATTGTGATGCAACCGTATGACGGGGACTGGCACGCGGGCCTGGATGTCTACAAACAGTGGCGAGAGACGTGGTTCAAGAAGCCGCGCATCGCGCCGTGGGCAGAGGATGTGCACTCGTGGCTGCAGTTGCGGGTGGACGGCGCGGAGCAGGATTACAGCGTTCCGTATCGCGACCTTGTCACGTATGCGACCGAGTGTGCGGAGAATGGAGTCACTGCTATTCAGGTGGTGGGATGGAACAAGGGCGGACAGGATGGCGGAGATCCCTCACTGGATACTGATCCGGGATTGGGTACATGGCAAGAAATGCACGATGCCGTCGCGCAATCACAGGCCAAGGGCGTTCACATGATTCTGTTCGGCAAGCCGATTTTCGCGGACATGTCGACGGACTACTACAAGAAGGAGCTCTATAAGTACGAGGCTGTTGATCCGTACGGGAACAAGTACGAGTCGGGCGGATATGCGTACACGACACCGACGCAGTTGGCGGGGATCAATCAACGCCGGCGGGCAATTATGGATGTCTGTTCGCCGGCGTATCGCGATATCGCGACTCATGAGTTCGAAAAGATCCTGGCGCTTGGCGCGCATGGATGGCTGTTCGATGAGGTGATGCAGCACAATGGGGTGCTGTACAACTTCGCGCAGGGGCATGGCTACACGGCTCCGGGTTACTTGTTCAATGCCGATATCCCGTTGGTGAAGCAGTTTCGTGCGGCTGCGGACAAGGTGAACGCGGACTTTCTTTTCGCGGGCGAGGGCCCGGGTGACTGGCTGATGCGGTACTACTACCTTGGGTATTACCGCATAGGGACGGCGACGCGTCATGCGTTGCGATACCTTGACTCCAAGGCTCCGCTAATGGCTGCCGTGCGCGGCTTCAATGCGCGTGAGGAGGTCAATCTCTGCTTGCTGTACCGCTACATCATCAGCTACGAGCCGTTCAATTTTAAAGGCCATGTCACAGATTTTCCGCTGACGCTCGACTACGGCAAGAAGGTTGATGCGCTGCGGCGGAAGTATCGGAAGTTTTTGTGGGATGCTGAGTTTCGCGACACGCTGGACGGAACAGCGTCAGCGAATGGGCCGTTCAAATACAGTGTGTTTATTGCAGAGGATAAGAAGCGGGCCGTAGTGGTAATGAACCTGGAACCGGCTCGACCGATCACAGTCAACGTTGTTGTGCCGGGCGTGACGAACTTCGTTGTGGCCACGCCGGAAGAGCAGGACGCACAACCGAACTCCGGCACGCTTACGGTGCCTGCGCGTTCGGCCGCGGTCTTCATGGAAGCCTAGCGGGCTTTGCAGTTGTTGTAGCGTGCAGCAGATGGTGCTGCACGCCTTAGCGTTTCAGCGGATGATCCTGCATGGAAAAGGCGATTCTTCCGCCGCGCGTGATGGTTTCATGAGGAAGATAGGCCGAGTTCTGAGGCGTTCCATTGATGGTGAATGCCGATACGTAGACCGCTGTTTCGCTTTGACCTCGAGCCTCGATTTCGAGCGTCTTGTTTGTTGGAAGACGCAGTGTCGCCTTTTCGAAGAGCGGGCTGCCGAGAACGTACTCCGGCTTGCCCGGGCATAGCGGATAGAAGCCCAGCGCACTGAGGATGTACCAGGCGGCCATGGACCCTGTGTCTTCATCGCCGGGAAAGTTATCGGGACTGTAGAGCTTGTCGAGCACCTGGCGCACCCAGTATTGCGTGCGATCGGGCCGGCCCGCCGCAGCGTAGATGTACAGCAAGTGATGCACGGGCTGGTTGCTTTGTGCGTACTGACCGAAATCCACGGCTGCCATTTCGGACATCTCGTGAATCTCCTGGCCGTAGACGCCGACGTCGAAAGTCGGCGGCAGCGACAGCATCCGATCAAGCGTAGCGACAGCGCTCGCGGGACCACCCATTTCAGCGATGAGTGCGGCGATATCGTGCGGCGCATCCCACCGATGCTGCCACGCGGAGCCTTCGACGTACGGTGTTCCCCACTGGAATTCATCGAAGGGCTCAAGCCACGAGCCGTCCTCATGTTTGCCGCGAAAAAATCTCGTCTTTTGATCGAAGACGTGCCGCCAGTTCTGCGATCTCTCGAGGAACATGCGAGCATCATCCTGCTGTCCGAGCGCGGTCGCGACCTGTGAGATACAGAAGTCGCCATAGGCGGCGTCGACAGTCTCAGCGAGAGACTGGCTCACGGCTTCAACGGGAACGTAACCGAGTTTCAGGTAGCTTTCGATACCACGACGGCCATAGCCTTTTTCCGGATCGCCTGGTTGTGTTGCATGCTTTTTCAGGCCCTCGTAGGCGGCCTTTAGGTCAAATCCAGTGATGCCTTTCGCGGCCGCATCGGCGAAGACCGCATCGATAAGGCTGCCGGTCATGCAGGCCCGGTAGCCGGGGCAGGGGAACTGGGGAAGCCATCCGCCTTCGCGGTAGGCATTCACCCAACTCTGGAGAATCTCCGCGAGCTTGTCCGGCCAGAGGATGGACATAAGCGGATACCAGGCCCGATACACATCCCAGTAGCCGTGATCCGCATACATGACGCCGGGGTGAACCTTGCCGTCATAGGGGCTGAAGTGTTGCGGTTTCCCGCTTGGATCGAACTCGTACCATGTGCGAGGGAAGAGCAATGCGCGGTAGAGGCAGGAGTAGAAGGTCTTTCGCTGGCGGTCTGTGCCGCCGGTGATCTCGATGAGGCCGGCGTAGTTTTGCCACTGTTTTTCTGCGCGTTTGCGGAGCCGGTCAACGCTCTGAGTGCCGAACTCAGTAGCGAGATTGCGTGCACACTGCTCGTAGGAGATAAACGAGGTGGCGATGCGTGCAGCGATTTTGCGAGTGCCGGCGTCTTCGAATGTGATTAGAGCGACCGTGCCGGCCTGCGTCTGTTCCGTCTGGACCTGTTTCCAGGGTTGGTCGAACTCAACGATGTAATAGGTTGCAAAGTTTTCGGGAACGCCGCCGTGATTCGCGCGAGATTGAAAACGAATGGTGCGGTGGTTCGGGTCTTGCTCGAAGGTTACGCCGTGTCCGGGCACGTCAATGATGAAGCCCGGGGTCTCTGCGCTTTTGTATGTGGAACTGATCAGGGCGCAGCGCTCCGTCGGGACCAGCTCGGCGTCTATCTGATAGCGCATCAGCTCCAGCTTGAAAGAGAACGGATGGAGGTGAGCTTGCTCGGGGCGCCACGAAGACGATCGCGATTCTGCGTCCAGCTTGGGGACGCCGGTGCAGGGAAGGAACACGGCGTAGCCATAGTCGGCGAGCCAGGGGCTTAGCTGATGTGTGCAGCGAAATCCCTGAAGACGGCGGCTCCATGGATCAAACATCCACGAGGTTCCTTCCGCCGATTGAAGTGTCCAGTGTGCCATGCCAAACGGGCAGGCGGCGATCGGGAGGGTGTTCCCTCGCGAGAATCGATAAGTGGAATTCGTTCCCTGCAATGGATTCGCGTCGCCAATATTGGACGGAGCGGGTGAGGAGGAGCTTGCGTGATCGGGCACCTGCGGGGTAATTGGATCTGCGTCCGCTGTGCTGTTGTCTAATGTGACGCCCACGATTGCCGCGGCCGAGGTTTTGAGAAAATCGCGACGACCGACGGAGAGACGCTTTGTCATGTTTGGATCATCCATGGATCACACCTTTGGAACATCTCTGCATGATTACAGAGATGAGCAGCGTCGGAGCTTAGATTGATTCACGCAGGAGGTGAGGTTTCTTCTGCAGAAGGTCGAGGATCAACTCGCCAAAGAGAGTGTTGGCCCAGGCGAACCATGGCCGGGTAAAGCGTGATGGATCGTCTTTGTTGAAGGACTCGTGCATGAATCCGGTGGCGGCCGTTGTGTCTCGCAGCCAGCGAAGGCACTGTCGAATTTCCTGATCATCATTGGAGGCCAGTGCCTGAACGATGATGCCCATTGGCCAAATGTTGGACTGGCCGGCATGGGGACTGCCGACGCCTTCTGCGGCGGTTCCTTTGACGAAATAGGGATTGTCCGAGCTGAGTACGAAGCGCCGAGTGCGCTGATAGAGTGGGTCATTCGACGCGCAGCAGCCAAGATAAGGAAGGCTGAGCAGGCTGGGAACTCCGGCATCGTCCATCATCAGCGCATTGCCGTATCCGTCGACTTCATAGGCCCACATATTGCCAAGGGTGCCGTGCTGCACGGTGCCGTGCGCGGTGAGTGCGGATCGTACTTCACGGGAAAGATCGTCGCATGCCTGCGCGAGTCGTTCCTCCTGCGCGGCTTTGCGAGCGAGTTCGGAGAGGAACGATAGTGCTTGCACGGCGAATAGATTTGCCGGAATGAAGAGCGGAAATATACAGGCGTCATCTGACGGACGAAACATCGAGAAGATGAGGCCGATCGACCGCGCGGGATTTCCGTAGCCGCCGAGTGGCAGAGTGTCGCTGGGGATCCGCGAGGAACGCTGGAACTTGTAGGGACCAGGCCCATTCCGGCGTTGCTGCTCGCGAAAGGTCTCGACGATCTTCCATGCGCTCGCCTTCCACGTGACATCGAAGGGTGTCGTATCCCCGGTGTTTTGCCAGTAGCCATGGGCGAGCCGGGCCACATGGCACAGCGAGTCGACCTCCCATTTGCGCTCAGCAACGCCGGGTAGCATCGTCGTGTCGTCGTGGACCGCCCAGCTGAGCGGCGGATCTGCCGGTGTTCGCATGAAGGCATTCGCGTACGGGTCGATCAGAATCAAGCGCGCATGCCTTCGCACTACGCCCTGCAACATGGCTTGGAGCCGACCGTCCTGGCGGGCGAAGGGAAGATAAGGCCAGACCTGGGAAGAAGAGTCACGCAGCCACATGGCGTCGATATCGCCAGTGATGATGAAGGTGTCAGGCACATCGTTCTGCTGCTCGAAGAAGACAGTCGTGTCGAGTGTGTTGGGGAAGCACTGCTCGAACATGGCGGCGAGCCGCGGATCGGCGATGCGACGGGTTGTTTCCTTGATGACGGCCTCAATAGCGGGGCTGGTGAAGCGGCGATCCGCAGGCGCGGGCCGACCTGCAGAAAACTGGGCCTGTGCCAGCCCCGCGAGAGGGCGTGCGGCGGAGTGCAGGGCTGCAGCTCCGCCTGCGATAAGCACCGACCGTCTGGAGAGCTGGACCAATGGGGACCTCGTTCTGGGCATTTCGCTGCTCGTTCAGGTAAGGGAAACCATCAGGAACAGCCGATTCAATATACCGGTCACTCACAACGTTATGCAACGCAATTCACAGTACGCTTCTCTGCCTTCTGTCCGCAGCAAAGATATTTGTGCAGCTCTTTGATTTCACGGTTTGCTCTGATATTGTTCTTGTAAATTCTGGACTGTAGAGAATAGGTTAAGAGACCGGTTGCCGAAGAGCGCGTTCTTCATTTCCGATCGCGCGCGGGAGGAAAGACAACGCAGATGAATCGGCGCGCTTTTGGGAAGACTGTCGGATTGTCGGGTATTGGTGCTCTATTCGCCAGACCCATTCACGCGACGAGGTTGTTTCACTCAGCTCCCTCTACCTCCAATTCTGCCTTGGCGGCTTCTCCGTGGGATGTGTATCGGCTTGGGGCCTCGTATTATCCGGAGTGGTGGGATCCATCCGAGTG